>Ga0209542_10011157_pt1 | contig 15996 bp, 17 predicted proteins | sample RifCSPhighO2_01_FD_184028 | JGI IMG/M metagenome (GOLD analysis project Ga0209542, IMG submission 184028) | Soil microbial communities from Rifle, Colorado - Rifle CSP2_plank highO2_0.1 (SPAdes) (version 2) | ecosystem: Environmental > Terrestrial > Deep subsurface > Rock core/Sediment ... | reverse complement strand
TTTTAGAATTAGAAGAGCAAGCAAGAGAAATAATAGAGTCAAGAGAATAAACAGTCATTAATTCTCCAAATATAATCCTCTTTTCTAAAAGGAAAAGCTTAAAAATAGAAATTATCCAAGATTTTTATGGAAAACACTAGAACAAAGGGAGATTCAAGAATCGGAGATAATCACCGAGAGACAAGAGTCGTAAAAGCTAACGGACTTAATAGATTAGTAGATGTGGATCTAAGCTCTGGAAAAACAGATATTGTAGTTTACGGTATATTACCTTTTGAGATAAATGGAGGGTGTAGTTTAATTCCTATAGGGAATGGAAGAGAACCTGAACTTTACGAAGATAAAATTAAAAGAGAATTATATCCTGATGGTTCAAATAATCAAGTTAATTTTAGTTTCATTGACTCAGAATCAGTTAGAAATATGCAAGTCATAAGAGATTCGCATGGAAGATATATTATTAAAAATCATCAAATCATAAGTTAGTTTTAAATATCAAAGCACATTAAGAATTTTATGAAAAAGTCTTTCTGGTGGGGAATAGGATTCATAATATTGATAGCATTTATTTGGTATTTCATGTCAAAACCAAGTCCTTATAATGAATTTGCTCAATGCTTAACAGATTCAGGAACTAAAATGTATGGGGCATATTGGTGCCCTCACTGCCAAGCACAAAAGAAGTTATTTGGAAGTAGCTGGGATAAAGTAGATTATGTTGAATGTGCGATTCCTAATTCAAACGAACAAAGCACTGAATGTATTATTGCAGGAGTTAAGAGTTACCCAACGTGGATTTTTGCAGATGGAAAATCAATATCTGGAGAACTCTCTCTGCAACAATTAAGTTCTTTCACATCCTGCCCCTTACCAGCAGAATAGTTTTATATAATTTACAAATTCTAAGTTCTCAAGGGCTTGTATTATAATGGTATTATATACCGCTGGCAGTGGTAAGATCGGAGTTCGATTCTCCGCAGGTCCATTTCACATTCCGCAGTGAGTCTACGAGCCTGTGAAGAGAGTCGAGCAAGAGAATGTGAAATTATATTTATCTCCGCAGTGAGTCTACGAGCCTGTGAGGAGAGTCGAGCAAGAGAATGTGAAATTATATTTATCTCCGCAGTGAGTCTACGAGCCTGTGAGGAGAGTCGAGCAAGAGAATGTGAAATAAGTTACAGTTGACAAGAAGAGTTTGTTTCCATTCAAGATAGAATTTATATACTCAGTTTTTAAGAAATTTATATGGTAAAAAACCAAAGTCAACGAGATATAGAACCATTTCTTTTAAATGAAAGAATTTGTGAAACAAATGAAAGATTAGATAACTACGAGATAAAGAGAATGGGAAAATTATGCAATTCTACTGGCCGGCCTAGAAAATATGCTGCTTGCAGTTCAGTAATTAGAGGTTTATTAAATGAGGATTTAAGAAGAAAAACAATTATTGAGGTGGGTCCGGGCTTAGAAGGAAGATTTATGCTAGATTTAATTTCTGAAGAGGGTGGAATAGCCATAGGAATAGATAGAATCCCTCAAGAAACAGAAGGTTCTGAAGAAGATATTAAAATCCTAACTCTTGCAATGGAAGACTTAGGTAAGGCTATGCCTCAAAAAATAGATCTTATTAACGTTATGTATATGGATTATTTTCCCTGGGGCCACAAAATACAACATGAGTCGAATTTGGGAAGTTTCTTTGAAAGAATAAGAGCTAGAAGGCATATTCAAAAATATGATTATTTGGTTGCTGATTCCTTTGCCAAGACATTAAAACCAAACGGGTTTATAACTCACTGGTGGATGCCTGGAGGAAGTTATAGACTAAACCCCAAGGCCTTTGTAAAAAATGGTTTTGCTCACAGGGAATTTGATCTATTCACAAAATTGATTGGTTATAATTTAGATATCTATCAAAAACAATAATCAATTCTCTGTTGTCTCAGCCGCAAAATGAGTTTTATTAGAAAGAACATGCTCACGCTTGCCTTGATAATCAAAAGACACAATAGCCGCAGGGAGCTCAAAACTACCCACAATATTTATCTTTGAATAAATAATATATGAAAATACTCTTTCTTCACCAGCATTCAAATGAGCAATTTCCCATTCTATTTTACGAGAATGTTCATCAATCCTATGTGGGGGTATTCCAAACTTGTTAAAGACTTTCGCATGTCCAGGAATTCTATCTGAAATAACTATTTTTCTCACGCTTCCTCTAGCCTTAACTCTCAAATTAATCTTTAGGGCAAACTCCCCACCCTTTGTTCTAACAAAAGAAACACCTTTATGAACTGATAATTTACGTGTTGCTAAAAAACTAACAAAAAAACCAACTAGCACAATTAATAAAATGATTATGAAGGGGAAGGTGTAATTAGTCGTCACGTTTACAGTGTAAGACTCTCCAACCCCTATTTCTTTTTCCCAGGAATAATCAACAAATATACCACTACGTTGAGACGTAGTTGGTCTATCTGAATATATTGTGAAAAGCCTAGTTAGAATATTCTTGCGAGACTCAATTATTGCAACAGCCGGAACATTTCCCTCGTTAGTCTTAGTTATATTTGTCTTCTTGATAATAAATCCTTTGCTATGCTCTGAAACGGAAATCCCGCTTGATTCAAGATATTTTAAAACCAAAGTATCTGAAGATTTCTTATTATTAAGTTCATAAATAATTTCTGCTTCATATTCTCCAGCAGGAATTTTATTTTCCAAAATTATTGGAATGTCTAAAGATTTGGATTCTTCCTTATCCAAATCAAATGTTTTTGAGAACTCAAAAAACTTAGATTTAGCAACAATCTTCAAGTTCTTAATGGCAATATTTTCATTATTTGTTATTATTAATTTGGTCTTTGTAGCATTCAAAGGAATATCTAGTAATGAAACTGAAACGGCATCCTTAATATCAAATATTCTAATTGCTAAAGTTCCTTTAAAAAATCCAGTTTTCTTTCCCTTTATTTGATACTCAAAGGCATAAATTCCTCTTTTATCACGAAGAACTTCTTTAAAAGGTACTGCAGAAACATCAAGAGTTATTGTTCCACTCTTATTTATTCTAAATGACTCCTTTGGATACATCCCAACACTAACTAAAGAATAAATCTGAAAATCATCCCATGTATCTTCAAGATTAGTGATTTCAAGCTTGAATGTGGCATTAGCATTCTGGAGCTCTGTAATTATGACATCATTTTTCTCTAAGACCTTAACATCTAGATTCGCTGCACTGACAACGGAAAGCAGAAAGAAAACAAGAACTACACTAAAAAATTTAAACTTCATTAAATCGATGGTAGCTTTTTCTATTTAAACATTATTATGTCAAAGTGTCTATTAAAAACCACAAACTTTAGTCCTCGGTGACACTTTGAGCACAAGAAGTTTGTTTGCAATGACAAACTTCTGTGCAGAAATTTCTCTTCAAGAAGAAATTTCTTGCATCCAAAAATCAGGCACCATTCAAACCACACCTTTTAGGTGTGGTGGTGCATTGATTTTTCAATACCCTAACATCAAGCAACAGAAATAACGTTTTGATAAACTACTTCTTCCCAGTTAGGTCCAAAAGAGCTTTCATTTCTTCTTTAAAATCCTGAACATCTTTCTCAATCTTATCCTTCATATCTTGAGTTCTACCAGGAATAACATATTTATTATATATCTCTTTGAAAAACTTTGTAGTTCCTGATTTATTCCACTGATTCGCATAATCCCTTATTAAAACTCCCTTAATTTCTATGCCTACCTCGATAAACTTATTCATTTTTTTCTTCTTACCCTCTACTTCTACTTCAACATCTTCCATGCCTAAAATACGCCACTTAAGTTCTAATTCTACCCTAAAGTAGTCAGTTATATCTCTAGAAGCCCTCCACATAAGCTCAAGGTCCTTAGCATTACCCTTTACTTTCTCATTATATAGCTCTTCTACAATAGTATAGTTTTCTTGTTTAAGCCAGTCATATGCATAAGAATAAAGGCTCTTAAAGTCCCCATATCCAGAATATTTCACCTTCTCTTTAATAACGGAATCTTTTTCAGCCATGATGTTATACCAATTAAAACAAAGTTTCTATATAAAACTTACTGTATCAAAGATTCTTTTTAAGTACAAGAGCGACAAAGAACATTTCTTCCCAAAGAATCAGTAATCATAAAACGTTTATTTTTAAAAGATTTACATTTAGCACAAACTCTGCCACACTGTCTACAAATTCTTCTTTTTGTAATAACACAGCGCTGTTTTAAGCATAATTCACATGAAATTTTATTACAATCTTCACAATTCGAGCCACAATCTCTACAAACAAGATGATTTCCATTACACAATATGATTTCGGATATAGATTTCTTGCAAAGATCACATACAGGAAAAGTTATTTTTTTATTTAAAGGGTCAAAATTTACTACAACAAGACGAGTTATGAGTCCTGATTTAAAAAATGCCTCAATAGAATAAATAGGATAAAGCATGACTGTAGTAGTAATTAGTTTTGTATTAAGGCGCAATGAATGTTTCTTCTGCTCATTTTGAATAAAAAGCTCCTTTTCATAAATAGCCTGAGATTTCTTATCCTCTAATGAAACAGAATCAGGTTTAGGTTTAACATTTGAATCTCTCAAATTTGCCTTCATAATTTGCGCATCAATTTCCTTAATCTGTTGTTCATAATAAGAATTAACTCGCAAAATTTCTTTGGAAAGGCTATCCTCAAGCACTGACGCAATAATTAAAGTCCTATTATTGATTGTTTCCTTAATGTGTTCTTTTGCAACAGAATAATACCCTCTAAGTTGGGTCATATCTATATCTTTCTTATTCAAACTGGAAGTTGTAAATGCAGAAAGTTCTGGAGACACTACAGCTCCTTTATCAATAAATACTTCTGTAATTAATTTCTCTTCTTCATTCAAATATTTGTAAGTTGTCTGGAAAGTAAACTTAAACAAAAAATTTGGATTTAGTGTGGCTGTAGCTTTAGAGATTGAACAATCATGTAACTCAAAGTTTTTGCGAAGAAATGAATCAATAGAAAGAGGATAATTTAAAGACAGAAGAACAGAATCTCCTACATCATCTAGATAAGATTTCATCATCTTCAAAAGATAACTTTCCGAGGTTACCAACTCAACATTTGAAGTGGCTCTAGACTTATCAAAAACCAAACGATAAGGCTCATTTTTACCATAAAATTTTTGAAACTTCGCAGGAACTCCAGTAATTTCTAAAAAGTCTCCTGAATAAGAGACGCTAGCACCTAGTTCCTTAAAAAACTGGACACTAAATGATCTCAAAGGATCATTCAAACTTTCCATCGAGCACCTCCGCACTTGCATTCTTCGCAGCTGTATACTCACTAACACCCTTATCTATCATACTACCTATCAAATCAACGTCTTTAGCAAATAACTCAAGGTTATTCTTAGAATCAATAAATGAGTCCATCAACATTTCTTCTATTTTACTCAAACCAGATTTTCCGGAACCATCAATTCCAAGATTGAACAAAATTGTAGGCAATTCTCCAATAACAAGACCTATACAACACATTTTATTTATTATCAAATCAACAACATGTTCTTCCATTGTATCTTTTGTAGCCAAACTGTAAATATACATATCCCTTGTCTGACCAATTCTATCAAGTCTTCCAATTCTTTGTTCAACGGACATAGGGTTCCAAGGTAAATCATAATTAATCAAGACATTACAAAATTGAAAGTTCAACCCTTCAGCACCAGTCTCTGTACTAATCATTATTTGTGAATGGTTTCTAAATGAATCAATTCGCCTAGTTTTCTCTTCTCTAGTAAGACCTCCAACAAATTCAACAATTTTCAAATTATAGGGTGCAAGTTTTTCTACAATATATTTCAAAGTAGTAGGATGTTTTGTATAAAGCAAAATTTTAGAATCTTTATCATTCTTTAGAACTTTTTCAACTATCTCTATAAGTTTCTCAATCTTTGAATCTTTAGTTAAAACTTTGTAATCGTCTATAATTTCTTGGGCAAGTTGGCGAGTCTCAGAGTGATATTTATCACTCTCAACAATTTTCAATAGAGATTCAACAGCGGATCTAGAAGAACTTGTAACCTTAGGAAGGATAGCATAAATAATTAACTTGCCATGCAATTGATCTCCACTTGCAGAAAGATACTTAGTTTTCAAAAGAGAACATATAGAATCATAAATCTTCTTTTCTTGCGGAGTTAAATGAACAATTTCAATTTTAGGGATTCTTTTCTTGTATTCTATTCCAGTTTCCCCACGTTTTCTCCTAACCATTACTTCTTGAAGTCTTCTTCTAAGCTCAAGGGGATTCAAAGGCATTCTCTTATTCCCCTTATATAGAAATTTATTTCTAAACTCCTGTAATGTTCCCAGATGTCCCCTTCTAAGTAAATGCAATAAATTGTAAAGTTCAAGCAAATCATTCTGAAAAGGAGTCGCAGTCAAAAGTAGAAAACGTTTCTTCTGCATCCTATCCACAAATCTCCATCGAGTAGTATTCTTTTGTTTAAGTTTATGGGCTTCATCAACAATTAACAAGTCCCATGGAATCTCATGAGCTCTTTGATGTTTAAACCGTTTAATGTTCTTATCAAAAGTTTTGACCCTATCAATAGAAGCAATTACCAAATCAGATTTATCCCAATCAGATTCATTTTCTATAATTGTAAATTTCATATTAAATTTTTCATCTAATTCTGCAACCCATTGATCCACAAGAGATGGAGGAGTTAAAATCAAAACTTTATTAACAAAACCTCTAACAAGACATTCTTTGATAACCATTCCCGCAGTTATAGTCTTTCCAAGACCGACTTCATCAGCAAGCAAAGCGGAACCATTCATCTCCTTAAGTATGTGCAATGCCCCTTCAGTTTGATGTTTCAGTTTATAACTCAAATTATCTTTTATTAAGTCATAAGAAACCAATTCAGAAAGTTCAGTGTTGGTTTCAAGAGCAATTGAATCAAACTTAAGTTTTGCCACATCCTCAGAATCAAATTTCTTTTGTTCAACTTTTTCAAGAATAAGGTCATCATCATCAGAAAATGACTCATCTATTATTATTTTCATAGTTCACACCTCATATTTCAAACCCCTGAATAGTTCCTCAGAAAAAACAGTTTTTAAGTTTACATGTACTAAAGAATTAACCTTAGAAAAACCTTATAAATAAGACAGCCTTATCAACTTTAATGGTGGAGATTGAAATAAAAAAGAGACACATTATAGCTTTTGCAATAACATTCTCTATTTTGGCCTTAGCAATGGTTTATGCGTATGGCACAAATAACCCTGTAGTCTTTGGACACAGCGGTGAAGAAATTGACCTTACAGGATTGCTTAGTTGCACCACACCGGGAAAGATTTTATCCGTAGGACAAAACAATAAAATTGAATGTATCTCTGCGCCAACATTAAATATACCTACTTGTAGCCCGGGCCAAATATTAGTTTATTCTTATACTAATGGACAATGGCAATGCAGAAAAGAGCAAGCACTAGCCATAACTCGACAATATATCACATCTACTCCATTTGAATCTGCCCAAGAATTTGAATATAGTAATACTATTGAAGCCGTTATTTATGGAAAAGCAAATGCAAATACAGTTCAAATAAGAGGAGGTGCCAGCAGCACTGCAAATACTTTATTAGCAACTGAATATCCTTTAAATGGTCAATTAGTTGCAATACCATTCACAATAACAATTCCTCCTAGCGCAACTAACACAGATAACAAAATACATATTCTATCCATATCTGGTCTATCTACAACTTATCCAGATAGAATTTCTATTAGTTTAGCCGGAAGAAAGAAAGAAACCTAATAAGAAGGAACAATCATCAAATACTATCAAACTTCTCCATACCTAAAACAATCTATTGTATGATCATTAACCATGCCTGTAGCTTGCATGTGGGCATAACAAATAGTGCTTCCAACAAACTTGAATCCTCTCTTTTTCAATTCCTTTGCCATAGCATCACTTTCAAGGCTCCTAGATTGGTAATCTTTTATTGTTCTAACTTTATTATTTATTGTTTTGTGATTTGTAAAGCCCCAAATATATTTATCAAAAGAACCAAACTCTTTTTGTATATCGAGAAAAAGTTGAGCGTTAGTAATAACAGATTTAATCTTTAACTTATTACGAACAATACCAGCATTATTTAATAAACTCTTAACATCTTTATCAGTATACTTAGCTATTTTATTTGGATTAAAATTATCAAATGCACCCCTATAGTTTTCACGTTTGTTAAGTATAGTTTCCCAACTGAGTCCTGCTTGTGCACCTTCAAGCATTAAAAACTCAAAAAGTTTTTGGTCATCATGTAAGGGAACACCCCATTCAAAATCATGATACTTAATCATTAAAGGATTGGAAGATGGCCAAGGACAACGCTTTTTCATAATAAAAAAGAGAAATCAAATATTATAAACTTTTAGAAAAATAAAATCACTTCAACAGCCTAGAGCACTGTTTTGGCATCCTCAAGGGTTTTTTCTTGTATCAACATGATACGATAACCATCAAGATTTATAAAGATTGTCGAGATTAGAATGGTAGGTTCCTTCAAACTTTCTTTAATTGGCTTATTTTTTCAACTTGTTTTAAATCTACATCAAACTTCTTTTCAATGAACACTCCTTTAAAAGAATCAATGAAGTTTTTATCATGAACTGCATGATTAAGTTTCTCTAAATTTTCTTGCAATACTTTCAAATCTCCAATAAATATTAATTTTTTTATTATCTCAATATTAGTTTCTTTTGTTATAGCTGCAATATCTCTAAAGTCTGTTAATCTACCAGAATGGATCTTCATAATAATTAGCATTTCCTTACTTGGAACCCTAACTGTAATTTCCCTCTCTATACCTATAATTTTTCTTTTTGATGAATTTTGAAGAAGAAGGCCATAACCAAAAGAAGCGTTTGTTGTTCTTGAAGCTATTCCATCTATTAGTAAGTCTATACTTGCAGAATCTTTTTCATATCTCATAAATCTTGAAGAGTAAGGATTATCAAGATCTTTTTCAAAACCCTTCATAAACTTTTCTCTTTTTAGTATCAATTCAAATTTTTCTAAGTCTCTAGATTGAATGACTATATCTGCATCAACAGAGAAACGATGTTTGTAAGAAGAGACAGCGTATCCGCCAACAATTACAAAATCTAATTCTGCATCAATAAATTTCTGTAAGATATCAAAAATATTGTTCTCTTTAATTATTAATTTTTTCATGATAAAGAATTTATCTCCTTATATTTATACCCTAACTTCTTATGATACATTTCATCTATCATCTCCAAAGCAGGTTCAAAGTTGTAGATATTCTTTTTCATAAAATTAATAGTTTCTTCTAAAGAGTCTACATTGTATTGGCCATTATTTACAGATATCAATCCTTCAACTAATTTAGGTTCAAAAAAAACTCCAGTTTTAGATTTAACTTTTAAATCTAATTTATTGCAGTAATACAAAAATAATTGGTAATCTTTTTTTTCTATTTTTATAAATATCGGATAAAATTTCTTATATCTTGCAATATTATATCCTCCTTTGGTCCATACATAAACTGCATCAGTTTGAGTCAATGAATAAGATATTCCCATTAATGGCAATGCTGAATAGCATAAACTAATTGGATTTATAGTATTCTTTATAAACTGCATTATCTTTTTATAAGTAGGATTATCTTTTTGCAATATTATCCCTTTCCACTTCTCTTTGAATACTCCTTCTTTAATTAATGCGCTAACCCATTTATGAGTCCAACCATAAGATAAGCCAATTCTCTTCGCAATAGAGCTAATGCTATCTTGATCTCTGGCAGAAATCAAAATTCTAACTACATAAGGATTTAACATTTCAATATCCATACTATCATTATAATGATAGTATTATATAAATGTTATGTTTTAAGAGAAATATCAGAGCAAGAGTAATTGATGAAAAATATAAAGACTTAGATTTAAGAAAGATAATTTAACATTTTATCGCATCTTCTAATCAAACGACCAATTTGAAATCCTTGCTTTTTGTAAAACTTTAATGTTTTTGAGTTATTCTCAGAGTAAAGACTTAGATTTACATAATTCTTTTTTTTCAAACTTTTTATGACTTCGTTGACCAGTTTTGATCCTATTCCCTTACTTCTTACCCCTTTGTTTACATAGATATCGAGTATTTTCGCCTCTTTCTCTTTGATATCGTTTAATTGAGTTATGCAAATTCCAACAATCATTTTTTCTTGTTCTGCTACTAAAGTTAGAATCCTTTTGTTAGTTACAGAAAATTTTATGTAATCTTTTAATCTAGAATGATCATTGTCTTTAGGATCAAGAACTGAAGCTTCAATAAAAACCTCTTGGATACTCACAAGATCGCTTATTTTTGCCTTTCTGATATTTATTTTATTACTCATAGATAAAAAAGAATCTACTAACTTATTAAACTATTGTCTAATTACGAAAACCAAAAGGTTCCATACACCCCAACCAATCTACTTCTTCCCAATAAACTTCTTACCATACATATATTTCACAAGAACATCAGGCACTTTTACACTTCCATCTTTTTGTTGATTGTTCTCAAGAATAGCAACCATTGCACGAGAAGTAGCAATAGCAGTATTATTTAGTGTATGGGGAACATACTTTTCTCCTTTTCCAGGATCAATTCTTATCTTTAATCTTCTAGCTTGAGCATCAGTTAAGTTAGAACAAGAACCAACTTCAAAATAAGCTTTCTTTCTAGGAGACCACGCTTCAATATCAACCTGTATATGTTTTAAGTCCCCCAAATCGCCAGAACATATACTTAGAACGCGAATAGGGACATCTAATTCCTTAAATATTTCCACCGTAATGCTCTTCAATTCTTCAAAAAATTTCATAGATTCGCTAGGTCTACAAATAACAGCCATCTCAACTTTATTAAATTGATGAGTTCTAAACAATCCTTTCTCATCAAGTCCATGAGAACCTACTTCTTTCCTAAAACACATAGAATATGAAGCAGACTTTATAGGCAAGATAGCATCTTGTAAAATTGTATCAATAAATCGCCCTATGAGTGAATGTTCGCTAGTTCCAATCAAATAGAGATCCTCACCATCCATCTTATAGATTTGATTTTTCATATCATTCAAATCAGTAACATTATTAATCACATTTCCTCGTAGCATCAAAGGAGTCTCAACATAAGTAAATCCTTTAGAAACAAGTTTATCAATAGTAAATCTAATTAACGCTTGGTTAAGCAAAGCTAAATCTCCCTGTATATAATAAAAACCATTTCCTGAAGTCTTAGCAGAAGAATCAAAATCAGCCACATTTAATTTTTCAGCAATTTCAGCATGATTTTTTATTTCAAAATCAAATTTTTCGGGCTTCCCAATCTTTCGCATTTCGACATTTTCAGAATCATTTTTTCCAATAGGAACAGATTCATGCATCATATTAGGAATCTTGCTCAAAATCTCCAAAATCTCACCTTCAAGCAAATACATCTTTTTCTCAGAAGATTCAATTTTATCTGGAATCAATGAAGCTTCTTTCAAAATCTTCTTAACATCTTTTCCAGCCTTTTTAGCATCCGCAATAGATTTAGAAATTTTATTCCTATCTGCTCGAAGTGAATCAACCCCTCCTTTAATCTCTCTCCATTTTTTATCTTTCTCTAGAACTTCATCAACTAACTTCAACCTGTCATTTTTAAACTTCTTCTTAATATTCTCTTTTACAAGGACAGGATTCTCTCGCAGAAACTTTATATCAAACATAAATAAAATAAACTCGCCATATATTTAAGTCTAATGTTAATATAGTAAACGCATTTAATTTCCGTATGTCAAAGTGTTTGAGACCACTTTGAACACAAGCAAATTGCTGATATAGTAAAAGACATACAATTTTGTTCAGTTATTTATGTCTTTTACTAGATAGTCAAGGCACAACCGTTCAATTTTCAGTGTCCTTGACTATAGTTGCAATTTGCTGTGCAACAAATTCCTTTATGGTGGAATTTGTTTGCTGAGAAATTCACCTGAATTTCAAGGTGCTCAAAAACAGAAGTTTTTGACACATCCAAAAAACAAGCACCAGTCACCCTTTAGGTGGTGCATTGTTTTTTTGATACTTTTATGCGTTTACTAGACGTCAAGAATCTTTAAGAGTTCAGATTCTTGAGCGCGCTCAAGAACGCAATTGTACGCGTTCTTGACGTAGAAGACGCTTACGATTATTTAGTGCGTCTATTATATCTAATAAGCTCTAGCCCTATTTCTTGGTCTCTGAAAACTACTTCGCTCTCCACCGCGAGAAGTTCCACTTCTTCCTCTTGAATCTGTCCTACCACTAGATCGAGAACCACCAAAGCTACTTCCTCCACTTCTTCCGCCAGAGCGAGAATCTCCTCTACCGCCAAAACTACGCCCACCACTTCCGCCACGAGAGTCTCGCGCTCCACCTCTTCCGCTAGAACGCCCTCTACCTCCTCCGAAAGTCAATCTTCCACGACTATCTCTATCACTAGATTCTTCTTTAAATCTTACATAAATTGGTTTGACCTCGGGCATTGGTTCCTGCTTAATAGTCAATGAAGGATCTGAAAGAACATGTCTAAAACTATCATAATCTCTTTGAGAAACAACTGTTATAGCAATACCTTCTTTTCCTGCACGAGCAGTTCTACCTATTCTATGAATATATTCTATGCTTGTTTTTGGAACATCGAAGTTATACACATGAGAAACATTATTTATATCAAGCCCACGAGCCGCAACATCTGTACAAACCAAAATTAAAACATGAGAAGAATGAAATTGTTCCATGATTTTACCCCTCTTATTTTGCGCAAGACCACCGTGAATCGCAATAGCCTTAATTCGATTGCGCTCTAAATTATGAACTACATAATCCACATTCCTACGTGTATTGCAGAAAACCATGACTAAACCTTTCTCTTCTTTCTTTAGCAAATGAACTAGCAATGAAAACTTCAAATTACTAGGAGTATCGTAATAAACTTGATGAAGTTTTGTAGGATCAACTTGAGATTCAGACTCTATAAGCACTGGATCCCTCATATAGTGCTTTGCAATGCGTGAAATATCTGAAGAAATTGTAGCAGAAAATAGAAGTGTCTGTCTTTCTTTAGGGCATTCATCTATTATAGTTACAACATCGTCAATAAATCCCATATCAAGCATTCTATCAGCTTCATCCAAAACTAAAAATTTCAAATTACTCAAATCAATAGAACCATTTCTAAGATGATCTAAAATTCTTCCAGGCGTGCCTACAACAATATCTGCAATTCTTAATTCATGTTTCTGAGGCACAATAGAAACTCCGCCATAGATTTCAATTACTTTCAAACCAACATGTTTTGAATATTTTTGCAAAGTCTTTCCAACTTGTTCGGCTAATTCTCTTGTCGGAGTCAAAATAAGTGATTGAATTCCCCTGCCATGGTTTAATCTTTCAATTATTCCTGCTCCAAATGCCAAAGTCTTGCCAGACCCAGTAGCAGAACTACCTAAAACGTCTTTACCAGCTAAAACTAAAGGAATTGACTGTTTTTGAACATCAGTAGGCTTTGTGAATCCAGCATCAGCCAAGACTTTCAACATACCAGCACTTATTCCAAGCTTAGAAAATGATTCTAACATTCCTAAATCAACAAATAACCCTTTTTAAAACCAAGTATTATATACCTCTAAGCAATAAATAAGAAATGATAAAAAGAGTAGAACTAGGAGTAACACGTTTAGGGAAAGATCTCAAATCATATAGCTTAACAAAAAATGGTTGGAAAAAATCAAATAGTCAATTTCCAGAAGCTCTGAAAGTAATCTCTTTATTTAAAGCAAATAAAAATTTTAATGAACTTATAGACAAAAATAATGGAAAATTTTTAAAGGGTCAAATTTCATCAGAAGGAAAAATTCAAGGATTAAGAATAAACATCCTTCCAAATGGTAAAAAGCTAGACAAAGCATATTCTTTATTTGCAAAAAATCTAACAATACATAGCGAATCTTCCCACGACCATTGGGATATAATATATAAAAACCCAAATGGAAAATATGCTTATTTATACACTTTAGAAAAGAAATTAAATGCAGTAAAAAACAAATATAAAAAAGTAGATTTATTCGAAAAGGTTTATGACAAACTTGAAAAAAACGTAGAAAATAATCTATTTAACAAGCAAGACAATTATGCCTTACCATTATACACTTTACTCAAAACATGTATGCGTGTAGGTAACGAAATGCACTATAAAGAAACGGGGCATAAAGGCCTTACAACACTGAAAAAAACAGACATAAAAATACAAAAAGATAAAGTTCAATTCAATTATATATCTAAAAGTGGAGTTCCAACAAATACTGTAGAACAATTCCCTCAAGAATACATAAAAAGATTAAAAGAAAAAATAAACTCCTCAAAAAACAATGATTTCATATTTACAGATAATAAAAATCAACCATTAAAAGACACAGATTTCATGAAAGCATTTGAAAATTACTGTGGTGAGAGATTTTACCCCCACATTGTAAGATCTTATTATGCCACAAAAAAAGCAAAAGATTTCTTAGAAGTACATAGCAAAACGGCATCAAAAGATGAAATAAAAAGTCTTTTCATGTCAATAGCAAACAAATTAGGCCATAAAAAGTTCGACAAAAAGAACAACGAATGGAAAGACAATTATGCAGTTACAATTCACCATTATATTCAACCAGATTTAGTTGAAAGAATACAAAACCTAGTTAATTAGTTTTCTTACTAAATTTATAATCAAGGGTATATTTATCTGCACCCCAAAAGAATAATGCAAGAGTTGCAAAAGCTAATCCAAAGTCTCTAACTCCTAAAGGTGAAAATCCTATTGAAAAAGCAATTCCAAATAAATGTATGGCTAATATTAGGGAAGAAAACCGAACATAAAGTCCTGTAAGTAAAAACAATCCAAGAACTAATTCCATAAACCCATTAGCAATAACAAGATTATTCGCAGAAATTCCAGAAACAACAAATGCATTGGGAACAAAACCACTCCAAGATCCAGGATCACTAAGTTGGCTAATGCTAAAATAAAGGAATACAAGAGAAAGAGAAACTCTCAATATAATTGGGGCTAATTCTTTAGAATTCATGCAACATTTCCTTTGATTTCAAAATCCCCTATAAGAATGCCAACTTTCATTAACTTAGAAACCTTAGAAGTTCCATGTTTCTTAGTGAATGCATCGGTAAACTCTTTAGAAGTCCCGCAATAAGGCAAGATCGCAGCAGCAGACCCTGGATGTACTGGAAGCCAAGAGGTTATATCATAAACCTTCCCGTTATAACCTATCCAGCAATCACTTTGACTACTATGTACTGAAAGAGCAGATAAACCTTTCAAAGAAGAGGAAGAAATCTCAAGAGAAATCATTGGTGAACTAGATTTTTCCAAATCATTGTCCCCATCTTCATTTTCTTCATCCAATTCTAAGATGCTTAGAGCATTTGGAGTAGAAAATCTAACAAAAGAAAATACCCCAATAGCTAAAAATATTATCAAAACTGCAATCACTATCTTCTTCATAGATGTTATAAAAAAATAAGATATATAAATCTAATGAAGAAACTTTCTGAAATCTCCTACCGAATCGGAGCAAGCTCCGCGGTATTCGGAGATGTCAAAGTGCGCAGTCACTTTGAGCATCCAAAAAACCAAATTCAAGGTTTTTTTGATTTCTGATTCGAAAGTTTCTAATTGGAATTTTTACGCCACAGCAAGCTGTGGGGTATCGAACCCAAAAAAATTCCAATCAATAAAATCCTAAATCTTTATTAAGCCTATCAAATTTCATAAAAAATGAGACTTGAATATAGTTCAGCATACAGAGTAATTTTTGAAAACCAAAGTGGTAAACCTGTTATAGTAAGAGATTTA
>Ga0209542_10011156_pt1 | contig 15997 bp, 15 predicted proteins | sample RifCSPhighO2_01_FD_184028 | JGI IMG/M metagenome (GOLD analysis project Ga0209542, IMG submission 184028) | Soil microbial communities from Rifle, Colorado - Rifle CSP2_plank highO2_0.1 (SPAdes) (version 2) | ecosystem: Environmental > Terrestrial > Deep subsurface > Rock core/Sediment ... | reverse complement strand
CTGTTGCAATGGTAAGAGCCGTACTCACTGCGAGCACTGCGTAAAGCACCCAGGAGCGTCTGGGGCGATACTTCGGCTCGCGCAGGGCCACTATCACCCACAAGAGAGTAATGAGCTCCACCAGAACTCGAAATATGACATTCTTTGCCGTAATATAAGGAAAGAAGAGCGATGAGCTCACTACAAGCGGAATAAAAGGCACGAGGAATAATCCTCCATATATCCCAAAGCGCACTAGTGTGTTAATTTTCATGTTTTCCGCGCGCGTACGCTCATAATACTTGTTTTCTTAAAAAAAGCGAGGACGATCCCCATCGGCGCGAGGAGGGCACGTGCCGCATGCCATAGTACGAAGGGTATCCTCATATCGCTCCGATTGAACAAGTAGTTGACACTGCGTACCTCTACCCCCATATCCTTCGTGCATGTAATTGAGGTAACTGCAAAATCCGTATCTGCTAAAAGTTGTGTTATGGTCTCTGGCGAAAAAAGGAAGAGGTGCCTCGGCGCATCCAACGCAAACCAGTATTTCCGAAACAGTCGCGCGGCGAGACTACTTACATTGGGAGTACTCAAAACGAGCATGCTATCCCTTTTGAGCCACGGGCGCAGTAGTGAGAGCGTCGCTTTGGGGTCAGGTAGGTGCTCTATCACATGACCGAGGTGGATGATGTCAAAATACTTTTCAGGAAAACTATCAGTTTTTAGATCGCCAGTATGCACATGAAAGCCTTTTGCGTGTGTCTGTTCGCAGGCAAATTCGCTAGTATCAAAGCCATGGAGTTCCCAGTGTGGGTGGAGAAGCTTCATCTGCTCCAGATACGCGCCACTACCACAACCAAAATCAAGGAGGCGCCCGTCGCGTGAGTCCGTGACGGGCTCATGTGGCTTTTTTGCTGAGAACCTACACAATCTCTTGAGTGCGAGGGGGAGCGCTCCATACCGTATAACCTGCGAACGGTCGCGATATGGTCCGTATTCTTTGGGGTAATACCGTTTAAGCTCTTCTTGACTTGGCTGAGGAGAAAGAGAAACCAGCCCACAGCATAGACAGCGATAAAATGGAAAGAGTGTCTCATCAACTTTGTGCAATCTATCTTTACCGTAAAAGAGAAAACGCGAGCGACCATACACACCACAGAGCATGCAGTGTTCCTTACTATCGGTATCGCGAGGCATCGTGTATCAGACTCATAATAACAGAGAGGAGTTCCCTACCGAGTACGGCGGGAGTCAAGCGCGCAGTGAAAAGTTCATAACCGCGTCTCGCTATGCGGGTGCGCAGACCCTCATCCATTTTGAGTTCCCGTATCTTTTCTGCCAAATTATTTTCATCGCCAATCGCAGAGAGTAGGACCTGTTCCCTATCGGTAAGGAGCTCGGCAATTGCTGGTGTATCTGCGGTAACAATTGGGGTCCCGGTTGCGAGCGCCTCATACACTTTATTTGGTATAACGCGTTTTGCCTTTTCAGTACTACCAAAAATTCCCAGCGACATATCGGCAGTGGCAAGGCGCACGCGGAGCTCCTCGTATGGAACACGGTTGATGAAGCTTACATTACTAACACCAATTTTCTCAGCAAGCGCATGCACCTCTTTAAAAGTCTGACCGTCCCCGATGATGGTGAAGGAAATCTGGTCCCGCTCTAGAATTTTTGCCGCCCTTACAATCACGTCTACACCTTGCAGTGGATTAAACCCGCCATGAAAGTGCACTGTAAATGTATCATCGTGGTGGGTACGTGGAAGTGGGAATACGACCTCATCGTCGGAGCCGATAAAAATTCGGGTAATTTTCTTACTATGAATTTTAAAAGTCTTCGCAAAATATGTTCCGTGTTCATTTGTATCCACAATAATATGATCAGCAAGATGAAATGAGAGCCAATCAATCAACCAGAAGTAGTATGCGCGGATACTCCTTGGCGATATAACTGCGCGATCACAGACGAGAGAGTCGTATAGTGAGACGAGAGCGTCAAAAATAATCGGTTTCCCCGTTAAGATGCGGGCTAATAGCACCGACTGTTGCCCCGGATAGCCAACCATTATCGCATCATAGTGGTGTCGCAATTTCCAATGTTTTTTTATTAAATCAAGATATTTTTGCAAACCCGAGAGACGACTCATACACTCAATGACAGTAACACCGTTTGCACGGAGTCCTTTGATAAAAATCCTATTGCGGCTGTATGTTGGGTCACCAATGCCAAAGTAGCACACTGTTATTGCCGAACGATGACTGTCATTGTTCACTTGCATTTTGGCGTAGCGGGCATGGTGAGGAGGTATACGTGGTTGTAGATCTCATTGACTGGCTTTTGGTAACGGACTAGTATCAAAATGTTCTGCTCGGTGTTTTCAACAAAGAGCGTTCGGTTAAGACCGAGTATCGGCTCAAGAATCTTATTGTGGAAGAGGCTCGCTTTTGACCAGTGGAAAGTGTGCTCCGAAAAAAATGGGTAACGGTCAGTCTCGTAGTAGATAGCAAGGTCGCGACTATTGAGAAATGATACGCAATAATTACGCGAGTGGTAAGAGATGAATGCATTCTCAACCAATTCAAATCCTGAAAAACCAAAGATGATATCACTGGGGTCGGTCTTAATCTTTCGTATCTGCAGAGCAAGTGCAATGGTACGAAATAACCGCAACGGTCGTAGAGAGTAGAAAAATCGCGGTAATGTAATGACTTCATTAAAATGTGATGTCAAAAAGTCAACGTCAATGAGATTCCATCGTAGATGTTTTGAAATGACGAGAGCAAGACGCTGTGACGGATTCTCTTTTTTAATCTGCGCGGCGAGAGCGACTGCAGTAGCAGAAAAACTGATGTCGCTCATAATGAACCAGATTGTTTTGGGTTTTCGCTCGAGGATGCGGTGGAAGCTCTCCGGAACCTGCGCGAGAGTTTGTATACAGGCATTCTCTATAAAAACATGCTCAAGCGAATCTATGAAAAAGCTCTCGGGCAGTTCATAGAAATATAATTTTCTGTAAAAATCAGTTGAGATATCACCCATACAGCTACGAAAGATTTCAAGAAAAGTGTACGAAGATATGCCAAAGCTGAACGCCGCCGCCGACGCCCATGAGCTGGCTGAAAATACATATTTGATTTCATGCCGATGCTGGTAGAGAAAAATTTCAGCATTGTTCCGTTCTTGGATGAGCTTAAAGCCAGTTAAATTGAGCATAGTGGGCTCATCAGTCTCGGAAGGGTGCGGCTTGTAGTAGAGCGAGAGACCTCCACAGTGCTCTCGCACATACTGAAGACAGAGATTGGTCAGCCGCGCGTACTCGGCAAGGTCGGCGTAGGGCAGGTTCCTAAAATCATTACCAAAAAAAATGACCTTTTGCGCACCACCTCGCATTTCCGCTCCCTCACACTCCCACGTGTATGGGAAGTCTACGTGCTCAACATTATGACGCTCTGTATTGAGACCTTTGTACTTGGTAATATTCACTATATTAGAAGTTTGAATTGAGCTCTCGTAATTTTTTTACCGCTTTGAGGTAGCCCTCCCCTCCAAACTTATGCCCCTGCCAGACTTCTGGCAGGTACCATGCATCGTTTTGTTCCATTTTTTTAAGAAGTGGGCGGAAGTCTATTGTCCCATCGCCAATCTGCAATCCCTCTCCGTTGAGTCGTGCGGCATCAGAGATATGGAAGTATTGTGCGACGGGGAGTATGGCATCAACATATTCCAGTAAATCCTTTTTAAAGTAGTTACAGTATAGCGCCGCATGGGAGGTGTCAAAAGTCACCACGTAACCGTGAGTTGTGGCAAAGTCCCGAATCTCTTTTGCATCCATAAAGTTAGATTGGTACTGCTGACCTCCAAAGTACCACGCGCAAGTCGGCATATTCTCTAAGAGGATTTCAAAACCATCGGCCTTGAGCTGATTGAGTGAATCAAGAAAGTTTTTGTTGTGTGTAGTAATGAGGTCAATGCGCGGCTCTCGGATGTCCATTCCTCCAGGGTGCACAATAAATTTTACACGTTCGTTTTTATTGCGGAACAGCCGTCTGAGCCTGCGTGCATGCGCGAGTGCTTTGTTGAAGAACTCTATGGATTTTTGCCTGATAGTAGGATCAGTACTTGAGAGATTGAGGAGGAGATCCCCGTTGTACTCTGGCCCATGGACCACAAGATCGGTGGCATACTCTTTTATGTACTCTTTATTGTTATTGATGTCTGAGTCCGTTAAATGGATTTCAACGAAGTCGGAATTACACCTTATCATCGTATCAATGTCACCCATGCGCGCCACTACTCCCCACTTGCGTTTCCCCGGACCAATGACGGGCATATCGTGCTCACTCAAGTGCACATCGGATTCCAGAAGGTAGTCATCTCGCTTGAGGTCCCGCCGCGCAAGGGTTTTTCCCACAAAGAGGTCAAGCTTGAGCGGATTTGTACCCTTCCCCGGACTCTTAAGTTCGATGTCCTCATAGGTGAGCACGGTACCCTTTTTAAGGTCGCGCGCCGCCACGAGACTCTTAGAGAGCGTCTCGCGGTTAATGTATTCGCCACGAGAGGGAAAACGGACATCATCTCCGAGGCTTACTTCTACGATACGAATTTGACGGACAAGCTCGGCAAATTCATCGGGGAGCAGGCTCGCGCGGTGATCAGGGCCATCCTGCCCGCGGTCTAAGGTAATGTGCTTTTCGATAATCCGTGCACCGTGAGCAACCGCCGCAAGGGGTACGGCAATGCCAGCCTCGTGTCCTGAGTAGCCAACGGGGCAGTCAAATTTCTTTTGGAGTGTTTTGATAAAGTTCAGATTAATATCGTGATATGGTGCGGGATAGGTACTGTTACAGTGAAGGAGTGCGTACGAGGCGTTGATTTTATTAAGGAAGTCAACCACCTGCTCAATTTCCGACACGAAAGACATTCCAGTTGAGATGATGAGAGGTTTCTTGAACCCGGCTGCCTGTCCAATGAGTTTAAGATTGTACATGTCGGCAGAGGCTATCTTAAAAGCATTGACACCAAGTTCCTCTAAAAAAAAGAGGCTCTCGGTATCCCAAGGGGTGCAGAGAAAGTCAACGTTCTTTGATTTTGTGTACTCATAAAGAGAGGCCATGTCTGCATTAGAGAGTTCGGTCTTTGCGATGTGATGCAAGGTGTAGTGTACCCCATGCTCTTGCTGCACGGACTCGTTCAGAACCGCATCGGAGTATAATTTTTTCAGCGAGCGCTTTTGGAACTTTACGCAATCGACACCCGCCGCAACTGCTTTATCAACAAGTATCTTTGCAGTACCCACGTTGCCCTGATGGTTAAGCCCGATCTCTGCAATGATGTAGACGGGTTCAGTGTGCGATATTTTCCTATTACCAATCCTTATTTCTCTCATAGAAATCGCATTCTATCACACAGATACGCTCTCTTTCAACCAAAATGATGTATTGACATTTATAGATGTATTTGTTACAATAATAGAAGGCATAAAAAGGTCATTTGAACCTTTACAATTGAATGGGAGGAGAATTCTTATGCATAAGGAAGCGATGGCGCTTGTGCTCATTGGCTGTGTGGTGGAAGCAGTATACAATATTTGCCTCGTCAAGATGACGAGGCAAAATCCCCTGCTCAAAAAAAAGATGAGCACCCTAGTGTGCCTCACCGGATGTGTGGCAACGGGACTGCTCTTTCTCACCGCATACATTACTGGTGGAGCAGAAATGACTCCTGGGTGGTGGAGACCCGTCCTCATTACTGGTTGCCTGCTTGGCGGCGTACTCTTTGCAGAGTTTAGAGCGTTCTCGTTAGAAGATGCCTCGCTTATCGCCCCTATTTCTTCAACTACACCAGCGCTCGTCGTAGTAACGAGCATAATTATCCTCGGCGAATACCCAAGTTGGATTGGATGGGTCGGCATTCAGTTTATTGCAACAGGTACCTACCTCCTCAATATCCAGGCGTATCTCGACAAGCGTCGAAAAAGTGGCGAGGCAATACGGTGGACAGATTGGCTTGCCCCCTTTGCTATGCTTGCAAGAAGCAAGGGCGTGCGGTATGCATACCTATGTGTATTGTTTGCCATTTTCAGTCTCAACTACGAAGCAATGGCGGTACGCCAGGCAAACGTAGCATTTGCTTCCGCTTGTATCCTCGGGATTGCATCTCTGCTTAATTTTCTCATTGCAATGCGCACAGAGGGCAGAATTACCATCAAGGAAGTTACATTCTTACGGCAGCCATTGGTAATAACAATCTCACTATGTTTGTTCTTTACGATTTTCCTGCCCAATGCAGCGTTTCGCTACGACATCGTGCCGTATGTGGGGACGCTCAAGAGATTACAGATCCCCATAACCATTATCTTTGCTTGGTTCTTTCTCAACGAGAGAGCATCATTTAGAGAAAGATTCTCTGGCGGGTCGCTGATGGCCCTCGGAGCAGTCTTGCTCGCTCTGGGTAACACCAAGTAACAAAGAAGAAAGGCCTTCGATTCGCCGGAGCGAATCGAAGGCCTTATTTTTATTCACTTGAGCGCGAGTGTGTGTATATCAATACCCTTGGCGAGCAGAATAAAATTTGCAAGATCACGAATTGCGCCGTACCCACCATCGCGCTTCGCGACAAAAAGAGAGATGTTTTTGATGAATTGCTCGGCAGAGGCAGGCGCAGCAGGCAATCCGGCCTTTTGCATTATTTCGTAATCTTCCATATCATCGCCCATATAGGCACACACTCTTGCCATGGTATATCGTGCGTGTTCATCCAATCAGCAATAGCGTGGACTCTGCCGAGACCAGCTACATTCTTAAAGAGCGCTACCGGCTCCCACGTACCGCTCTTCACAGAGTCAAGACTATTCATCCGGTTTGCAAGAACATTGATAAAGGGTTCTTCGTCGCCACCCGCGGTGGTAAAAGCAATACGAAGTCCCGCCGAACGTAAGAAGGAGATGCCCTGTCCGTCAACGTGACTTCGCTGGCGCAACACTTCTTTTTCGCTATCAATAAAGACTGTCGCAGGGAAGAGAACTCCGACACCACCGAGGATCACCGTTCGTATCTTTTTGGCAATGCGTATAACCTGATTACGATCATCACCGCCACCCATTGAGTCATCCACTTCTCTATCCTCCTCGTACGCTGATTTCAGAGAGCTACGCTCTGTGCAAAAAATAAACCTATCCACTACTTTTGTCAATAGATGTTTCTACCACGCAGTCCAGCCGCCATCGACAAAAATTTCGGTACCAGTAACATAGCTGGATCTTTTATCTAAAAGAAAATCAAATACGGATAGTACCTCATCAACGGCCATCATCCTTCCCAACGGGACGTGCCTATTATATCCAGCTAAAAATAATGTATTCTGCTTGCCAGCTGGCACACCTCCTAACACAACAGTATTTACCCTAACACCCGGAGCATAGTACGTGGCCAGATACTTAGTCATCATATGTACTGCGGCCTTGGACATTGAGTAGCCAATCGGTTTAGCAAAATTAGTATATAAATGATGTTTTGGAGAGGCCACTCCGTATATTGAGCTCACGTTGATAATGACTCCACGTTGATTATTTTTTATAAAGTTACGGCACACATCAAAAGCACTGATTGAATTAATTTCAAAATAATTTCTCAGCTCATCTAAGGGGACTGCGTACGGTTCAACCTTCTTGCTCTTAGTGTTCGCCAACGGCGCTATTGGGTTGTAGGCGTGACACACAATCATACCGTACAAATTTTTATTTTTCTGGAACCATTCCCTCACAAACACTTCATCGACAAGATCATGACCCAATACTAAATCAAGCTCCAGAATCTCAAAGGTATTCTTAAAATGCGCGACAAGCGCAGAGCCTATCAAGCCCCTACTCCCCGTAATAAGCAACCTGGGAAGGTTTTTATTTCTTATGTTCTGAACTTTTTTTGTCAAAGTATTGTATTGTTTTTTTGAATGCAGCAATCTGGACAGCCGTCTCCCTGTCGCTAAGCTGATTGGTAGTGAACTGCATGAGCTTAGGCTGAATACTTTCGGCAACAGGGCACTTCGGGTCAGCAAGATACTTTTTATGGAGAGCACCTTGCTTGTCATCAATATCCATAAAGTACCGGCCGGTCTTATTGAGATTGATCATTGAGGGTTCGTTGTATATGAGAGCAAAAACCGAACGACACTTATCACCCCCAAACTCCAAAAACATATCCCTAAACTCGTACCAACTCACTCCTATTTTTTCTTTCCCCTCAAACAACACAACGAAGGTCCAGTAGGTATTAGTGTAGCCTGGCGGGACATATTGAGGCTTGAGCCAACTACAGCCTTTCATCGCACCCAGATATTTGCGTGCTATGTAGACGCGCTTCTTAGTAAACCAATCGAGGCGTTCCAGCTGTGCAAGTGCGATTGCTGCCAAGGGCTGGGCTATACGGTAGTTATAGCCAAACGAGTCATGCCGTAAGTACTTTGGGTCTTGGAACGCAAGCGGATTGGACATCTCTTGCGCATCACTCGCCTGGAGGGTCTTAAATCCGAGAGCACCAAACTTACGCATCCTCACTGCAAGCTCTTTGTTGTTCGTTGTTAAGATACCTCCTTCTCCGCAGGTGATCACCTTCGTACCCTCAAAACTGAAGCTCCCCACATCTCCGATGGTACCACCGAGACGACCACGGCTATCGGTTCCCAAAAAACATTCCGCACAATCTTCCAATACCCATAAGTCATGTTTTTTGGCAATTTTCATAATCCGTTCCATATCACAGACCTGGCCGTACAGATGCACCACCATAATCGCCTTGGTCTTTGGTGTGATCTTACGTTCAATGTCAGCAGGATCTATCAAAAACGTACGGGGATCAACATCAGCGTACACCGGCTTAGCATGCATCTGCACAATTGCGTACCCACACATCACCACCGTGAGCGCCGGCACAATTACTTCGTCACCGGGGCCTACCCCAAAGGCCGCCAGAGCCTGATGGAGCGTAGAGGTGCCCGAGTTAGAGCTGATGGCATACTGTACACCGAATCGTTTTGCAAATTTTCTCTCGAGGTCGCCGATCATTCCTCGTCGTGAATTGGTCTTAAGGTCCGAATCCAAGACTTGCTTGAGATACTTTAGTTCGTTACCGCGGAAACGTCGTCCACGAACCGTTGCCGCTGTTGTTTTATTGTTTGTTTTCTTCTTCATGTTCGGTTACACCTTTTTTACTGCAACGGTAGACTTATTATCTTCCCTCTTATCGAGGTATTGCTGGTGACGGAATAAATTGATATCAACTAATTCTGGCTTTCGCTCAAAGAGCTCAACAATCTTGGTCATCGGGATAGTATTCGTATCAGTATTAAATTCATCAAAAATTCTTCTAAAAAGCTCTAGGTCTTCCGGGTAATCTAACGTAAGCCTGATGCGTGGATTATGAAAAGCAGGATTACTTACTTCAAGATTCCGTATGTTGAACGATAAACCGCTATTCGTGAAGAAAAAGTCCCAGTATTCAGTATCTTCGGTATCCTTCACTTCGCACAAGCGTCTAATCGCATCTGCCGACATGCACATCGCAGAGGCTCCACAGATAAGAGTGGGCGGGACCATCAATAAATCGCAGGGCTTTTCGCTCATTTGCGTGATGGCCAAATCCATCAACTCGGGGTCACACAAGACATCATCGGCATCAACCTCTACAAAATAGTCAACGTTAAACTTGTCTATTGCACCGAGCCAACGGGCAAGTTTATCCTTCAAAGAACCACGGAAGCACTCAACACTGTTCTTCTTTGCGATGGTCTCTAAAATATCATCACTGGGGTCAGTGGATGTGCACAGAATGATGTTGTCGGCTTTTTTGACAGGCTTGACACGATCTATAACATGTTCTATTACCGTCCTGCCTCGGATGGGCGCAAGCGCCTTGCCGGGCAAACGACTTGAACTCGTCCGCACGGTGATAAAACAGGCAAATAATGGTTTCTTATTTTCCACAAATGAAAGTATCGCAAAATCATTCCTGTGAGTCAAGAAGGGACTGCCCAATATATATTTTTGATGTATACTACACATAGAGGTGATCATTGAGAATTCACAGTAAATCTGACAAGAGAAAGGAGGAGTTCTTATGATAGAGATTCCCGTACAGACAAGGATTCCGCGTCCAGTAGAGCTCGTCCAACAATTAAAAACAGACTCGCTCACCGGTTTGAAGGTGCTCTTTATCAACATGCCGCTGCGAGAAAGTGCTCGACCGAATATCCCGCCACAGGGACCAGGACTGCTTGCAGCACGGCTGCGACTCTACGGAGCAGAGCCAACAATTATTGATCTCAACGCGTACCGTATCCAAGACAAAGTGGCAGAAGCACAGGGACTCCCCTATGGAAGACATATCACTCTTGACGAAACGCGAGGTCTTCTCGCGCGGCACCTGCATAAGTACGGGGAGCCGCGGATCATCGCTCTCTCGGGTATGATTACCACACTGCGCTGGCAAGAGCGAATCGTTGATATGTGCAGGAGCTTAGTTCCTGATGCCTTCATTATCTCTGGTGGCGGTCTAGCAACCGACGTCAAAGCTGGACTCTTTCAGTGGATGCCAGAGCTTGATGCGATTGCCCACTCCGAGGGAGACGATGTGATACTCATCCTCGCCCATGGGGTAAAAACAGGCACTCTTGACGAATCAAGCCCCTACTGTGTTGGGGCACAGAATGGGCGTCTGCGCTTCCTCTTTGCAGGCGACCGTCCGGAGAATTTGGACGAACTCCCCTTTGCCGCATGGGATCTCTTCCATGAGGATGTTGATGGCAACGCGGTTTTTGAGTGGTATATTCAGACACCTGTGTGGGGAGGATCTGCAAATAATAGTAGCGCCACCCCCTTCAGCATGGAGCGGAGCCTCACCACGGTATCCAGTCGGGGTTGCCCCTACGCGTGTGGGTTTTGCGACCGTCAGGCACAGGGTGAACGGAACTACGGGATGCGAGATGCGTCAAACATGGTCAGAGAAGCCGAGTGGCTTGTTGACACGTATCACATCGACTTCCTTGGATTTCCCGACGATAACTTTGCGGTGGATCCGCGACGAGTGAGAAAACTCCCTGAAGCGTTTGCCCACCTGGGTGGGCTGCGCTGGGGGACGCACACGCGTCTTGATGAAATTGATGCGCGCGCGTTTGACATGGCAAAGTCCGGATGCATCTACATCGGTGTCGGCGCCGAGAGCGCCGCGGTACGGACCCTTGAATCCATGAACAAGGGCGGGTTCATCCTCCGCCCGCGAGGGAGCAAAGAGAACCAGCTGACACACATCAACGGGTTCTTTTTTCCCACAACAATGGTGCGTGGTATTGAGACCGCACAAAAAGCTGGTATCCATGTCAACTGCACGTGGATTATGGCCTACCCAGAAGAAACTCTAGAGGACCTCAAAACAAGCGTCGCATTCATCCTCTGGCAGGAAGAGTCTCTCCCCCGTTCGGCAGTCAACAGAAAGATGTTCGTCGCGACTGCCTACCCGGGAACAGAGATGTTCCGTCATCCAAAAGTGCAGCGCCTTATTTCAGAGCACTTCGGCGTTCACTACCAGGGTAATGGGGTACCGATTGCCGATGATGCGTTCCGCGCCTACCTCTTGGAGTTGGATGACGCAACAAAGGTCATGTACGGCCGTGACGGAGCACCGCTCAATTTCGGCGAAATGTCGGACGATATGTTCCTGCAAGCGCAAGAACACCTTAACGCCGACCAGATTGAAAAGATTCTCGACATGTAAAAGCTCTTTATGTGGTTCAGAAAACCATCTTACCACCTCTTCGCCTCGGCGAACGGGTGGTTTTTTTCTTTGTTTACCCATGGCTCGCCAATGAGCACCGCGCCGGGAAAGGGATGGAATTTCTTGAATATATCGGCTATGCGTATGGGGAGCGTTACTTCACTCGTTGGGTCTTGGTCAATCTTAACAGTTAAGAAGTACTTGCCGCTATTGAGTGATATGCTTGAACTCCCGGGAAACTTGAACGTGGTGCTGTAGCGTCCACTCTTTCTTCCTGGGAGTAGTATTGGATTTTTATCGGTATCCCGTGAGGTAAAGACGATGGTACCATACTCGTTGATACATTGGAGTGTAATCCAGAAAACTGAATTATCTCGGGCTACCTCATACTCCACATCTAAATAAAAAGTTTTCCCCGCTTCAAAATCAGTCTCCGGCGTACCGCTCTCGTTTTTCAAAACAAGTTTTCTCATTTGAAATTTCTTATTCGGCAAATCGGGAAGCTCACGCACTGCGGCCCCTTGTATGCCACCCTGTCGGTCAAGATACTTTTGTATTACCGTGTTCGTCTCGCCAATCATCTTGAGTTCTCCCCTCTCAAGGTACACCGTTCGATCACAGAGACTCTGTACTGCGTCTAAGTTATGACTCACGAAGAAGATGGTACGCTTATCGCGCTTTGCGACATCGTAGATCTTTTCAATACACTTTTTTTGGAATGCCGCATCTCCCACTGCAAGCACCTCATCAATGAGCAAGATATCTGGTTCCATGTGAGCCGCAACGGAGAACGCGAGTCGGACGTGCATACCCGACGAGTAGCGTTTAACAGGAGTATCGAGAAAATCTCCAATCTCGGCAAACTTCACAATGGCATCAAACTTCTCAATAATCTCTTTCCGCTTCATACCGAGAATTGCCCCGCTGAAAAAAATATTTTCCCGCCCCGTAAGCTCGGGATGAAAACCGGTACCCACCTCAAGGAGCGATGCGATCTTCCCGTGAACAATGACCTCGCCCGATGTGGGTTCAGTAATGCGATTGAGGATCTTGAGGAAAGTAGACTTTCCCGCACCATTGGGACCGATGATGCCAATGATTTCTCCTTTGCTCACCGTAAGACTGATATCTTTCAGCGCTAAGAAATTCTGTTTTTCGCTCCCTGCCATGATTCGTACTTTGCGAGTCAGGAAGCGTAGTGGCGAACGCAAGGCGCTCGTAAGCGCATCGCGAAACGCGAGATAATGCTCCGACGAGCGATTGAGAGAGTACAACTTCGTAATATGCTTTACCTCAATAATTGTGCTCATGGTTAGATAAGATCCGCAAAATGACGTTCAGTTTTTTTAAAGTAGATGAAGCCGAAGATCAGGATAATGAGCGACGTGAGTCCAGAGAGAAAAAGGAGAAGCCAGTTAATTGGCTGAACATCAAAGAGCGCGGCACGCGCTGCCTTAATAACGCCGGTCATAGGGTTGACGGCAAGCATCCACGAGTATTCGCCCAAGATGCTCGGCGGGTAGATGACCGGGGTAAGGAACATGAGGATCTGCACAAAGAACGGGAGTACGTACTTCACATCGCGATATTTGACATTGAGCGATGCAAGGAAGAGTCCGAGCCCAATTGAAAACATTCCCGTAATGACAATAAGAAGCGGGAAGATGAAGAATCCTCCGAGATGCGGCATAAATCCGTAGTACACCATGAGTCCAACAAGAATAAGAGACGCGATAGCAAAATCAACGAGATTTGAAAAGATAGAAGAAATGGGGAGAATGAGCCGTGGGAAAAAGACTTTGGTTAACAAATTTTGATGTGAGACGAGGCTATTTGAAGCTTGGAGGAGCGAGGCCGAGAAGAATTGCCAGAGGAGAAGCCCAACAAACACAAACACCGGGTAGGGAATATTGTCCGAGGGGATCTTCGCAAACTTCCCAAAAAAAACAGTGAAGACAACCATGGTGATAAAGGGCTGGAAAAGCGCCCAGAGCACACCAACGAGAGTCTGCTTATACCTAATCTTTAGATCCCGCCACGTAAAAAAATAAAGGAGCTCCCGGCTCTGCCAGAGCTCTTTAAAGCTGTCCCATGAGATGGTCTGCTTTGCCCGGATAACCGTAGTCATACAACGGGCTTTAATGTAGCACGTTTTGCTCTGTCTGTGAATCTACTAGTATCTGTATAAGGGAATCGAAACTCGTCTCTGGCTCCCAGCCAATCGTCTGTGCGGCTTTGTGTACGTCCCCTACCTTGGGGAAAGGTTCAGCCGCTTTATAGAATGCGGGGTCAACTTCCACCACTCTCTTCCCTGTGTCGTCGTATGCGCAGATGCCCATCCCCTCGCCCCGCCAAGTGAGCGTGATGCCGAGAACTCCCGCGGCGGCAACGATTGTCTCCTGCACCGAATGCAGCTGCCCTGTTGCAATAATAAAGTCCTCCGGCTCCTCTCTCTGGAGCATGGCGTGCATCGCCCGCACATAGTCAGGAGCAAATCCCCAATCGCGCTTCATCGTTACATTGCCGATACGGAGGCGCTCTTCTTTGCCGCGGGCGATAGCGGCAAGCGTACTGGTAATTTTCCGCAAAACACTCGCCTCGGGACGCCGCGGAGATTCGTGGTTAAAGAGTATCGCGGAGCAGGCAAAACGTCCGCCACGCTCCCGCGCGAGAGCGACAAAGTCACGGTCAGCCATCATTTTTGCTCTGGCATACGGGTTCTCGGTCTCCCAGTCGCGCGGAGAATCTTCCGCAAGCGGATCCGGCGAGGGCAGGAATATTTCGCTCGATGACGCCTGGAGAAAGCGCGCCTTTGAGTTTGCCTGCATAGTCTCTTTAATAAGTGTTTCGACACTTTCGTAATTGATCTTCATGGTGCGCACAGGATCAGCAAAGGCGGTTTTGAGGTCAGTAATGCCGGCAAAGTTGTAGACCTCATCCGGCATTGACTCTGTAATAAGCGTCTTAATACTCTGTACATCAGTAAGGTCGCCATAGACAATTTTCGCCCCCTCTGGGATGTAGCGCTCATCTGAGCTCGGCTGAACCAAGCCAAATACATGGTAGTCTCCCACAAGGAGCAGTTCCGCCATATACGATCCATCCTGCCCCGCAATACCGGTAATCAGAGCTCTTTTCATATCCTGATTGTAGCCTGCCTTATGCGTCCCTGTCGCTAACGTTAACTAATCAAGACCTTCGCATCACCTCACGAGGTGTCTGATAATCAATTCCCATGTGCGGTCGCTCGTTCACATAATACGGCAGGTATGCTTTGAGTGCACGCTTGAAGCCAGCAACCGTGTGCGCCGTCTGATCCAAGCACTCTTCTTGCAGTGTCCGATTAAACCGTTCAATGTGCGCATTGTCGTTTGATTGTCGTACCCGTGAGTGTCGGTGTGCAATACCCTGTGTCTGGAGTGCGTGGGTGAACCAGGTGGAGAACTCACTGCCGTGGTCTGTCTGCACCATCACAAAAGGGAAGGGCGCCAGTCTCTGTGCATGCTCAATGAAGCGCGCACTCCTCTGTGCACTAATTCGTTCCACCACCTCTGCGTATGCCCACCTGCTAAAGAGGTCAATGAGTGTGCACACATACAACCGTGAACCATCAGGCAACACGAAGTGCGCTGTATCAGCTTGCAACAGAGCCCCGCACGCTGTCACCACTGGCCTCTCGGTGGCATCATGGGGTCGTTTCCACGATGAGCGCTTTCTGATGAGATGGCAGCGCTCAAGGGTACGCTGAACAGATGACAGTGAGACTGACACTCCCTGTCGCAATAACTCTTGATGCACCACCTGCCCACAGCGTCTTCGACCAATGCGCTGTCTGATGATTGCTGATACCACCTCAGCCGACAGCGCTTGCGGACTCCTGTGCGGGCGTGATGAGCGTGTGGGAATGCTCCCGTATCCACGTACCCGTGCCTTCGCCATCCATCGCACGATGGTGGATTGATGAAATCCACAGTGACGAGCGACCTTTCTGGTGCTCCAACCTCTCCTCACTAACTCAACTGCGTCTCCTCTGACCTTAGGGAGACAAGGATTTTGTGTGTATGCCATATGTGGCTTAGTATAGCCCCTAAAGTGATGCGAAGGTCTTGAGACATTACGGGAGATTGACAAAATCTGTAGTTCGTGTATACTGAACACAGATAGAAACTTGAGGAAAGGGAGGATTAGACAATGCCGAGTTCATCACTTTCGCCTGAAGAACAGGCGGAATTGGGACATCTGCTAGCAGT
>Ga0209542_10011155_pt1 | contig 15998 bp, 11 predicted proteins | sample RifCSPhighO2_01_FD_184028 | JGI IMG/M metagenome (GOLD analysis project Ga0209542, IMG submission 184028) | Soil microbial communities from Rifle, Colorado - Rifle CSP2_plank highO2_0.1 (SPAdes) (version 2) | ecosystem: Environmental > Terrestrial > Deep subsurface > Rock core/Sediment ... | reverse complement strand
CTCCCAAGATATACAAAACCAACAACTGCGCTAACAACAAGTATTGCTCCAAATATTCCTCCAACTAAAACCAAGGCCTTGCTTTCCTGTTTCACAGGAAGAGGTAGCATGTTTAAGAAATTCGGCTGAGTTGTAAGTAAATCAGGCTTTTTTTGAAGCGAGGAATAAAATAAAAGATGTAGTTCAAAACCTTCTAATCCCTTTGAATCAATTGGCAAAGACATTACCTGATAATTGGGGTCAATACTAAATTGATCCGCGTTTAGGGTATAAATTTTATCAATTGGTTTACTTCTTTCGTATATTGAGAGTTTTTTTACTAAATCAAGCAACTCGTCGTTACTTTTTTGAACCTGAAATACATTTGAAAAATAAACTCCACTAAGTTCCGATAAAACTACTGTTTGATTCCCGCTAGCTAACGATACAAAAATACATGGCTCCCCTGCCACTGAGACAATTCTTGGCAGAAGCATAATCCAAGGAATTATTGCTTTTATTTCAAAACCGCTAAAACTTGCCATTTCCAGAAAATAATTAAGTTTTTCTTGTTTAATTGAAGCAAACTGAAAAACAAATGGCGCTAACTTCTTATAAGAGAAATAAAGGTCTTCAATTTTAACGGCTTCTTCTTCGCATACAGCTTTGATTGAAATCATTATTTGTTCGGCAGAATCTAGAGATTTTTTAACAGTCACAAATCTAAGTAAAACGTCTTGGGGTTCTAACAAAAATACTATAGAAATATCTTTAGAAGGTTTTCCAATTAAACTAACTATTTGTGAAGAAACCGATTTTGCGTCTAAATTAAGGCTGTCAAGTTCCTTACTCAAAGTCTTAATTTGTAATTCTTTGTTTATAAATGAAATCTTAAGCAGGTTTTCACTAATAGTAACAACGTAGTCCATACAAGGTAAATATACCACATTTAACTATTTCTAATTACCACAGACTGCACAAGCCCTAGCAAGAACATTGAGACTATTAAAGAATTTCCACCGTAAGAAACAAGAGGAAGAGGAATTCCGGTAACAGGGATGAGACCTAAGTTCATCCCAACATTTACTAAAAACTGCGAAAAGAACATCATGAAAACGCCAAAAATTATTAGACTTCCAAAAGTATCCTTAACCTTTAAAGACAACTTTATTAGCAAAAATAATAAAATCACATACAAAGAAATTATTCCAAAAACACCTATAAAACCCCATTCCTCCGCAAACGCAGCAAAAATAAAGTCGGTCCAATAAACAGGTAAAAATTGAAGATGAGTTTGAGTACCTCGTCCAAAACCCATACCAAAAAGCATTCCGGAACCTATTGCAATAGTAGACTGAATAACATTGTACCCAAAACCCAGCTTATCTAATGAAGGATTCAAAAATACAAGAATACGGTTCTTCTGATAATCTTTTAGTAAATTCCATACAGGATTTGAAAAAATGCCGAATAATACTGTAACGAATGCAAAATAAAACCAATCAAGTCCTGCGTAAAACAGAATTCCTGCAAAAACTAGAAAAAGCACTATTGTTGTTCCCAAATCAGGTTGAACTAAAACAAATATTATTAGAGAAAAAAACGGAATCGCAAGTAAAAGCAAATTCTTTATACCCTTAAGCGAGTCTTTGCTTTTAGAAATTAAAGCTGCAGATGAAATAATAACAACGGCCTTTGCATATTCGGACGGTTGGATTGAGAACTCTTTAAAGTTCAGCCATCGTACTGCTCCAAGTTTTTCTACTCCACCAATAAATGTGAGAATAAGTAAAATTAATACAAAAAAATACATGTATTTCCAATGAAATTTAAAAATAAGATAGTCAAAGAATGCTGTACCAAAATATATGACTAAGCCTAAAGCTAAAAAAATTACATGGCTTTTTGCTAAATTTTTTGCCGTTGACAATAAGGTTAGAACCCCAAGAAGTGAAATGAAAATTGGAATAATCAAGAGTAAGTAGTTAAACTTTTTTAATTCCATACTGCCCACCTGCCCTTAAGGACCTTGCGTTTACTTTACTTTTTATTTCATCTGTATATTTCTTTATAACTTCTCCTATCTCCGACTCTATAAATTCAACTTCAATTACATCAGAAACGCCATAACCGGCCTTTTTTCTTAAATCTTGAACTTTTCTTATAAACTCTCGAAGCTTCCCTTCTAATTCAAGTTCTTTTGTTAATTTAAAGTCTAACCGTATTTCTGTTTTCCCACCTTTAGCTTTTGTTATTGACTTAACGTTAACTTCCTCCTTTATTAAATCCTCAAAAATATCAATGTCAGGAATTTCTAATGTACTTAAAGGCTGTCTTACACCAACGCTTTTTTCTGCTCTCATTGAAAGCGCTTGAGTTACAATTTCCCTTGTTTTTTTCATTTTTTCAATAATCGTCGACGAACTTTTTAATAAATTTTTGTCGGATTTTGGAAACGTACACAAATGAACTGACTCGATTTGGTTTAAACCAAATCTCAAAACTAAATTTTTGTAGATATTCTCAGAAATAAAAGGAATAATCGGCGCGGAAACCTTGCTGAATGTTGTTAAAACATGATACAAAACTGCAAGAGCGTTTTTATCTCCGGATGAAATTCTATCTCTTGATCTTCTTACATACCATCTTGATAAATCGTCCACAAACTCTTCTATACTCTTTACAGCCGGAGGAACAAGATAATTCTCTATGTTTTCTGAAACCTGTTTTATTGTTTCATTTAGTCTTACTACAATCCACTTATCAATTGGACTTTTTTCAAGATTGATTTCCCAACTTGGATCAAAATTGTAAAGATTTGCGTAAATTTCAAAGAACTTAACGCTATTCCATAAAGGATTTAGAACACTTTTTGACTTGTTTTTTAGTTCAACTAAATCAAAGTTTGAATTATCTCCAACCATTAAAGGAGATGACATTAAATATAACCTTAAAGCATCCCCACCCACTGTTTCTAACACTTCTCTTGGATCCGTATAGTTTCCATAGGTTTTACTCATTTTCCTACCATCGTTTCCGGACATAACTCCAGTTGATATAACGTTTTTAAAAGCGTTTTTGCCAAAAAGCGCGGTTGAAAGCACATGAGTTACATAAAACCAAGCCCTAACTTGACCTATATATTCAACAATGTAATCTCCCGGAAAGTTCTTTTCAAACTCCTCTGTGTTCTCAAAAGGATAGTGAATTTGAGCATATGGCATAGAACCGGCACCAACCCATGAATCTAAAACCTCAAGCCTTCTTTTATAAACTTTTCCATCTTTTTTAATCTCTACATTATCTATATACGGTCTGTGGAGATCTGTTATTTTTTGTCCAGACAGATCCTCTAACTCTTTAATTGAGGAGATAACAATCCTATCTTTAGCACCATCCTCCGATTCCCAAATAGGCATTGGAGTTCCCCAGAATCTGTTTCTTGAAATACACCAGTCAGGAGCTTGTTCTATTCCCTGTACAAATCTTCCATGTTTTAAGTGCGAAGGAATCCAATTAATATTTTCGTTTAGAATGATCATATCTTTTTTAAGTTTTGCTACATTTATAAACCATGAATTCTGGGCTTTTTGAATTAGGGGAGTTTCACACCTATCGTGATAAGGAAATCTGTGAACTATGCGTAAATTAGAAAAAAGTAGATTTCGATCTAAAAGGTCATTTATAATTAAATCATTGGCCTTAGCGTAGTAAAGTCCTTCAAACGGGTTTTTTCCATTATTTCCGGGAATAAACTTTCCTTCGTCATCAATAGAAAGCATCAGAGTTAGGTTGTAGTGTTTACCCATAGCTGTGTCAACATCGCCAAATCCGGGAGCCGAGTGAACTATTCCGGTTCCTTCTTCCATATTTACCATTTGTTCATATGAATAAACTTTAAAATCGGCTTTACCAGAAGCAAAAAATTTGTATGGGGGCTTATATTCTAAACCCACCAACTTTGAGCCTTTAAATTCATTTATTTTTTTGTATTTTTTGCCTTCAAAAACACTTTCTAACCTTTCTTTAGCTAAAATAAATTTTTCACCTTCCAATTCAACCAAGATATAGTTTTTATTTCCATCAAGTGTAAGTCCTCTGTTTGATGGTACTGTCCATGGGGTTGTGGTCCAAGCTAAAACGCTTGCCCCTTCAAATTCTCCTTTTGAAGTTACTGGAAATTTAACAGTTACTGACGGATCTTCCATATCTTTATAGGTATTATCCATTGCTACTTCAAAATTTGAAACAGGAGTTCCGCACGTTGTACAAAATAACGAAGTTCTTATACCCTCATATATTAGTCCCTTATCGTAAAGCTGTTTAAAGGCCCAAATCTCACTTTCCATATAATTTTGATCTATTGTTTTATACGCGTTTTTAAAATCTACCCATCTGCCAATTCTATCTATATACCATTCCCATTCTGCTGAAACCTCTGAGGTATATTTGTAACACTCCTGAATAAATTTCTCCAAACCAAATTTTTCTATGTCACGCTTATTTTTTATTCCAAGTTTTTTCTGAACTTTATTTTCAACTGTTAATCCATGCGCATCCCATCCCCAAACTCTTTCAACTCTTTTGCCCTTCATAGTCCAATATCTGGGAATTACATCTTTTGCTATTGAACCAAGTAAATGTCCGTAATGTGGAAGGCCCGAAATAAAAGGTGGGCCGTCATAAAAGACGTATAAATTGTCTTTCGGAGCGTTTTCTACGGACTTTTCAAAAATCTTATTTTCTTTCCAAAACGCAAGCGCTTTAGCCTCTAGTTCTGGAAAACTATCTGATTGAGGAAGCTTTATTTTTTTATCCGTATCTATTAACATTTTAAGTATTATACATTAGAAATTCAGAGGAGTTTATGGGTTAACTTTCCAAATAATTTCTTTTTCCCTTGACTTAAAATTCATATATCTTGACAAAACAAAAAGCAAATCCGAAAGTCTATTCAAATACCTAGCAACGCTTTCGAATTTTTTTGATTTGTCTGATTTTATATAACCAACTAGCAACCGTTCAGCTCTTCTGCATATAGCTCGAGCAACATGCGTCTTCACCGCATCATCAGTACCAGACGGTAATATGAAATTAACCAATTTTGGAAGTTTAGAATCAACCTCGTCAATGCATTTCTCAAGATATATAGTTTTTTTATCAAATTCCTTAAATTGCGCAGTCTTGGCTTTAGTATTACAAATTAAAGATCCAATATAAAATAGATCATTTTGAACCGTAACCAAAATTTCTCTTACTCTCTTGTACTTAATTCCTGAAGAAAAACCCAGACTAGAATTTATCTCATCTAACGACCCAAGAATATCAAATATCTTCGCGCTCTTTCCCACTCTTTCTCCGCTAAAAAGTGATGTTACTCCTTTATCGCCGGTTTTTGTATATATCGACATTCATCTAACACAAACTAAATCCGCAGGTGTAGCACTTAGAACAACCTTCTTCTTTAATTAGTGAAGTGTTTCCACACTCAGGACACAAATCCATGTGAGAAAAAACCGAAACTTCGGGACTTTTTTCTTCAACTATATTTGACCCGTTTTGTTTAACACTTATATTAAATTCGTCTGCCAAAACTTTAGCTACAGCATCAGGAACAGAGCTTACTCTATCATGGCCAAAACCTACAGACCTTGCACCTCCAATACCAATCATTTGTACTATCATTTCCTTAATAGTTTCTAGCCTATTGTCGGATGCTCTCAACCAGCCGGAAATAAGCCTGCCTAAAGCCTCGGACAATGCAGTGATATCGCTTCCTGCCTTACCAACCGACACAAACACTTCAAAGGGTTGATTGTTAGTATCTTTATTAATCGTTACAAAAGCCTTTCCCTGTGGAGTCCCAAGCTTGTAAGTACTTCCAACTAATTTATACCCCCTTTGCGCAGGAACAGCGGATATCGAAGCCGGTTTCTTTTTATCCATAGTTTCTTTTGTCTCTAAAACAACTTCGCTTCTGCTTCCGGTAACATAAACAGTTAAACCTTTGCATCTATTCTTCCATCCAAGCATATACACCGAAGCCACGTCGGCCTCAGTTGCGTTGGCAGGAAAATTGCAGGTTTTTGATATTGAATTGTCAATAAAAGCTTGAATACTTGCCTGCATCATTATATGTTCTCGTGGTGTTATATCAGCAGAAACTACAAACACGTTTCTGATACTCTCAGGAAGTTCCTCTATGCTTTGACAAGTTCCGGTTAACACAATTTTATCTATGATTTTTGCTCTTTCGGCCGGATCAAGGTTTAGTTCGGATAAAGCTTTCTCAAACATAGGGCTTACATACGTTAAGGTTAATTTCTCTTGATCTCCTGCGGCCTGATAAACATTTCGGTTGTAAGCGAGAGCAAATGCCGGCTCACATCCGTAACCTTCTATTCCAGCCACTGTAGAAATTGTACCGGTTGGGGCTACTGTAGTTTGAGCTGCGTTTCTAATCCCATATTTTTTTAGATCTAAAACTATTTCATTCCAATCAAGAACTGGCATTTTAAAGTCTAATTCGTATGGCTTTAAAGGAATTGGGAATTGCCACACCATGTTGTCGGGATCGTAAATACTTCCTTTAATTTTTAGGAACGGTCCTCTCTCTTTTGCAAGTCTTATTGAGGTCTTCATTGAATGAAACCTCATAAACTCAGCGACCTGTGCTGAAAATTCATGCGCTTCTTCACTTCCGTATCTTATTCTCATAGAATACATAAGATCAGCCAGTCCCATAAATCCAAGTCCAATTCTCCTACAATCAAACGCAGCTTTTTGTAATTCCGGAACCGATGGAACATATTTGTTCGCAGTTACTACGTTGTCTAAAAACCTAGTTGAAAGTTCAATGCTCTCTCGAAACAATCCCCAATCTAAATTGCCGTCAGTATCAACATGCTCAAGCAAATTAATTGATCCTAAGCAACAGTTTTCGTAAGGACCAAGCCACTGCTCGCCACAGGGATTTGTTGCCTTTAATTCATACAAATGTGGAACGGGATTTGACCTGTTAGCCTCGTCAATAAATAGTACTCCCGGTTCTCCGTTTTTATGCGCGTAACTTACAATCATATTAAAAATATCCCTAGCTTTTGGAGATTCAACAATTTCGTTAGTGTGAGGATCAATAAGTTCATATGTTGTATCTTGTTCTACAGCCTTCATAAACTTATCCGTAACAGCAACCGAGATATTAAAATTGGCAACTTCTCCTTCTTCAGACTTACATTTTATAAAGTCCCTAATATCCGGATGATCTACCCTAAGAACCGCCATATTAGCCCCACGTCTGGCCCCACCCTGCGCCACTTCGTTAAACGCTTTATCATAAACCGACAAAAATCCAACAGGCCCGGTAGCCTTACCACCACTGCTCACAACTCTTCCTCCCTTTGGTCTTAAATCAGAAAAAGAAAAGCCATTCCCCCCACCTACTTGCTGAATTAATGCCGCAACCCTTAATGTTGAAAAAATTCCATCTGAGCCTTTTCCCAAATCATCGGAAATGGGAAGTACAAAACATGCAGCAAGTTGTCCTAGAGGAGTTCCGGCTCCCGTAAACGTAGGTGAATTTGGAAAAAATCTTTTTGTTGTGAGTAAATTATAAAATTCTATTTTTGATGTTTCTAAATCAGAATAAGGAGCATCGGGCTGTGCTATAACCTCAGCAATTCTCTCAAACATTTGTTCAATAGTTTCTGAGGGTTTGCCGTCTATTCCACGCCTTAAGTATCTTTTTTCAAGAACGGTTTTAGAGTTTGGGGAAAGCTTAATATCTTTATTTTTATAAACTTTTACGGAAGAATCTTTATCGCTTATCGGTTCTAACCAATTCATAGGCAGAAGATTCAAAGGACGGCAACTTTACACTGCCAGTTAAAATTGTCGGCCTGCGAAACTTTAAAATAATTTTCTAATGCGAAGCTTTACAATATCATTTAATCACACGTTTTGTTAGCAAGCAATACTTTTGAGTGCGAATTATCTTCTTAAGTATGCTGGGATATCGTAGGTCTTGTCATAATCGGTGTCCATTTCATTTACTGGTTGGTCATTTTTTTCATCTTTCTTTTCTTTGTTTTCTTGATTAGTTTTGTTTCTGGCAAAATCGAGTCCAAGTTTAGACTTTAACGAGCTGTCAAATCCGGTCGCAATTACAGTAATTTTTATCTGATCAGAAAGTTTTTCGTCAATAGCGGTTCCAAAAATTATATTTGCATCAGCACTTGCGGATTCTCCAATTATTCTGGCAGCCTCATCTACTTCTTTCATACTCATATCAGAGCCACCTACAATATTAAAAAGTATACCTGTTGCTCCTTCTATAGATAATTCCAACAACGGTGACGATATTGCTGCTTTTGCTGCCATTTTTGCCCTTCCTTCGCCACTTCCCATACCAATTCCCATAAGAGCTGATCCGGCATCCTTCATAATTGTCCTTACATCTGCAAAGTCAACATTAATTAAGCCGGGCATAACAATTAAGTCAGAGATACCCTGCACTCCCTGATTTAAAACGCTATCCGAAACTCTAAAGGCATCAAGAATAGACATTTTTTCGTCAGCTATTTCTAATAATTTTTGATTTGGAATTATGATCAAAGCGTCAACTTCATTTTTTAAAAGTGAAATTCCTCTTTCTGCGTTTTCCTTTCGTTGAGCGCCCTCAAAATCAAAAGGTTTTGTAACAACTCCAACGGTTAGAGAGCCTAACTCTCTGGCAATTGAAGCAATAATTGGAGATGCGCCTGTTCCCGTACCGCCACCCATTCCAGCAGTTATAAAAACCATATCAGAACCTTCAAGATTTGATTTAATTATTTCTTTTGATTCCTCCGCAGCCCTTAAACCAACATCGGGATGCGCTCCTGCCCCAAGTCCTTTTGTTATTTCCTGACCAATCGGAATTTTAACTGCTGCTTTGCTCATAGAAAGAGCTTGAGAATCCGTATTTATTGCAATAAACTCCACACCTTGAATTTGTTGGGATTCAATCATAGTGTTTATAACATTACATCCGGCGCCACCAATACCAATTACTCTTATTTTCGCAAATTTTTCTATCTCAGGTTTAATAAACAAATTTACCTTTACTTAAAATGAAACTAAGTCTTCTTTCGAATTATTTTAGGGCAGAAAAGATTTGAGCTTGCCAAAAAATTTAGGCAAGATAGAGCTGATTTTACCTCTACTTTTATCAAAAGACAAGGAGGTAGTACTTTTTACTAATTTTGAACCGTAAATAATAGAACCAATAGTTGCGGAGAAAGCGGGTCCTTCAATTTCATCTATAAGGCCTGTTACACCTTTAGGGTAACCTATTCTAACAGGCATCTTTAACACACTCTTTGCAACTCTTTCAAGTCCTGCGGTTAACGAGGCACCTCCGGTTACTACAATTCCGGCAGGAATCTTTCCTACTAATTCACTTTTCTTAATTTCAATCTCAATAAGTTTAAATATTTCTGTTAACCGAACGTCGATTATTTCGTATAAAAGTTTTTTTTGAATTGTATTTGACTCCAAACCGTAGCCTGTAACGTCAATTACATCATTTCTCTTATCAGAACTTTGAATCATAAAATCACCTTTTTCTTCACTTAATCTAAGCTTTATTTTTTCTGCGACCTCCATATTTGCCCTAAAACCTATTGTTGCAAGATCGTTAGTCACATGCCTTCCGCCAATAGGAATAACTGAAGAAAAAATCGGACTTCCATCGTAAAAAGAAATAAGAGAAGTTGTTCCTCCTCCTATGTCTACTAGTAAAGTTCCAAGTTCTTTTTCTGTATCAGTTAAAACGGCTTCCGAGCTTGCCACACCAACATAAACCATGTCTTCAACGTTAACACCAACTTGAGATATACATTTGGCTAAAGTTTTCATTGCGGTAGCAGAACCGTGAATTACATTAGTTTCTACTTCGAGTCTAATTCCTGACATACCAACAGGATCGCGAATTCCATCTTGCGAATCAACAATAAAATCTCTTGGAATTACATGTATTATTTCTCTTTCTGACGGCAGGGAAACAGCTTGCGCAGCCTCAGTTACTCTGGAAACGTCTTCAATGCCTATCTCTGCACCTTGATGTGAAACCGCAACTACTCCATGGGAATTTAATGATTCAATATGACTTCCTCCAACAGTCACAAATGCGGAGGAAACAGAAACTCCCGCCATTCTCTCCGCTTTTTCAAGACTTGAGGAGATACTTTCAACAGCATCATCAATATCATTTACACACCCGCGCCTAACACCATTTGATGTTACTTTTGATACACCGATAACAGATATTTTATTTTCGTTAACAGCTGCGACTATAGTTGAAACTTTTGAGGAACCAACATCTATTCCTGTGATAATTTTTTCTTTTGCCATAAATGGACAGCCTTCTTTGAACTACTCGTATGATACTATTACTTTATCATACCGTAAATCAACTTTTTTAGCACTTTTTCCTTCGGTCTTTAATTGCCTTAACAAACTAGATAAAATCTTAATATTACTTCCTATATTTTCAGCTTTTTCCAGAACAACTTCGATCGAATTATTAGTATATAACGTAATATCTTTTTCATCCATACTTATGCTACTCACTTGTATCTTTTCCATATCAATTGAAGTAATTAATTCCAAATATATCGGAGCAAATTTCCTATCAATAAAATGGCCTATTTTTATATCTCCCTCGTAATAAATTCTAGGCAGATTGCTGGCTGAATTAGCCACTGTGCCAAGTATATAGCCCTCATTATCAACTATAAATATTTCATCAGTTTTATTGTTTTGTAAAAGTGCGATGGGAGTTCTTTCATATACATTTACAATAATCTTACTTGGAAAAATTTTCTTTACATCAATATCCCTAGCTCCCTGAAAATTTGTTAAAACAGAGATTCTTAACTGGCTGGTATTAATTTCCAAGATATTTTTATTTACTACCGAGGAATACAAAACGTTTTCTAGATCTTTTTTGTTAACAAATGTTTCTGCTCCTAAAACTTTTATGTCTTTAACTTTAAAAAAGTCTGATCTCTTTATAAAAATACAAATTAAGAAAATTACAAGAGCGAAAAGTAAAAACTTAAGAATTAGACTAAATAGTAATCTTGATTTTCTTAAAAACGCTTTAGAGCGAAGTCTTTTTCTCATTAGCAACCTCGATAACCGCTTTAACAATTAAACTTGCGGAGTCCTTAATATAATCAAATTGCGCTGAATTCTTTTTTATGTCATTCAAATTAAACAATACCAGCTGTATGTGCTTTTTCAATTCTTCATACGTTAAGTCCTTCTCTTCTATAATTACGGCAAGTCCGAATGACTTAAGGAGGAGAGCGTTTTTTAACTGTTCGTCATGTGAAACCCAAGGAATTGGAATCAAAATTGATGGCTTTTTAAGTACGGCCAATTCGTATACTGAATGGGCGCCGGCCCTACTAACAACTAAATCTGATTTTGAATAAATTTCACCAATCTCATCTTCTAAAACATATTCTTTAGCATAATATTTTCCTTTAATTTCATTTCGTATCATGTTGTACTCATTTTTTAAAACTTCGACGTCGTTATATATAGAGTGGCTGCCGGTTTGATGAACTATATTCGTAAATAGTAATAAGTCTTTAAGGTTAGCAAGAACTAATTCATTTATTTTATGCGATCCGTTTTTTCCACAAATTATAAAAATTATAGGAAGATTGTTCTCAAATTCATATTTATTAGTCTTTTGTAAAAGAATTGATTCCCTCAAAGGGATGCCGGTTAGAATAGTTTTATCACTTTTAAAATACTTTCTTGAAGACTCCCAAGAAATAAGTATTTTTTTAGCAAAATAGGATATGAATTTGTTGGCATATCCTAAGACAACTGTTTGCTCATGAGTTACAGAAGGAATTCCAAGTATCCATCCGGCAAATACAACAGGGGCAGCCAAATAACCACCAAAGGATAAAATTACATTCGGTTTAGTATTAAGCAAAAGACAAAATGCCTGAATAAATCCAAATGGTATTTTTAACAACATTCCAATATTAGCAGTTCTGTAAACTTTACCTGCCATAAGTTCATAAAATGGAATATTTTCTTTTGATATTTCTATAAACTCAAGTGTTTCATTTTTGTTTCCTTTAAGTGAATGTTTATGCCCAATCCAAAATATCTCAACCTCAGGGTGAGATTTCTTTAATTCATGTATTACGGGCATCGCGGATGTGTGATGACCTCCGGTTATAACTAATTTCATGAGTGGTTTGACCTCCCAACACTTCCTAAAATCCCAAGTCCGGCTAAACTAAAAACCATCGAAGAGCCTCCATATGAAATTAATGGAATAGGCATACCGGTTAATGGAATAAGACGTGTCATTGCAGCAACATTTATAAAAAACTGCATCCCAATCCAAACAGTAACTCCAACAGCTAAAAGTCTTCCAACTAAATCCGGAGAGTTAGAAGCAATTTTGAAACCTTTATATATAAGTGCTCCGAACAATAAAATAACAAATATTGTTCCTATGTACCCAAGTTCCTCACCTATTATCGCAAATATTGAGTCCGACGCTACTTCCGGTAAATATTGAAATTTTTGTCTAGATTGACCAAAACCAATACCAAACAAACCGCCGGATCCTAAAGCTATGAGAATTTGCTTTATATGGTAACCAACAGATAATTCTCCAGAAGATTTGTTATTAATTAAAGTTAGAAATCTCGTTTTTCTGTAATCTGATGTAAAAATAAACAAAAACCCAAGAACACCGAATATGGGCGTTGAAGCAATGACGGGCCATAGTACTGCATCAGAAGCTATATACATAGAAAGTCCTATGGCGAAAATCAAGAAAGCATTAGATAAATTAGGTTGCAAAAAAATTAAAAAAGAAACCAAACCTGAAACTACTAAAAAACTAAAAAGCTGATCAAATTTTCCTTCTTTCTTTTTATCAAGTAGTACTGCTAAATACAAAATTAAAGATAACTTGGCCAGCTCGCTTGGCTGAAAGCTTAATATCCCAATAAAAGGAATTTCAGGCAATGGCTTTGGATTTAAATAAAACCATCTATTTGCTCCATTCACACACGGCGTAAAAGCGGTTTTTTCTTTACAGGGTAAAAGGCCAAAAATTGCTAATATAATAAGTAGTAACAAGGTAAATCCAAACAAGGGGTATGAAATTTTAGCAATTTTTCTGTAATCGTATTTGTAAAAAAAAAGAAATATAATGCTTCCTACAACAACCCAACCGACCTGTAAAATTACAAGTCTAAATGCCTCTCCAAATGTACTTTGAGAAAATACGGCGGTTGCATCGTAAATCATAATAATGCCAAAGCAAAGCATAAACGCTATCAAGGCTAAGAATGCTTTGTTATTAGAAAAATGTTTGGAATTAGGAGAGACCAATGAATACCCCAATAAATGATAATAGTATGCCAAAAAGCCAAAATCTTACTACAACTTTTGATTCCGACCAACCAAGTAATTCGAAATGATGGTGTAGCGGAGCCATTCTAAATATTCTTTTGCCGGTTAGTTTTACTGAAAGCTGTTGCAGTGGACTTGAAAGGCCATCAATAAGAAAGACTCCTACAATAAACAGCAAGGCAACTTCCCTATGCATAACTACAGCAAGAATTGTTAGTGTAGCGCCAAGAACATGGGATCCCACATTTCCCATAAAAATTCTGGCCGGATTTACATTAAAGTATAAAAACGGAAGTATAGCGCCTATAAAAGTTGCGGACAAGGTTCCCAATGCACGATATCCCAAAAAAGTTGAAAGAATCCAAAAAGCCCCAAATGAAAATAAGCTAAGCCCTCCTGCTAAACCATCAAGTCCGTCGGTAAATGCAACAAAATTTAAAACGGCCACAAAAAGGATAAATATAATAAGTGGATAAAAAAACCCAATATGAACATCGCCGATCAAAGGAAGCCAGATATAATCCCAACCCAACTTAAAATAAGTCCAATACGAAATAAAACCTCCAATGAGAGATTGAATTAGAAATTTTTGATATGTCTGTAAACCTCTATCTGTACTACTCCCAACCACTCTCCAAAACTCCTTAAATAAGTGCCATGGCTTAAGTAATAACTTATAAAAAAAGGTGTTAAATATGTTTTTCCTGACTTCCTTTTTAAACGCTACCATTTTATAGATTTTTGAAAAATCCTCTATTAAACCAAAAAGACCGGCCATTGACGCCACAAAGATTGGGAATAAAGTTTGAGTTCGAGATCTGTTAAAAATAAAAGTGATAAGAGAAACCGTAATAATAAAAACTAAACCTCCCATTGTTGGAGTGCCTAATTTTGTAAGATGAGTTTGAGGACCGTCTTCACGTATTTTTTCACCCATATGAAATTTATAAACAAAGCTAATCCATACCGGATACAAGGCAAGTGTAATCATGAGTGTGAGGAATAAATAAATTAATTGACCTAGCATATATTTAAGTAACTATTTTACCTCCCAAATTTTTCAACTTATCAAAAAAATCCTCATATCCCCTTTCTATGTTTTCAACACCTAAGAGATTACTTTTTCCGGTTGCAGTAAGAGCTGCAAGTACAAGAACGGCACCCGCTCTTAGATCAGGAATGTTTGCTTTTGTTCCGTGAAATTTTGTAGGACCGTGAATTTTGGCTATAGTTTTTGGCTCACCAAATTTTTTAACATCATACATATCGTCACTTATGACAGCCTCGATTCCAACCTCCGAAGGTTTTATAACGTTTATTTCCGCACCCATAGAATTTAAGTCTTTTGTATATGAAAACCTATCCGTGTAAATAGTGTCATGAACAATACTTTCTCCTTCGGCTTGTGTCAAAAGTAAAACAGCTAGAGGCTGCCAATCGGTCATAAAACCCGGTGCCGGAGATGTTGTAACATTTACTGGATTTAGCTTTCCACCGTTATACCAAACCCGCATCTCCTCTCCGGAAAATTCATATGTACATCCCATTTTGTCAATTAAATTAACGAAAGATAGCAAATTTGCCTTATTAACGGGAGAAATAGTTATGTTACCGCGTGTGAGTACGGCAGCTGTAGCAAAAGTAGCTATCTCATTCCTATCAGACATTATTTTAAAACTCCCGCCTTTGAAAACGTTCTTTCCAAGAACTTCTATTCTTTTACCTTCAACTCTTACAATCTCACTGCCAATTAAATTTAAAAACTCAATTAAATCATCAACTTCCGGCTCTTCAGCAGCGTTTAAAATCGTAGACTTTCCCGGTATAAAAGACGAAAAAATAACCGCGTTATCTGTTCCTGTATGGGTATTTATTTTAAAAGCAATCTCTGCAGGCTCAAGTTTTCCGCTTTCTAAATATAAAACACCATTCTTGTCTTCAACGTTTATACCAAAACTTTGCCATGTTTCTATCCATCTATTTATTGGCCTGGGACCTATTCTGCAACCGCCTGGTAAAGGAATTCTTGCTTTTCCAAATCTAAATATTAAAGGTGCTGCTAATAAAGAAGCGGTTCTGTTTTTAGATCCGAGATCAAGCGGAATCTCGTAGGAATCTAATCCTGAACCGTTTATTACCAGTCTATTTGGCCCAAGCCACTGCACCTTTGCGCCCAAACATTCAATGATTTTTAAATCAGTTAATACGTTATCTATTCTAGGAATATTCTCAAGTACAATATCTTCGTTGCTTAAAAGAGCTGCGACAATTATTTTAACAGCAGAATTTTTTGCCCCGGAAACTTTTACATTGCCAATGAGTGGATTTCCACCCTCTATAGTTACTTCGTTCATAGTTTAGCTTAAAATTACCAATAGTAATGAATTTGTAACAAAAGCTACAGAAAAAAATATTGTTAAATATAGAACAATTCTTTCAACTCCCCTTCGTGTTCTGTAATATCCAATAGAACTCCCAACCGAACTTGATAACCCAACACCTTTAGCTTGAATCATAACAAACATTGAGAGAAATATACTTATAAAAATTTGAGCTATTTGTAATAAAAATAAATAACG
>Ga0209542_10011154_pt1 | contig 15999 bp, 16 predicted proteins | sample RifCSPhighO2_01_FD_184028 | JGI IMG/M metagenome (GOLD analysis project Ga0209542, IMG submission 184028) | Soil microbial communities from Rifle, Colorado - Rifle CSP2_plank highO2_0.1 (SPAdes) (version 2) | ecosystem: Environmental > Terrestrial > Deep subsurface > Rock core/Sediment ... | reverse complement strand
TTTTGTTACCCGAAGATGGAGCACTGAGCGTAACAAAAACAACATCGCCAAACGTCAAATTGTTGGTTGTAAGATTCGCACCGGAGGCATTGATACCAGTTGCATTGATGTACACCGCAAAAGTGCCCGTATCCGCATTGCTTGGAATACTCATTCTCAGTGTTTCTTCCTGTGTATCGCCCGAATTCAGTTCAGCATAGGCAATAGCTAAAGAACCGAAGGTGATAGTCCAACCTGACGGAACTAAAAATTGAAAGCTTACATTTGTTGCATTTCCTTCACCGATGTTCTTGAGTTGACCAATAAATTCAACATTACCCCCGAGTGTTGCACTCAGCGTGTCACCTGAGGGTGTTGTAAAAGCAGATAAGAAGATAGGCTGCCCCTGTGCGACAACAATAGTGCCCGTCGCTGCCTCAGAACGTGGATTCGCAAGGGTATCATTGACACTGATGTTAAGCTTTATTGTCTTGATACCTGCAGCAGTACTGTTGTCCATAACACGCAAACTTTTCACTGCGCCCGGTTCCAGACTAAAATTGGCCGTTTCGTTGGTACGTGTGAGATTTGAGTCTGACGTAAAATTAAAGTACAGCGCGATATCACCTGTATTATTGATAGTAAGATTTCCGATGGACACATTTTCATTGAGCGACGCACTCACGGTCGTAAATGCCGACGGACTTCTCGTCCACGTGCGATCATATTCGACAACAAAAGAGATTGTATTGCTCACATCTTTATTTCCTGCGCTGTCATTGGCAAAAAGCCGCAGAGTGTGCGTTGCATTGACTGTCGCATTAAAAGACGCATTGAATAATTGGCTTCCAGTCCAAAAAGTCATGGTGACATTGACATAGCTGTCATCACTTTCATTGCTCAGCTTGTGCTGAAGAATAACCGTATGAATCGTTGTTGTATTATCAGTGATGTTTGCAAGCACCGTAACATTGATGTTTGGATCAAGGTCAGCCGCAGCACTTGGACTCGTCACAAGGCTATTGAATTGTGGTGCAACAGTATCGACAGCAAAACGGAACGTCGAACTTTGGTTGACATTAGGAATAGAATCATTGCAGGAGATACTCCAGTTATAGTGTGCATTGACAAAGCCTGTTATGTTAAAGAGAGTCTGCTGACCGCTAACAACTGCGGAATTACTTGTATTCGTAGTAGAATTAATAGTGATTGAGCAATTGAGCGTCGCATGAGAATCATCAGTTGCAGTAAAGTTAAACGCGATGCTTGTTGAAGATAGGTTCGAATTATTTGCTGGATAATTAAGAACAACAAGCGGAGCAACAGCATTGCCGATGGTGAAGCTTGCTGTTTCGGACGAATTGACATTGTTTGTCGTATCATTCGCAATTATTCGCACAGTATAGACACCCACAAGATTAGTCACATCAAACGTGATATTATAACGCTGCGCACTCATGTTTCCAAGTGTATACTGTCGTACCGTTCCATTGGGCAGAGTTATATTTACCTGAACAACTGAAACAAGTCTATCGTCGCTTACATTTGCGCTGATGTTGACAATATCATAATCACTAAAATTAGAGCCGCTGGCAGGCAACACATTGGTAACCAAAGGAAAAACAATATCGCCAACAACGAAAGTACTGGTCTGTGTGTTATTGATATTGTTTGAGGAATCATTTGCGAAAATTCTGATAGTATATGTCCCGATGGTCGCTGTATCATAGAATGATGCATTAAATTTTTTTGTGATATTGGTATCATTTCGTAAGGTGAGCTGGAAAATTGAACCATTGGGCGCAGTGATATTTGCAGTGACAACGCTTACTGCTATTTCATCGGTGACATTTGCAGTGATGTTAACAATTGCATTTTGCTCGAATTGAGACGTACCACGTGTAGTAATATTAGTAACATTAGGAACAATTGCATCACCAACAGTAAAAGTGACAGATTGAGAATTGTTGAAATTCTGATGCAAGCTGCTATCGTTCGCAACAATCAGGAGCGTATAAAATCCGTTAAGATTGGTGACATCGAAAGTAGCATTGTAACGGGCGGCAGAGACATTCACCAGAGTAACCTGTCGTACTGTTCCATTGGGTAGCGTAATATTCGCGATTACTGCAGAGACATTCAGATTGTCGGTAACATTGACACTGAGATTGATGACTTGGTTGATTTCAAAATTGATGCCGTTGGGAGTAATGTTTGTTACATTTGGAACAGGGTCGAAATTATCCCAGGCAAATAAAGCGCCTTCCTGATCACCGTTCAGCACTTCGGTATTCAGTTCAAGAGGAGACTCTCCGATACCTGTGAAGGCGATACCATTCCAGCGAATAACAGAAATATCTTCAGCTATGTCAGATGCAACGAGAAGTATTTGATCAGTCACTGGATGTTTTTTCATACGTAGAGAAGCAATGTCATCACTGGCAAAGCTCATGGTAGTTGCAGTAGCAGCTAAATCGCTCGTGCTCCATGAATTTGTCTTCGTAAAATTGAAATAATCTGCTTCAAGCGCATTAAAATCGACAAAAGAGAAAAGGGCGGTTGAGCTATTGAGCCAGACACAATCAATATTGGTCGTGTCAGCGCCACCTGGTTCTGTCTGCGCGTCTTCTGTCGGTGCACTGGCAAGAATTTGAGTGCCATCCCACATGCGCACATTAACATCATTGCCACCGTCCTGCATGATAATGCCGATGTAATCAGAGCTGCTCTCTGAACAAAGCCGTACGCTGTGCAACGCATTTCCGAGAGCGATAGTCGCTTCATTACTCCAGTACGGTGCAGTAAGAGAGAATGTCCTATAAACGAAATCGTTTCCTGCACCATATGCCACAAGTCCCTGGTTACCCTGCTCCCATGCAAAGGCAAAGTGTTCTTCTGTATTTGACGCTGTTGATGTGGACAATGTAAGATTTAGTTCAACCTCAAAATTCGTACCGTTCCAAAGCGCTGCATATAAGTCGCCTGCATTATTGTGGAACAACGCCATAATGTCGTTTGAACCAGCGCGTGGAGTGAGCTGTATCCAACGAAGAGGACTATTAGCAAGCAGTGTGGTTATTGAATATTCCGAACTAAATGATGTACCATTCCAGATACGATAGGCAACGCCATTATTAGTTGCGGCACTGCTATTTTCATAGACAACCAGCACATCACCGGACACGTCTTCTATTGCAATATCGAATGCTCTAAAAGCCGAATTGCTTACATCAGTGCTTACCTCAAGAAGGTTGCCCCATTGTTGTGTTGAGTTCATGAGCTGAACATTAACATCATTATCTTGGTCGAGCGTCCCCATGACAATTTCATCACGTTCATGATTCGGTCGAAGCACAATCCATGAAATATCAGCAGAGCCATCGACACCGACAGATTGCGCGCTTTGCTCAGCCGTAAAATTATTGGTTGAGCCGTTCCACAATCTGAAACGTGGTGTAGCAATGTTAAGTTCACTGTACGCAGAAATGCCATGCACAATACCGGAACTGATTGAGCTTCCTTCGACGAATGAAACAGTAAGAAGCAACAGCATACACAGTCCGACATATTTCGCAGTATTCATTTGACAAACCACGCAGTTGCTTTACCAATGGTGAAACAGTTCACCGCTCCTTTCAGTTGCAGCTTGAGACAATATCTATCAGCAGTATGCCATGCAATGCCAAGTTTCCCAGAGATGTCGCGTGTAGATACAGGCCGTTGAGATTCACGAATATAGCTGAGAATACGTTTGTCTATCCCCTTTTTAGTCATGACACACCGAAGAAAGCAAATTTTATTTATAAATATTCCTATTTTAGTGAGTAATAGTAATAATTAATATTTAATACAAATAATAGATACTAATATTCGCAGTTTTAAGAAGAAAAAAGAAAAGGAAGAGTGAGATTGTCAATACTCAACACTGATTGGTGGAACATTCAAAGCCATTGCAATACAATAAAGGCTTTCAAAACGCCAGGATGTTTCTCGTTCACGCTTTCGAACAGCTGCATCGCTAATCCCAAGCTGCCACCCAAATATAACATCAGACAGCTCAAAATAGTTCATCAAATTTCGAAGCCTTTCGCCTAACTGCTGTGAAGATGATGCAATAGGTTCGACATTATCGGAAGGGAGATACTGATACGAAACGTCAAGAGCAGTGAATAACGCATCAAGGGTATCTGTCCTTGGAAGGCTGTGCTGTCTTTCGAGGAAATAGACGGTTTGACGACTACAATGAGCACGAGTTGCGAGCTGCGGTCCCGACAAAGGATAATCAATCCTTCGATTCTCAATAAACGCTCGCACATCATCAGCAGTATGAAGCGTTAAACGTGTCATAATCACATTTTTCTAGAGCTGAATTATAAGCTTTATGTCGAGAATTCAAAACAAATACGGATGATTCTTTAGCCAGTCCTGAATACGCTTCCTGAACTTTGAACGCAGCTGCTCAGCATTTTTTTTCACACGGGCAGATGCCATAACAAGACGTGGTTGTATTTGCACTTTCCGATGAACATAATAACCGAACACGCCAATGCCAATTGATCCAACTAAAACAAGAAGCGACAGCACAAACGAAGGGAGAGGCAACGCATCAACACCGAACACAGCTCCCGTTGGGGAGCTCAATCCATAAAAGCTGCTGATGATACCAAGCAAAGCAATGCCACCGATTACAGTAACCACAGTTCGAACATGGGAGGCATGTTGTTGTAAGATTGGATGAACATCATCAAAATGCACAACTTCATCGACATACATACATGACTTCTGTATCAAATCATTGCTCATATCGCCCTGAAGGCACGTGAAAACGCCAAGCGTTCGTCCTGCGCGCGTTTTTTGAATCAATGATGAGACTAACTGTTCAGCACCCTGAGCATCATAGATGGACAATGTTGACAACGAATCAAAGACGATACAGTCAAATTTTCCCGACCTCAAAATTTCACTGATAGCAATGCTTAATTCAGTGAACGCACGCGGACTCGAAACATACAGGACATTTTTCATGTCTTCTTTGCGTCCCATGCCCGATGTCACTGTGTCGACAAAAAAGATGTTGCGCGGCAAAACATGATGAATCCTGAACGAGTGTTCTAATTCGAATGCAGGCTTGTTCAAAGTAACAAAACATGTTGTCTTATTCTGAAGAACACGCACAACTTCAAGAAGCGATTCAGTATAGTGATCGTTTGCCAGGACAGAGAGATAAATAGTGCTCGGTTTGAACATCCTCTTTGACATAAATGAACCATTCTTCTTGATTATAAAAACGTTTTGCTTTTTTGAGAACGGCGTACATCAAAGAGAAAAGTTTATTAAAAACAGGATTCGCGTCACAACATGGACATTGCTCAGATATTGGGGTGGATTGCCACTTTTTTATTTTCGGTGATGGTCATACCTCAAATAATCAAGACAATAAAATCAAAAGACACAAACGGTGTGAGCTTGCTATTGTTCATCATTTACCTCATCGCAAACGTCATTGCTTTGATTTACGCGATGATGATTGCACAACCGCCGCTGATAATAAAGTATATCATCGCAATCATTACAACGATTATCTATATAGGCATATTTTGGCATTATTATAGTAAAGTGCATAACTAATGGAACTTTCAAAAACCACGTGATTCATATTTTATTGAGCGGTGTTGACATATCAATCACTTTGTCACACACCAACGACAGCTCATCGATGATGTGATGGTCTATATCTTCCCGCAGACCAATCATGATACCTTTTTTCGAGTGTTCGCGAACACGCTCAATAAGCGAACGGCAGAACTGTAACACAAGGTCAGTTTTGTGATAAATGGTAAGCGCATCAATAGAATCAAGAAATATGAATGCCATGTCAGAATTCTGGTAAATATGCTCCAAAGCGAGTGACAGATGAGTAAGGCTTTCAAACCCCTGCAGATAAATAACATTGTCAGCTTCAGTACCTTGCTCGCTCACGCAGTCGATGAAAAACACTTTGCCATGATTAATGCCCGATTTTCCAAAATCAGCAATCAGATTGTGATAGGGTTGATTTAAACTCACATACGCACCATGATGTCCGTGTTCCTCAGTCAGCATCTTCAGGATTTCGCAGTTGACTACTTTACGATGTTGTGCGGGCAAAATAGTGAGCACGACCATCCCTTCTGAAATAGTCCTGAGTTCAGATAAATCCATCAATCAACGCCCCCAAATACTTCCTGTTCGGGATAGACTTCGATGCCCCGGTCGCCGATTGTCATTGCAACAATTTTTTTCTGATGCTTCGCACCACGCAATTTCAGAACCTCAATGGCACTTTCTCTGACGTTGCCACGTTTAATTGCATACAGAACAAAGACACCATCCGCAAGAAATTCTTCCACGCCGCTTTGGCTAAATATTTTGGGCACTTGTTCAGTCTCAGTGATAAGAAAAGAAGTCGCTTTAGACTCTTCAAGAAACCGGAAGAGCTGTTCGATATAAATCCTGTAAGAATCTTCCTTGCCGGTAAACGCAGAATCGATTGCAGTGAGTGAATCAATCACGATGAAGTTAGGTTTATAATTTTCAGGAAAAACAATGGGCTCAATATCAATGAGCAACTCACCTTTTGCGCGCATGAGAAGTGCATCCACACTGCGCGTAATGTCAAACGGATTGAACCGCTTCACGACAAGCAGTCCTTTTTTGATGAGTGCAGGCCCATCCCAGCCGAAATCCTGCATGTGTCGAATAAGCTTTTCCTCGCTTTCCTCAAAACTCATGTATAAACATTTCTCACCTTTTATGGCACGCGCATACAGTGTCTGGAGACAAAATATTGTCTTTCCCGAACCTGCACCACCAGCAACAACAATAGAACTTCCCCGTGGAATACCTTGATCAAGAAGCGCGTCAAACCCGGGAACTTCTGTAAAAAGAAAACGCTCATTTGACACTTGTGCTGTTTTCTTTGCATGAAAAAGAGAATGCTGGATGTCAGACTTGATTTGCGCCATGTCAACCAAACGAGCTTCAACGTGGTGTGCTCCTCGCTTTATTGATTGCTCTTCTTCCCTCTTTTTCATGGTGATGATGAAACGAACACACTATTTAAAATTAACCGTAACAATGTTATTTTTTCAGAACAAGGACGTCAGCAGAGTAAGCCATTTCAACATAATCGGGTGGTATTCGTTCATCGCAACCAACAGCATCAACAAAATAATTTCCAACACGATTTAACGCTGTCGGAAGTTTTCGAGCAAGACGTTTTGTCGCATCGGATCGAGTTATTTGTTCTGATGCACAGATGATACCGTGTTCAACAAGAGTAAGGCCTGCTTTTTGGGCAGCTTCTTTCAGGGACTGCTGAAGATATACTGTCGATGCAATTTCACGCCCATCGCGTAAAACCCAAAGCAAACACTCTTGAGAGATTTCTTCAGGACATGATGCTTCTGATGCAAAAGTGATTGGATTGTTGCCGTGCAAATATTCTTGACCGAGTATAGCAACAGGACAAGGAAATACATCTTGCACAAATATTCCGACACCATCTTTTTTCAGATGTTTAGCTACAGTAATCATCACGTCATAAGGGAATTCAGTCGAGTCCAACGCACTCAGACCGAAAACAACATCAAATTGATGATAAAGGTCGAATGTATGAAAATCAGCATGATAAAGCTTCCATCTTTTAGCCTGTGCCTTGTGTCTGATTTTGCGATGATAGAGTTCTGAGCCTTCAACCATTGAAAGCAAAGCAATTTCTTCAAGAGGAAGAACATGATGTGCGGCATACGCAACAGGCCCAGGTCCAAACTCCAGACAGGCTACATCTTTGGGAGTATATCGTGCGAACAAGTCGCCAACAATTGCACGAAGATTTTTAATAAAAGGAGCGCGTGCCCGAGAGAAATTGTTATCAACACGAAGGCTTTTGATAAACTTTGACAGCTCTCCTACATTTTTGGGAAAAACACAATACCGAGACAACTCCTCAGAAGTCATAGTGTATACTCTATGTTCTTCTTTTTTCAGAGTGTCAAGCCATTCAGGCATTTCAACCATGCGTTCTAACTTCATAATTTTAAAGCTGGAATTGACCATTATTTAAAGTTATCATCAATGAGTAGTAGAAAACGCCGCCGCCCAGATTTGAACTGGGAAACCCTTTCGGGAACGGGATTTCCAGTCCCGCGCATTTTCCTGCCCTGATGAGTACCAGGTTGTGCCACGGCGGCATAAACAACGTCACATTGATAATTTTATAAACCTAATGTTTTTCGTAAAGTTAATTCCTTTCGTTCGTGAGCAAAACCGATTTTATCTAAAAAATTCTTTCTTCCGATTAGGTTTGAAATCATGATAATGTAAACCGTAGAATGATTTGGTTTTTTGGGATGATAAATATAGCATCCATGTGCAATCCCAACTTTTCTCAGGAGTGATGATACCGCCTGCATGCCCAATTCATTGACAGTCTGCACTTTAATTGCATTTTTGCCAACATAGCCTTCAGCAGAGAAGAATGCACGAAGCCACATCTCCTTTGCACCTGGTACAGAAAACAAGGAAATTGGGAGTGTCCAGGTCTTTATTCCAAATTGTGCTACCTTAAGAATGTCCTCTACAATCGTACGGGAAGTGATAACAACATTGTGAAGTTTACCCTCTTTTGTTACGTGTGGACGCTTACGATACAGATAGAAGAGTGCATCAGTGTATTCTGCGAGCATCTTTGCGTCATCTGGAAAAAATCGCAAATCGTATCTAAGATATTTCTTTTCTAAGCGCACGCTGACACTTCCGTCTCCTGCAAGAAAACCACACAAAGATGCCCTGACTAAAATTGCTTTGTGATCTGTTGGAATAAGCGCTACCTCACATGCAAGAGCTTTCTGCCATCGTGCTTGAGCAACTTTCTTATTTCGGGTTGAAAAATCCACAAAAATGTAAATTCGTTCAAATATTTAATTATTTCTATTAATAAACAATACCAAACTTCGAACGTACGTTTAATTTTTTTCGTCCTATCGTAATCACAATTCGATTAACTATTTTTTCACTCTCGTTTTAAACAATTTCGCTTTGTTCACCCGTTTCATATACGGACAAACCACATTGATGCGATGAATGATGCCTCTTTTCCGGTCAACTTCATACGCCATCAGTCGCACAAAATATCTGCCACCGATGCTTCCCATGATGCTATAATCTTCATGTCTCCATGGCTCGCACGATTTTTTCTTATAAACACTGAGCAGGCAGGTAAGCCGTCGCGCACCTTTGAATAAATCGCTGACATCCGTCGCGCTCAATTTGTCCGGTCCCTGAGGATGGGAATGATAATCACCGATGACTTCGTGATTGGTCAAATGTCCCAGTGCAAAATTAATTCGGTTAATCCGCTGCGAGGACATGTTCACCCATTCATAGCTACGCTGCGCAGATTGATAGGGGATGATATCAGAAATGAAGTACTGCGAACCTTCAGTTCTGCCGATAAGCAACCCGAAGGCTTCTTTTTTGTACACTTCAAGTGCGCTGATGACTAAATCGATAAAGGCTTGCCTGCTGACAAATGCAATACGTTTTCCCCCTTCAACTTCACGGATAATCATCGGTTTCATACAGCCCCCAGAAGCGTTGCGAGAATAGCTTTCTCAATATGCTTTCTGTTTTCCGCTTGTCGCAGTACAACACTTCGTGTTCCATCGATAATATCAGCAGTAACTTCTTCCCCACGTTTTGCAGGAAGACAATGCATGAAGTATGCTTTCGAAGAAAAACTTTTCGCATTCACTTGATACGGTCGAAGCATCCGACGACGCCGTGCCATTGCTTTGTCTGGAATCTGATAGCTCTGCCACGTATCAGTATAAACAACATCAGCTTTTTTTAGCTCTTTCACGCCAACAATACGAGCATTGGTCTGTCGCATAACTTCTTTTGCTGGCAGAAACTCATGCGACACCGGACAAGCAACGGTCATATGCGCACCAAGCTTTTCACTCGCGAGCATCAACGAATGTGTCACATTGTTATTCGCATCGCCCATGTACGTAAGATGAACATCAAACCGACCGAACAATTCCCAGATAGTCATAAAATCACCAAGCGCCTGACACGGATGATGACTGTCCGTCAATCCATTGATAACCGGAACAGTAGCATAACGAGCAAGCTCCTCAATGGTCTCGTGCTCAAACAGCCGCGCCATGATGGCATCAACATAGAGAGAAGAAACGCGTGCCGTATCTTTCACAGTTTCTTTTTTGCCCATTGGACTGGTTGCGATATCATAAAAGATAGCATGACCACCGAGTTCAAGCATTGCAGCTTCAAAACTGAGCCGTGTTCGCAAACTTGGCTTCGCAAAGAGCATCAACAATCGTTTCCCATCGAGAACACGCTCGTATTTTCGAGGTTTTGCTTTCATGCGCAATGCGAGAGCAATAACTTTCATGAGCTCTTCCGATGTCCAATCAGCAAGCGTCAGCAAATGTTTCATAGGAGTTTTCGTCTTTTCAGAATGTTCTCAAGCTTTTTTACTGCATCTTTGCCGAGTTCATAACGAACACTAATCAGCGGCTTTCGAAGATGAAGCACACGACCCAAATCTGCAGGCGTTCCATCAATGACAACATCACAGGGAACATGGTTAATCGTTTTTTCCAAATCTTTCAGCTCACGCGCGTCATAGCCCATTGCAGGGATTTCATGAGCGAGATGCGAGAACTTTTCAAATGTCTTTTTGATGTGACCAACTGCATACGGTCGCGCATACACGAGCTTGCCGCCATACTGCTTCACTGCAAGTGTTCCTGCGCCGAAACTCATACCGCCATGTGAAAGCGTTGGACCATCACCCACTACAGCACATCGTTTGCCTTTGATGAGTTCAGGATGCTCAACAATCACATCTGAGCGTGCACGAATGACCGGTGCATGTTTGTTATACTGTCGCGCGTGCTGTTCCACAAGTTTTACCGCAGCCAACGGCGCACTGTCAACTTTGTTGATGACAATGACATCAGCAAGCAAAAAATTGACATGACCAGGATAATACGTCAGTTCATGACCAGGGCGATGAGGGTCAGCAACAACAACAAGTAAGTCAGGTTTCAAAAAAGAGATGTCATTGTTGCCGCCATCGAAGATAAGGACATCTGCTTCTTTTTCCGCTTGGTGAACAATTTTTTTGTAATCGAATCCGGCATAGACAACAAATCCGTGGTCTATCCACGGCTGATATTCCTCTTCTTCCTCGATAGTCGTTTGATGCTTCTTAAAATCTTCAACTGTTGCAAAACGCTGACAGGTTTGCTTCAGCAAATTCCCGTACGGCATTGCATGACGCACACCAACAACACGCAGTCCATGCTTCCGGTAGATTTCTGCGATGGCTCGTGACGTCTGGCTCTTTCCTGAGCCGGTGCGAACTGCACAAACGGCGATGACCGGTTTTTTCGATGTGACATAAGTGTCTTTTGTCCCCAACAAACCAAACTGTGCCCCTGCAGCAAGAACTTTCGATGCAAACTCCATAACAAACTGATGAGGTAAATCAGAATACGAGAGATACACAGCATCAACGCGCAATTTTTTAATGAGTTCAGGAAGCAATTTTTCTGCATAGATAGGAATATCTTTCCCGCGAGCTAGCTGTTTTGGAAACACACGCTTTTCAATGCCCGGAATCTGTGCTGCGGTAAACGCAACAACGTCGTGCCTGCCTTTAAAATAAACAAGATAATTATGAAAGTCACGTCCACCCGCACCCGAGATAATAATTCTCATCGAATAATCGTAGTGCCAGCACTTGCTATCCCACGTATCACCACTTTTTTTCCTCCGTGCTGCAGAAAGTCAACAGCTGCCCGCATCTTTGGCGCCATGCTTCCCTCTGCAAAATGTACTTGGCGGAGGTATTTTTTTGCGTCTTTTAAATGTATCTTTCGCAGCGCTTTTTGGTTCTTTTGATGAAAATTGAGATAAACAAAAGGAACGCTGGTAATAATGAGCAGCAACTCTGCTTTTATCGTGCGTGCAACCAAACTTGCGGCTAAATCTTTGTCAATCACTGCGGCTTCGCCCTGCAACTTATTTCCGTGATAACTCACAGGAATTCCACCACCACCTGCAGCGATGACAACAACATTTTTCTGGACCAAATCAACAATAACAGGACCTTCAATGATTTTTTTTGGAACTGGACTTGCAACAACACGACGATATCCTCGTCCAGCATCTTCTTTCACAATCATACTTTTCTTCTGAAGTTTCACAGCTTGTGCTTTCGTATAAAACATGCCAACGGGTTTGGTTGGATGACGAAACGCTGCATCGTGCCTATCAACAACAACACGAGTGACAAGGGTAACTACTTCTTTGCGCACACGCTGACGCTGCATTTCAGAAAGCAACTCTTGTTCGATAATATAACCCAGCTGTCCCTGAATTTCTGCGTCGATAACATCAAGCGGTTGATGTGTTACCTGCTGCAACATGCCTGCTTGTGGGCCTGAACCGTGAACAATGACAACACGATTTTTTGAAATAAGTTTCACGAGTAAGGGAACAACAGAACGAAGCGCACGCTGTGTGTTTTTTGTATCGCCTTTCGGCGCGAGAGCATTGCCCCCTAATGCGATAACGATTTTCAACGTCATATCACCAAGAGATGAGCAAACAATTCGAGTTTATCTGGGTTTCGGATTGGGAAAAAACGAGAAAAGCTTTAAATACAAATTCACGACGATAAGCATGATGAAGAAAAAAATCGCAGTTTTAATGATTTTCGCTTTGATTTTTCTCAGCATACAAAGCATTGCTTCAGTGGCAGAAAAAGTAAGCTCAGATGACGACTCTTTTTTAGGCGACGAAGAAGCGGAGATCACAATCATTGAGTTCGTTGATTACCAATGCCATTTTTGCAGACGATTTTACACGCAAACATTCCCCCAACTTCTTGGGAACTACGTTAATAAGAACGAAGTAAAATTTGTTGTTAGAGACTTTCCCTTAAGTTTTCATCCGAGCGCACAGGGAGCATCCGAAGCAACCGAATGTGCAAAAGAACAAGGGAGATTTTGGGCAATGCACAACAAGATTTTTGACGAACAGAATGAACAAAGTCAGGAAACCGTTCAGTTTACAGCCGATGATATAAAAAGTTGGGCTGCTGACCTTGGATTAGACACAACCAAATTCAACGAGTGCATGGATTCAAACAAGTATAAAACAGAAGTCGAGAAAGATTATAGTGATGGATTGACTTATGGGATTCAGGGTACACCTCATTTTTTTATCACAAAAGGAAATCTAACAAAAGAAATTGTTGGCGCACAGTATTATAGCGAGTTTGAAAAAGTCATCAATGAGTTAAAAGCTGATAAAGATGAGCCAGAATCAGAGGAATACACGTTTACAGTTGAGAATACGGCATTTAAACTAAAGCTAATAAAAGAAAGTGATGAAGGTCCAAAGTTTGTCATCACAGGAACTGACGGGTTTTTGTCCAAAGCGTATGTAAAAGACACAACAAACAATGTTTTCAAAGCAGAATGGTATTATGGTACAAAAAGTTATAACATCGCATTTGACATTGAAAGAGAACAATTGACTGTCGAGCCTGTAGGATGGGTAACCGAACCACAGCTGCCTACATATCCCATACCACAAGAAGACGAGAAACCAAAATGTAGTGGATGCGAGTACGACAATCAGTGTTTTAGCGTTGGTTTGAGAATAGCAGGTATGGAAGGCTCATCCTATTGTGATAAAGATGGAAATATCAAATTGCAGAAAGCAGATGACGAACAGTGCCAGAATGATTTTGAATGTGTAAGCAACAGCTGCGGAAATGGCATCTGCCAGAATTTCAACGAGCGAATAGAAGGGATTGAAGAAGAATTGAGAGAACAGAGAACAATTCTGCAAAGAATTTTGGATTTCTTTTCGAGATTATTTGGGAGCACGTGAGGTTTTAGAATGGATAAAGAGAGAAAAATATTTATAGTTCAACTGTTATAACATAGACATGGAAACGGTAACAATTCCAAAGGAAGAATATGAGTACCTGAAGCGACTAGAAGCTGTTGCACAGGAGGAATTACTCGTAAGCATAAAGAGAGGATTAGAAGATGCTTCTAAAGGAAAGCTTAGAGAGCGTTAATTTTTTTCTTAATGAGTTCTTTATAGAAGTCAAGCTGACTTTTAATGTTATCAATCGTTTGCTGCTGAGCTTTCTTATCGCTGATTGTAATCAATAAGACAGTGGTAACATCTTCATACACAAGAAAATAAACACGATATTTGTCAATCTTCTTTTCTCTGAAAAACGGATAACCCAATGGTTTTCCAAGGGTATGTCTTCTTTGAGACGCGAAATAAAGTTTTCTATCGGACGTCGATAATCTTTTGGAAGAAGTTTTTCCCACGCATCAAACTCCGTAGTGGATAACACTCTTACCATATCCTACAACTCTTTCACAACCTTATCCACCACATCCACCGCAACATCAATCTCCCGACGTGTCACATTGAGCGGCGGCAATAACCGAATCGCTTTGTACCCTGCACCGAGAATAAGCAACCCTTTTTTCAGACACTTTTCAACAACGTGCTCACGTGTTTTTTGAGTGTCAAACTCTACCGCATCCATCAATCCAACGCCCCGCGTATCAACAATACAACGATGACGACGTAATTCTTTCAGTCTTTTCAGGATATAAACACCTTGACGTGCAGCATTCTGCAATAACTTTTCTCGTTGAATAACATCGATAGTCACACAACCCACCGCACTCGCAAGCGCATTGCCTTCCGACCATGTGCCGCCAACGCGACCTTTCACCTGAGGAAACATCTTTCGCTTGCTGATTGTAGCTCCAACACGAAGTCCTTTTGCCGCTGCAATCACATCTGGCTTGACGCCAAACTGTTCACATGCCCACCATGTTCCCGTCCTGCCCATGCCTGCCTGAATTTCATCCGAAATCACCGGAATGTGATGTTCTTTTGCCTCTTTGTAGACATCGCGAATAAATTTTTTTGAAGGAATATTATAACCACCCTCACCTTGAATAGGTTCAATAATGATGTACGAAACTTCTTTTTCATCCACAAGACCAAAGTCATTGTCGAGCCATTGATGGAGCTTACTTTCAGTTTTTCCTCTTTTGCTGCGCGTTTCCCAGCCACAGATGCATTTATCTTTGCACGTACAATAAGGGAAACTCACGATGTTAGGAATCTGCGGATAATATTCACGCTGTACTGCTTTGCTCCGGTTCAGCGACAATGCACCCAGTGTTCGACCGTGAAACGCCCCATCAAAACACACACCATAGCCTTCAGAATGACGCGCATTATAACAGATTTTGATTGCATTTTCAATCGCTTCTGCGCCACTGTTCGTGAAAAGCGCAGCATCAAAACCAAATTTTTTTGTGATAGAAATGACTTTCTCGTGCAGCTCTGCAACCGACGGAAATGTTCCTGCATAACCAGCAAGAAAATCAGTTCCTGCGTATCTATCAGGGTCAGCTTTTGGAAATGTTTTCATCAATTCAACAATATCAGGATGATTATAGCCAAGCGGAGCACTTGCAATATGGCTTGCAAAATCAAGAATAACATTGTCATCAACATCAGTACACCATGGACCAAGCGCAGGCTTATCGCGTGCCCACACAAAACCTTCTTCAAGTGTCGTGGAAGCTGCATGCTTTAAAGAACGCTTTGTCCACCGCCGTGCATTTATGCCCGGAATTGTCGTCACATGAGGCAAAACACATTCCCTGTCAATAAAGTAATTCATTTCACATCAATCCCCTGTGCTTTTTGTAATCGTCCTGAAAAATCAACATTGATAACTTTAATTTCAGTATACGTATCAATCGCTCCACCTAATCCCCCAGCCTCTCTGTGCCCGTTGCCCGTGTTCTTGACACCGCCAAAAGGAGCCTGTATTTCAGCACCAATCGTTGCGCTATTGATATACACAATTCCAGCTTCAAGCTGCTC
>Ga0209542_10011150_pt1 | contig 16010 bp, 17 predicted proteins | sample RifCSPhighO2_01_FD_184028 | JGI IMG/M metagenome (GOLD analysis project Ga0209542, IMG submission 184028) | Soil microbial communities from Rifle, Colorado - Rifle CSP2_plank highO2_0.1 (SPAdes) (version 2) | ecosystem: Environmental > Terrestrial > Deep subsurface > Rock core/Sediment ... | reverse complement strand
CCGGACCCGAGTAGCTCCACTTTTTTTGCCCCGCATCATAATACAGCGCAACTTCTTCCCCTCTCAAATTGACTTGCGCCTCGGTTGGAGAGGGCCCTTCTAGGCCCACTCGCCAAGGGCGAAGTTGCACTGCATACCACCCTTTTATGCCCCGATGTGGAGGGGGCATGGACTGATCCGACATTTCACCTCCATATCCTTCAAAATTCTCAGGAGCGGGCTCGCGCCCGCTCCATTGTCACGACCGCGACGCCGGCTATTTCTTCCCTTTGCCTTTCTTTTCTTCCTTCTCCCTTCTTTTTTTCTGCTCTTCTTCACGATTTTGCCTTTTGAGTTCCTGCTCTTGCGCCCGCGCCCATGCCTGACCGATATTGGATGCTCTCGCACCGCACTTTCCGCATGTCATCAAATGTTCTTGGGCATCCCCAATTTCAGCAGGACTATATGCATTGGGGTTCTCCAACACACGAATCGTTTTCTCGTGGTCATCAGACACTGACATATTTCTACCTCCCTCAGAATTTACTCAGGAGCGGGCCGCACCCGCTTATCAATTTCGGGAGCGAGCGGTGCTCCCAAGATATCCACTCATCAACGATATGATATTACTCTTCTTCCTCTTCATCTTCAGCGGGCGGTGGTTCAGTCCAGACATAACCAGGCTCAAGTTCTCCATCAAGAACCATAGCTCGAATGACCTCGTCCACTGTACAACCGGCAATTTTCGCCAGCTTCTTGATGAGCCGTTTTTCCTTATTCGAGAGAGTTTTTTTAGCCTTCATAGCGATCTCTCTTCCTCCTTTCCTCCTCACTCTTCCCTATTGTCTTTTCCCACTCACGCCGACCGCTCCGGCAGAATTCAGGAAGTCTCAATAGCGAAGATTGGGGAAGGGGGAGTAGAAATTTCTAATCTACACCCTCTCCACCAATCTTCGCATCTAATATAAAAATACAGTTTCCGCAAATTTTTAAAGTGCTTGGCACACACGAAAAAATTCCCGCTTTTGTATAGGGAAAATTTCATATCTGCCGAGGGTGTATCATACTAAATCCCAATAGAAAAATCAATCACTATAGGGTATATGATCTGGATAAAAATAGGGCGATCTGCTATTCTGAATTAGTGAAAAGAACTGCTTTGTCCTTCCTCCTCATTACCGTAGTCTCCACTATCATCTACTCCCGCTCCATCTCATCTCCCTTCCTCTTTGACGATCATGAGTTCATCACGCTCAATAACAATATCAAAAACCTGGCCAATATTGAGAGAATCTGGGAATATTACCCCGCCCGTTTCATCCCCAACTTCACTTTTGCCCTAAATTATCACTTAGGCAAGCTCGATGCCGCAGGTTTTCATATCGTAAATCTGGCCATACACATATTCAATGGCTTCCTTATCTACACACTCGCCTCACTAATATTTAATAATTTCACCACAAAATCAAATACCCGCTGGCAAAAACTTCTCCCACTTATTGTCGCCCTGATATTCATCTCCCACCCCCTCCAGACTGAAGCAGTCACCTATATCACCCAAAGATACACCTCACTTTCTGCATTTTTTTATCTTTCAGCCCTTATATTATTTTTTCTATCTCTCATACAGTACCAAAACCAAAAAAAAGGGTTTTCTCCCAAATTCATTATTTTTTTTCTAACCTCTCTTATTCCCGCAACACTCATCATGCTCACCAAAGAAAACGGCCTTTCCCTGCCTCTTGCTATGCTCTTACTTTCACTCATTTATATCCTGCCCGCCTCCCATCATAAAAAAAAGACCCTCTTTACTATCATCACTATTTTTATCATCACGCTAATTCCTATCCTATTGGTCCTAACCAAAACTTATCCCTGTAAAGAAACTTCATTCCTCCCCTGCGTCCCTCCATCGGGTGTCAAATTTGAATACAATATGACCGATATTACCGCTCCGACATATCTTCTGACCCAGTTTAACGTCATAAGAACCTACATAAGACTACTTATTTTACCCGTAAGTCAGCATGTGGATTATGATTATCCTCTATCTACCACTCTTTTTGATCCCCCTACCCTACTTTCTTTTATTTTGCTGATGTCACTTTTTACATTGGCGATTTATCTTTATAAAAAAGACAAAATCATATCTTTTGCTATTCTATTTTTCTTTGTCACCCTTTCTGTGGAGTCTTCTATCCTGCCCCTCGATGATGTCTTTTTTGAACACAGGCTTTATCTTCCCATGTTTAGTTTTGCTCTTATTGTGGCTAGACTTCTGTCTCTTATTCCCAAACCAAAAATTTTATTATTGACAGTTCCGTACATACTCCTTCTTTCCACAGGAACAATACTAAGAAACGAAGTCTGGCTGGATGAAGAAAAAATCTGGTGGGAAAATATAAAATACTCACCCCGCAAAGAAAGGCCATATAACAATCTGGCTATCTATTATCTGGATAATGGCAGAGTTGATGAAAGCATGGCAATATCCCAAAAAGTTCTCACTATGTATCCCGATAGTATCACCGCTCAGGCTCAACTGGCTATGGCTCATATGTTTCTCTCAGACGTCAAAAAAGCCAAAGAAATTTATGAAAATATAATAGCCAAAAATCCCAATGACACTCTGATTCTTTATAATCTTGGGCTTATATATAACGATTTGGGTGAAGAACAAAAATCTATTGATACATTCCATAAAATACTAAAGATAGACCCCCAATTTGCTCCAGCTTATTTTGGTCTCGCCAAAATATATAACAAAAACAATCAAAACCAAGAAGCCATCCAAAATCTTCAAAAGTCACTATACATCAAAGATGATTTCGAATTGGCAGCCTACCAGATGGGCCTAATCTATGAAAAAATGGGGGATGTAGACATGGCCGAAAAAATGTACCGGGAGACTCTCTCCATAAATCCCGACTACACACCAGCCAAAAAGAAGCTAAATTATAGGGAGTAGATAATTAGACTGTCAGAACGCCATTTGCAAGAGGTCCTCTTTTTTATGCCGATGCATGCACTTTCTCCATGATCCACATCCGTATAAGCTGTGTAGGTCCGAGTCCCTTTTTCTTAGCCTGTATTCTAACCTCATATAAAGTATCGGGATCCAATCTAACATTTATAGAATCTGACAACTCAATCCGTTTGAGTTTCTTTGCAAATTTGACTTTCACCGGCTTACCGTGTTTCCATGCTTCATCAAAATGCTCTTCCCAAAACTTTGCCTCTTTCTCACGATCGCGAAATATAGATTCATCCGGTGGAAATTTTGTAGTTTTCTTCATATTTGCTCCTTTTCATATGCTGTAATAACATAATAAATCCCCTCGTCATAAAGATTTCCTTCCTTGTCTTCTGGTGAAACTATCACCTCAAGTTTTCTTCCCATCTTAGTTTTTCCCTTCAATAAAAATCTCTTTCTATAGCTTTTGATTTCCTTATGTCTTTCTTGACATATCTCTTCTACTTCCTCAATAGTCACACCATGCTCATTTATATGTTTTTTATTCCACTCGTCCCATACCAAACCTTTCAGAGCCGGCCTTCGGCCGGCTCCCCTTTTCCCCGTAAGTCTACCTTGTGAAAAGCAATACGAGAAATACGATCAGGGCAATTACCCCACTATCCCCATCCAATCATCCCAAAATCTTTGGAGGCCTTTGTCAGTTAGAGGATGGGCAAGATCATATGATTTCCAGTCTTTTCCGAGAATGATAGACTCATCATAAGGAATTGGCTTAAGATCATGAGGAAAATATTTATAATTCTCTTGAGGCGTCTGAAAACCGCCACTCGCCCACTCTTTAAATGTCTTAAATGGTATAGTAATTATTGGAGATTTCAAAGATATTGCATACAAAATGTGTTCAATAGATCGTACGCTTGCAGTAAGTGTTTCTACGTGGCCGTCTCCTGAAGAATACATCTTCAAAATATTTTCTACCACCTGCATGCCATTTTCTCCTATATCATCCAGTCTGCCTACAAAAGGCGATATAAAAACAGGAAATTTTGCTCCCTTAGTCGCTTCATAGACAGCAGCAGCCTGAGACTGAGAGAAATTGAGCGTGATATTGATGGGCATCTCTTTACACAGAACTTCCGCGGCGGAAAGCCCCTCAAAAGTACATGGTACCTTGATAGATCCATTTGTTATCCAAGTCTTCCTTACTCTTGCCTGCTCTATCATCTCCTCTGCCTTGGTCTCTTTATTAGCAAAAACCTGTATAGATATCGAGCCCTGAGGAATAATTTGTGAGATCTCCTGAACTATTCTTTTGTATTCATTAAGCGCTTCCTCCCGTGATATTTTCTTACTTAATTCTTGATTCTTACTTCTTGCTTCTAAATTCTTTGCTATAAGCGTCGGATTGGTCGTCTGGCCATCAAGATAACCAAGAAATTCTTTGGCCTCAGCCGTTTCAGCAACCACTCCTCCATCGATAAAAATTTTTGATGAAATTTTGTCTCTCATTGATTTATTGGCCATACAGTTGTAGGCGTCACGGTCAAAGTAGGATAAGTCAGAGTGGGAGGCAAAATGGGCGGTTGAGCCTCTCCATAAAATTGACTACCCGACTGTACCAAAGACACGCCGGCAAAAATCCCAACCACCATAAAAACTATAAAAACCACCATCCCCACGGAATTTTTTTTGCGATGATAAACCTTTCTTGTTTTTCGGGCAGATTTTTTCCTCATCCTAAATATATACTAAGATATAAAACTACAAGACTCAAGAGGAAATTTCTCTATCCCCCAACTTTTTGGAATCCATCTTTTTTCTCATGTTTGTTAAATCAGGATTGATCAGGGTATTTCCTTCATCACTGTTTCCATAATATCTCTTACAATTTGGGGCATGCATGCCATTTTCCCCTCCGCAACAAGTATAAACTGTTTTTTGTTCAGAATAATCTCCCTCGCTGAATTTATATTCACTTACTTCCGGATATTCCTCTATCACCAAACTTCCGCTATCAGGATGTATTCCCTGCTCATGCAGAAGTATTTCTCTCCAATCCTGAGATTCCTTAAAATCCAAATATTTCTGGAATATCGATGGATCTTTTTGTTCTTCTGCATATTCCCAAAAGGCTTGTTCCATGGCTTTCTTCACTTCAGCTTCTCCTCTCAGCACTCTCTTTATTGTAAGAATTTCCGCGAATTTCTCTTGCACCTCTGCTGGAAAATGCTGGCTAATAATCTGTGCTGCTGTAGCAATAGCGGCATCCATAGATGCACCAGGCTTTTTACCCAAATAATTATCAATCTGTGAGATTTGAAAAAGATCATTTCTATATCCATCAGCATCTTTGCCGGATACACTTGCACCTGCAATTATCTGATAAGCAGGCAAACTTGCCCGAACATAAGTTCTACCAAGAGATGGACCCTGCGGTTCCACAGAAACTTCATCTACCTTCGCTCCTACAGCAAACGCAGCCATAACATGTCTACCCTCATGATCTGCTGTTTTCAGTCTCTCCTTATTGAGCCTCTGTCTTCTATGCTCCCCCACCGGCACATCCATGGGCATCTCCTCACGGATTCTTCTTTCGGCGCCATAAGAAGGACTATATGTACCCATCGAGGGACGGATTCTGGTCTCACCGGATCTTGTAGGTCTATCAAGTATATTGGAAAAAGTTTCTCTTCTGGAATATATATCCCCGCCACTTGATATTGATCTTCTCGGAGGTTGATTTCCTCTTTCTCTAATCCCGTCCCTCATTGGCGGACCAGATCTCATTGGGACATCCGCTCGGGGTCTAGTAGGAAGCGCAAAAGATCCTCCCTCGGGGCCTCCACGACGTCCTATATTTGCTGCTGGCGGTGCACTTCCTCCACTCCTCATAAGGACTGAGGATTATATGACTATCCCTCTCATTTTGCAATAAAGCAGAATAAATATCCATACCCTATAACATTGACTAATACATACACACACAGTATAATCCCCAAGACTAAAAAAGTCATCGGGTGAGATCGGAAATTTTTTGAATCGCAAAAACCACTTCCTTCTCTCCCAGCACATTAAAAGGAGAGAGGGAAGACCTAAAATCACTCATCTCTCCCCATCCGGGAAAACGGGCTGTCCACCGTTTCTGGATCGGTACGGTAGATAGGAGACAAATACTTGCCTCTTGCCTACCGTACACGAAAACCAGAGGAGGGGGGACTCTCACGTCTCTCGTCCCGACCGAGTCGGGATAATCCATGAGAGAAAAAGGAGGCGAGAGAGATGAGTAAAAAAGAGTTCGTTATTGCCACCGGCTTAGTTTTTATAGCGGTGGCAATTCTTGCGGTTGGGATCATCGGAATAGCCCAACCACAAATTGCCTGCACCGGCATTGCGGTGCCGGCGCCCGAGAACGTTACAGTGGGAAATTCCACGATCAAGGTGTATAATTTCCCATCTGGAAGAGAGTACGTTCTCGGGATAGGGCAAGACGAGACGACCTACATGGTCGTCTCGGGGGGTGAACTCTTCGCCTATACAGGTGGAAAGGTTGTCGCAGTCTGGGTCTGCGACAGCAGAGTTGAGGCAAATAAAAAATTGCTTCAACTCCAACCTCCAACTTCGCCCCCCCAAAACTAGGAGAGGGAAACCTCTCCTTGCGCATTACGCGTCTTCCCCTCTCCTCTGGTTTCAAAATCTTAAAGGAAACTCACCCCTGGAGGCTATCCTGCTTCACCGATGTAAATAGCAGATTGGTACACCTTGCTGCCACAGAAGGACTTGCGTTTACTGCCGCACGTGTATAAGTAGCCTGCTCTTCCGGTGTCATTTTCCCCAGAGCATTCAATCTTTGATTAATAATTACTGCCGCTTTCTGTATTGTTTCAGTAGAAACTTCACTTTCTCCCCTCTCATCAGCAATTTCTTGCGCAATCTTACCTATTGAATCTTTCTCCAAATCAAAAATTCTTTCATGGTTTTTACAAGTTGGTGGGCAAAGCTTACCGCCAATAAAACGACATCGCACTATTATTGCAACTTCAGGTCTTGACATAATAATACAGAATTTATTGAAGTATTACTTCTATTTTCCTCACAATCGAAGACGCGGATATCCCTTCATAATCCATAAGTTCCGCAGCTTTTCCTGATCGAGGAAGTTTACCAACCGCTAATTTATAAACTTTTACTCCTGGATCTTGAGCAAATACATTCAATACTGCATCTCCTATCCCACCTTCCGCCCAATGATCCTCCACTGTAACAAACACATCACTTTCTGATACAAATTTTCGAAGAGTGACTACATCAATCGGCTTCACACTATAAAGATCTACTACAATTGCTTCAATATTTTCCCCCGCGAGTTCCTCCTGCGCTTTAAGCGCCTCAAACAGCGTCACTCCCGCAGAAATTATGATTATCTTTTTACCTTTCATTGTAAAATTGGAAAATTGTTTCATTGTTTCATTTTTCAGTCTATGTACTTTGCTCCCTCCTATCGGAAACTTCTCATTATTGTCATATATCACAGTCGTCGTCGGCCTGCTCGTCCTCATATAAACTATTCCCTCTGTTTTCACCATCTCCTCCACCAATTTGGCAGTCGATACAGCATCTGAAGGATAAATTACCGTGCTTCCGAAAATAGCCCGAAACATGGCTAGATCTTCAAGTCCCATCTGTGACGGCCCATCCTCACCTATGGATACTCCAGCATGAGACCCGGCAAACTTGATGGATGCGCCAGATAGAACCGACATCCGTATCTGATCAAAAGCCCTCGTCAAAAACGCCGCAAAAGTGGAACAAAAAGGTATAAAACCTCTTCTTGACATTCCAACTGCTGCCCCTACCATATTTTGCTCCGCTATATACATCTCAAAAAATCGATCAGGAAACTTAGCCTTGAAAATCTCCGAATATGTAGAATTCTTCACTTCAGCATCAAGTGCTACTATCTCTGGATATTTCTCCCCCAAACTGGCAAGTGCTTCCCCATATGCCTTGCGCGTAGCAACCGAATCTCCAATTTTGTATTTCATTTCTTCATTTTTGGGATTTTTATTTTTTTTGGAAATTGGAAATTGGAAATTGGAAATTCCCCGCTGAGATGGTTTATTAACATTTACTCTCAAATCTAAATCTACTTTACCAAGTTCCCGAAACGCTTTATCTAACAAATCAGCGGGGAGTGGTTTCCCATGCCATCCCGCTTTATCCTCCAAAAAGGAAACTCCCTTCCCCTTATAAGTCTTGGCAATGATCATAAACGGTTTCTCGTTACCTCTCATTGTTACATTGCTACATTGTTTCATTGTTTCATTTATTTCCTCATAGTCGTGTCCATCAATCACTGCAGTTTCCCAGCCAAAACTTTCAATTCTCGCTTGATAAGTTTTCATATCATGACCAAGCATGGTGGGATCTGATTGTCCCAAGCGATTCACATCCAATATTCCTACTAGATTAGACAACTTATAATGTGATGCCAGGGAAAGTGCCTCCCAGACTGACCCCTCCGCCATCTCCCCATCACCCAAAAGTACATATACTTTTGGAAAATTTTTAATTTTAAATTTTAAATTTTTAATTTGCAATCGCAAAGCGATTGCTTCCCCCACCCCTATCGACAATCCCTGACCAAGTGACCCGGTTGCGGCTTCAGTATAGGGAAATCTAAAAGTCGGATGACCTTCCAGATTACTTGTAAATTTTCTGTAATTTTCCAGATCTTTCGTGGAAAGTGCCCCGGCGACTGCAAAAAGGGAGTAATAGAGTGGGCTGGCATGCCCTTTTGAAAAAATCAGCCTGTCATTTAGTGGATTATCAGGGACTTTGAAATCAAAATGGAAAACATCTCTTATAAATACTGCCATGAGATCTGCTGCAGATAGTGAAGACGTGGGATGACCCGAGGCGGCATCAGAAGACATCTTGAGGGAATAGTAACGAAGAAATTTGGCAATTTCTTTATACTTCTCAATATCCATGCCTCTTAATTTATATGCTGGGAACCTAAATGTCAACTTCTTTTCAACCCTTTAAAGATTCGCTAAACCCTCAATAGCCTTCTTGATATCCGGGGACTTGAAAATATACGAGTTACTATTTATCCTTGTCGCCCCGGCAGCCACTACTTTACGTGCATTCTCTAGATTCATAGCCCCGTCCACAGCAATCGGCATCTCAAAAAATTTATTATGTAGTGTTTGTATCTTGCTTGTTGTCTCTTCTCTAAACGGTCTCCCGCTCTCCCCCGCCTCAATGGCCATCACCAAAACAACATCAATATCTTCTATATAATTATAAACTTTCTCAATAGGTGTAAGACCATCTATAGCCAGTCCCACCTCCACATCACTCTCCTGACACTTCACTATAAAATCATTAACATTATCGCCTTCTATGTGAGCAATCATTCTCTTAAATCCCGCTTTTTTATAATTCTCAAAATACTTAAGTGGACTCCGCACCATCATATGCACCTCAAGTCCCAATTTAGTCCCCATCGACGTATATCTTTCAGTATCAGCATATGTCTTATTATTTACCAATGTACCATCAGCAATATCTATCTGCGCCCAGTTGACATATGGTTCCACCAGATGAATTTTGCGCTCGATCTCTTCAAAATCTTTCTCCAAAATTGCAGGTATGACTTCAATCATAATTCCAACTATAACATAGCAAACTAAAATAGTATAATGAGCTGGAAATGAAATTGAAAATACTGCTGTGGGCAGTTATTCTAATAAGCCTATCGCTTAATTTCTTTTTACTTTTTTTACTCTCACAAAAACCCACCCCCTCTATACCTCTTACCAGTCTAAACACTGACTATCCACTCCTAGCAAGTAGAATACTTATAGAAAACTATCACGACGTTTTAATAAACTTTATTCCTTTAAGATCTTCACTCAAAGAAATCGTCGCCCCCTGGGAGGATTCATTCTCATTTTACTTTGAATACCTCCCGACCGGCATCTCTATAGGCATAAATGAAAAACACGAGTATGAAACCAACAGTCTTCTGAAACTGCCTTTCATCATCACTCTTTACCGTCAAATGGAAGAAACTGGCCTGGATATTGAATCAACAACTCTAAAACTGGAGGAAAAACACATCGATCAGGAATTTGGCACGCTGTGGCAAAAGGGGCCAGGATATGAGATCACTGTAAAAGAAGCCGTAAATTATGCCATTATTGATTCTGATAATACCGCCATCAAAGCCATAAAAGACCTTCTCCAACCTAAATACTTAGTCCAGGTCTACGACAATCTCGATGTTCCCCTTACTACTGATAAAGACAATAATCCCACCATAAGCGCTAAAAATTATTCATCTATACTGAAATCGCTTTATTTTTCCTCCATACTCTCCAAAGAAAATTCCCAAAAAATATTAGATCTCCTCACCATGACAAATTATAAAGATAAACTTCCCTCAGGCATTACGGATAATATAAAAGTAGCCCACAAAATAGGCGTACGTAGAGGCCAGATCTATCAGGATTGTGGTATAGTCTATCTTCCATCAAGACCATATATCTTATGCATGTTCTCAAGATCAGATGAAAATACTGCAAGAGATAGAATGACATTGGTCTCAAAAACTATCTTCAACTTCTTAAATGCGGGAAAAAAGTAAGTACATTCTCCCATTGAATCCAATACTAAATTAGTTATAATTAATTTAGATTATGTTTGCATACTGCCCGAAAAATAAAATATTTGGGATATTTTTCTTATTCTTCTTATCTTTTGTCTTTTATCTATTCTCTTTCTCCCCCGTCTCCGCCCAAGGTCTGGACTTTGGTGTCGCCACAACCTATAAACTAGATGATAAAAATCTCGAAAACGGCGATATACTTTCGATCTCCCCCGGTAAAAACATACTGGAAAGATCAAGCACTAATTACGACGAAAAAATGTTTGGCGTCTATGTAGCCAAACCCAAAATAGTCTATAGAACGACCGATAGCGACTTCCCCGTCCTTCGAAGCGGTGAAAGTCAGGTGAGCGTCACCAATTTTAACGGCCCCATAAAAAAAGGAGACTACATCACCTCATCTGAGATAAAAGGCAAAGGCCAAAAAGCCAGTCTTCTTACCGGCTTCGTCCTGGGAGTTGCACTATCCGACTTCGATGGAAAGTCGGGTAAAGAAATCACTTATCAAGGCAAAAAATATCGCCAAGGCAGTGTCCTCTTGGCTGTGGGCATCGGTCCCGCCTCCCCCTTGTCTCTGAAAACTGGCGGCGGCCTCTTTGGAATTGTAGAAGGCATGTTGGGCAATTTAGCCTTCAACTTCCAGGCTACCAAAGATTTCTCCAAAATCATGCGTTATATCATAGCAGGACTAGTAGCCATAAGCGCCATTTTCATCAATTTCCATACTTTTGGCAAAAACGTCACCCACGGAATTGAAGCTATAGGTAGAAACCCCATGGCCAAACTTTCAATACAATCTATGATCATCATCAACGTCGTTCTGATAGCTATTCTGAGCCTTGCAGCTATAATATTATCAATTGCAATTGTGAGTTTTTAAATTATGACAACCGACTTATCATCCATCTTAATATTTGCTACCATCCTCAATATCTTCTTCGCCATCCTCTTTTTGGGTCTTGTATCCCGGTTTCTCAAGAGCAAAAAGATCCTCCAGAAGATTGACGATGAAAAAGTAAACGATCTCTATACAGACACCAAAAATAAATCTTTTTCCATTTTAGGTGATGCCATAAAAAAAGCAGACAAGATCGTCACCAACGCTGAGCTAAAAGGTATCAAAATCATCGCCCAGGACAAAATCGACTCCCAAAAAATAGCCGATGAATATAAGGAGCATATAGAAAAACTGGAACAGTCTCTGAAAGAAAATTTCGCCCAAAGAATAGCAACGACAGACAAAGATTATAGCGAGTTTATTTCATCCCTTGAAAAGACACTGCATGATCACATAGATCAAAGTCAGAAAATGATCACCGACAAAACTACTCAAGTCATAACCGAAGCGCAGTCTCTACTTAATAACTCCATAACCCAGACACAGGAAGCAGTCAAAAATTCACTAAACCAGGAAATGGAAGGAGCCAAAGCGGAAATAGAAACTTACAAGAAAAAAAGACTTCAAATCATAGATCAGAATATAGTTGAAATCCTGGAAAAAACTCTCACTCTCGTCTTGGGCAAAAAACTCAGTCTCAATGATCAGGCAGATCTTATATATAAAGCACTCGATGAAGCCAAAAAAGAACACGCAATGTAAGGCCCTATGACCGACGATCAAATTCTAAATACCATTCTCAAAAATACATACACCAAATCTAGTTTTTTCAAGCGTATGAACATCTTAAGAAGGTATCTTGAGCATTATTTCTTCAAAGAAAAAATTCCTTTGGAAAAATTTTTAGCAAACCTGAATCTTCCTCCACAGGACAAAGAAGCTCTATTAAGTTGGAATAAAGATCTTTATTCCTCATTCACATTATATACTTTATATAAACAACTGGATCATATATCAAAAGCTATCAAAACTATTCCTAATATAACTTTATATATACCTATAGATACCACACCTGAAGATCGGGAAAAACTCGGATCATGGGTCAAAGAAAACATATCGATAAGAAGTCTTCTGGATCTTCGTCACGACCCCAAGCGTATCGGTGGTGCAGCCGTAGTCTACAATAATATTTACAGAGACTTTTCTCTCCACCACTTCATGACCAAAAACAAAAATGAAATTATGGGAATATTGGATGATTATCAAATTAAAACTGCACCCTAATAAACTATACCCTACACATGCAAACACAACAAACCACCCAAAAAGAAGTCGGCTATGTAGTAGCGGCCAAAGACTATCTTCTGACTATATCTGGACTTCCTTCATCCCGTATCAATGACATTATTTTGACTCCAAGCGGAGCCAGGGCTCTGGTCACTTCAATGGAGAAAAACTCTCTCGAAGCCCTCATGTTGGACGAAGATCGACCTAAGCCCGGAGATATCATTACCAAATCCGAAAAAAACCTAAGTCTGCCCAACCCCAATCATCTCTTAGGACGGGCTATAAATCCCCTAGGCCAGATCCTGGATAACAAAGCGCCGCTTCCTCTGGATGGTATCACTATAGACCTGGATAAAACCGCCCCCGGCATCGATACTCGCGAGGTCATAGGGAAACAAATCATTACCGGAATAACTATCATCGATACCCTCCTTCCGATTGGCCGCGGACAAAGAGAGCTTCTACTGGGAGAATCCAGAAGCGGTAAATCATCAATAATGCTTGATATGATAGTCCATCAAAAAAATCAAAACACTATCTGCATTTATACCGCTATAGGCAGAAGCGACGTCGACGTCCAAAAATTTATCAAAAGTCTTGAGGAGAACGACGCTTTTGACTATACAATAGTTATAGCCGCCAAATCTTCCGAATCGGCTCCGCTTATATATATCGCACCCTCTATAGCCTGTGATATCGCCGATTATTTCCGCAACAAGGGACTCGATGTCCTTCTTATCATGGATGATCTCGGCACTCACTCTAAATATCTTCGCGAAATTGCCCTTCTTTCCGGCCGTATTCCGGGGCGCGAATCCTATCCTGCCGATATTTTTTACCAACATAGCCATCTGGTTGAACGAGCCGGTAATTTCAATGAAAACTTAGGCGGGGGCTCCATCACTCTGCTTCCTGTAGTTGAAGTGGATATGGACAACTTCACCGGTCTTATCCCCACCAATGTCATGTCTATGACTGACGGCCACCTTTTCTTCTCAGCCTCTCTACGGTCTCACGGTTATTATCCATCTATAGAAATGGACAGATCTGTAACAAGAGTCGGCCGCCAGACCCAACCTCTAATATATAAAGTCCTAGCAGATAGGATCCGGCAACTTTTAGCCAATTTTCACGAACTGGAAAAATATTCCCGCTTTGGTTCAGAGCTCTCTCCCGATAGCCAGCTGATCATAAAAAGAGGTTCATCTGTCAGCCTTCTTCTCAAACAGGAACCCCTCCAAAAAATAGAATATCACATCCAGCTTCTCCTTTTAGCTCTTATCTTTACAGGCTTTTTTGATAGCAAAGAATTAGACTTTGTCCTCAAAAATAAAGAGAAAATAATAAATGTCTTAAGTACCAATGAATTCTTTCAGGAAAAGATAAAAAAAATCGACATCGACTCGCTCATAAATGAATTGAAAACAAATTTAAATATTTTAGAAAATGCCTGCGCAAGCCAAGCTAATAGCTAATAGCTAATAGCTAAACATATGCCCAACGTCAAGGACCTAAAAGAAGAATTAAGCGAATTAACAACGATGAAATTTATATCCGGAGCCTTCACCGAGGCCGCCGCCTTCAAACTCAAAGATATACGCGCTTCCTTTGAAAAAAATCGGGAGTTTTATGATGATCTCAGCCATATCTATCATTTGGTCAGAGTAAACGCCACAAGTAGTAAACTGGACAAAGCAAAAAAAGAAACCAAAAGCTTAAAATCCCTCCACGTCGCCCTCACATCAAATAAACACTTTTATGGCACTCTAAACACCGCTATCATGACCGCTTTCGTCAAAGATGTCGAAAAACTCGATACTGACATACTCATCATCGGCACCACTGGATTGGAATTCCTAAGGGGAGTAAGATTTTCCAAACCACATCAGGATCTCATTTTCCAGGGAGACAACCCGAGTGTCAAAGAAGGAGAAATCTTCCTGAAAATAATTCAAAAATATGACAAAGTAATCATTTATTACCCCAAATATGTTACTCTTCTCTCCCAGGGTGTGGGCATAGTAGATATCACACACACCCAAGTTCTCGGCGGCAAAGAAACTGAGGATGAACTCCATATCATCTTTGAGCCAGAACTTGCCAAAATAATCGATTTTTTCGAAAATCAAGTGCGGCTCATGCTTTTTCGCCGTGTCCTTTTTGAAACAGACATCGCCCGAACCTCTGCCCGTATGATATCCATGTCAGCTGCAGAAGAAAGAGCCGAAGGTCTCATCAAAGAAAAAAAATCCCAGTACGCCAAAGCCATGAGTAATCTTGCCAATTTAAAACTGCTAGATACATTTACTGGTCTGTCCAAATGGGGTAAAAAACAAACAGGAGGAATGGGAGAATAAATATGCCTGAAAACCAAGTAGCCAAACAGAAACCAAAAGAATTCTCTGGCCGCATTATCGGAGTGTGGGGCCAAATTGTGGAAGTAGAATATGACGAAACCAACCACTTACCCAACTACTACGAGATCCTTACATCGCCGGAAAATGCCGATGTCAAACTTGAGGTCTATTCCTTCACTGACCATCACAGCCTTTTTTGTTTATCACTTAGCAAAAAAAGATATCTTTATCGTGGTATGCCCATATCCACAACCGGCAGTCCCCTCACCGTTCCGGCAGGAGAAAATATACTCGGCCGCGTCATTAACATATTTGGAGAACCTCAAGATAACAAAGGACCGCTTGGTGATGTCCAGTGGCTGCCCGTCTATACCAAAAATCCCAAAGTTTCAACAGTCAAAACCACACCGGAAATTATCGAAACCGGTATCAAAATACTTGATTTTTTCACTCCTTTTCTCAAAGGCGGCAAAATCGGCTTCATTGGCGGCGCCGGTGTAGGCAAAACAGTCCTTATGACCGAGCTTCTGCGAAATATCACTTATAAACATAAAGGTATCGGTCTTTTTGCAGGACTCGGAGAACGTATCCGGGAGGGTCATGAACTTATGCTCTCACTCGAGGCAGCCAAAGTCATCGATAGAGTAGCTCTCATTTTTGCCCAAATGAATGAAAATTCAATCCTGCGTTTTCGTGTCGCCTGGTCGGCAGTCACCCTGGCTGAATATTTCAGAGATGTCAAAAAAACCGATGTCTTATTTTTCTCAGATAATGTCTACCGTTTTATCCAGGCTGGAGCGGAAGTATCCTCAATCATGGGTATTATCCCTTCAGAACTGGGATATCAAGCCACACTGGAAACTGAAATTTCCAACTTTGAAAATAGACTCATATCTACCG
>Ga0209542_10011148_pt1 | contig 16011 bp, 28 predicted proteins | sample RifCSPhighO2_01_FD_184028 | JGI IMG/M metagenome (GOLD analysis project Ga0209542, IMG submission 184028) | Soil microbial communities from Rifle, Colorado - Rifle CSP2_plank highO2_0.1 (SPAdes) (version 2) | ecosystem: Environmental > Terrestrial > Deep subsurface > Rock core/Sediment ... | reverse complement strand
GTACGCGGTTAAAAACAAACCCGGCGGATGGAAATTTTTATCCGGTAAGGAAGAGCAGTGGAACCTACTTGAGGAGATTTCGGAAAGAGTGAACCAGAAGCATAAGGAATATAAATCCGGGCAGATTGTGGATATGATTTCGCAATTGGTTAACAGATAAAGGTTGACCATCAAAATACCTGACGGGTGACCTAGACAGGAAAATTAAAAATGTTGTCAGTCATATCAGAAGTGAGATATTAAGAGCTGATCGAGAGCTGCCGGACTTAATTCTTGATCCAAGCGTTACTGTTTTTGGTTGTGTTGATAGTCTTACAGAACAATCAATGCGCGTCGGTCGAGCTGCTTTGGCGAACAACTATCGGTTCATAAAATATCCCGGGTATTCATTGGGTCAGATAGTCGCCAAACTTTCATTGTTGGTAAATGATTAAGAAATAGCCGCAAGACGCACGACGTGCGTCCGGTCACGAATTAATGTTTACATTCTGGAAAGAAGTTTGATGAATGGAAATTTTGTGGCTGTAAAGAATTTTGTGTCGGCAGTTAAAAGAGTTGTCTTTAATCTTTTGGCGAGTACGACAAATAACATATCGTAAACTGTTTGTTTATGTTCTTTAGCTAATATAGCTGCTTCCTTAACATCCGAGTCCGTTATCTCATAAACATTCATATTAAAAGAAAAAAGCAAATCCAAAGATTCTTTTAGCTGTCTTTCTTTAACAGAGGATTTTGTTGCAAGAATATTGGCGACTTCAATATATAAAAAATCAGGTATTGCGACGTCGATTTTACTATGCAAAAAATCTTGGATAATATTTAACGCAGCATCTCTATTTGGTTCATTCCCATTTAGTAACCACTTAAAAACTATAGAAGTATCAAGAACCATGGCGGCGCATTTCCCTAATTACCTTAACAGTGTCCCAATCTTTGGGAACGCTTTTGCCGATAATTTTTGAGATTTTATCCAACTTTGCCATAATTTCCTTGGGAGAAGGCCTTGTTTTTTTTAAGATAGTTTTTTTTACGGCTCCGCGCACCAAAGAAGACAAGCTCTCTCTCTTTTTAGCGGAGATCATTTTCAACTCCATATATTCATCCTTGGGAAATCTGATATTGGTCGCGATCCAGTTCATATGGTATCATAATACAATGGTATCACTATTTTGTCAAGACTATTATCCCGGTCTTTTTAGATATAATTAATATGTATTTGATTGGGATATAGGGGTCAATTCGAGCATGTTGAGAAGTCTTTTACAGCGGCGATTGAGATATACCGCTTACGCAATTTAATTGCTAGCGGCATAACCGTTCGTACGCTCCCTACCGTTATAGACGGGATGAGCTACGATCGGTATAGATTGCTCGATCGCTACGCTTACCGGGAATGACAGTGAAATAATCATGTCCCGGCAATAATATGTATTTGCAGAAAAAGGATATTGTTCAGATTGTGGAGGATAATAAATTTCCGTTAAGCAGAGAAGAATTCAAAAATATAGAGCCTGATGAGAAAGAGATTATACTCCGATGCGCAAGAGAGTTTGGCTTTGAGGTAAAAGACAATGCCAAACATCAAAAGACAGATGATAAAACAAATAAATTTTTGGACAAACCCAATGCCATTCTTATCATTCGTGGAGGATACGGAGTGGAAGAAAGCCATCGTTTGCAGACCGAAACCGGAAAAATCCTGGTTAAATTGATGGTTATTCAGCAGACAAGAAGATATAACAGACTAAAAACCATTGCTAAAAAATTAGTCGAGGAAAAATTAGCGGAGCTTTATCAAGGGTTGGATGATTTTTACCTTTATCATGTACTTTGTGAGACGGCAGACGATTTATTTTTTGAAAATCTGAAAAAAATCGCCAAGGGTATACCGATTTTCGAGGTAGATTTTGACGAAAGGGGAGATTTTGAGATAAAAGAAGTGGGCAAGATCGGTTGAAATCAGTTATAATCAGCAAAATAATGATACTCGGTCCAAAAAAACTGCTGGAGCTGGTGAAAAAAGTCAATCTGGTTGAGGGTTTGGATAAACGGGAGCTAACTTATCCCGAAGGCGCGGGATTTGACATCAGGTTAGGAGAAATCCATAAACTGGACGGCGGCAAAGCTTTTTTAGGAGTGACACACCGGGAAACACCGAAGACCAAAACCGTAGCAAAATATGATGCCAAAAAAACTTCCTCATATAGGTTAAAACCGGGTGAATTTGTCTTGATGTCTTCCCTGGAAACTTTTAATATTCCTTTAGATATTACGGTAAATTTTAAGCCCAGGACGACGACTTTCCGCTCAGGATTGATGCTAAGAACCGGCAATGTCGCACCCGGTTACAAGGGTAAAGTGACTTTTGCCGCCAAAAACGAGGGTACGATCCCCATCGTTTTTGAGCTTGGTAGCCGCTTTGCCCACGCCCAGTTTTTTCGGGTCGAAGGAGGAGGCAGTCAATATAGGGGTCAATGGCAGGGAGGAAGAGTAACAACTAAAAAGAGGGAAAGGCAAATTTAATATTTGTAGTATTTTTAAACAATGAGTCAAAAAAGAGATATAGAACTACTTTATGAAGTTGGGTGCTTAAGGTTTCTGCAAAGAAACTGGCGACAGTTTTTGAACGCCGATTTCAGTAATGAGGCAGAACATAGTTACAGGGTGGCCTGGATTGCTATGGTTTTGGCGAAGCATGAGGGAGTTAAAGACTTAGGAAAAGTCGTGCGGATGGCTTTGGTTCACGATCTGGGCGAGAGCCGGAGCGGAGACGTGCACTACATCTCAAGAATGTACACCACAAGAGATGAGGAGTTGGCGATTAAGGATGTATTTTCAGGGACAGTTTTGGAAAAAGAGATGACGGAACTTTGGCATGAGTACGAGGAACGAAAGACTATCGAAGCCAAAATTGTCAAAGACGCTGACAATCTAGATGTGGAGTTTGAATTAAAAGAACAGGAAGCAAAGGGAGAGACTTTAAGAAAATATTGGTTTGATACGAGACAAAGAGTTTATAATAATCTATATACAAAAACGGCTAAAAAAATGTGGAAGGAAGTCCAAAACTCCAGCCCGCACGACTGGCATTTTTTTGCCAGAAACAGGTTTACGGCCGGCGATTGGAAACGGAAACGTTAATTTGCATGAAAATACATCCAGAATATCAATATTTAGGTCTTCTTCAGGAAGCTTTGACCAAAGGCTATAGAAAAGTAGACCGCGGAACAGGGGACGCTTCCTATAGTCTTTTCGGCAAACAGATAAGATTTGATTTGACTGAGGGGTTTCCGCTTTTGACTAGCAAACGAGTCTACTGGAAAGGCGTGGTGCATGAACTATACTGGTTTCTGTCAGGGCAATCGAATATCAAATATCTGGTCGATAACAACGTCCATATCTGGGACGATTATCCGTATAAGATATACAAATCAAAAGTCAAAAGTCAAAAGTCAAAAGTCAAAAATGTTTTAACAAAAGCTGAGTTTATTGAGAAAATCAGGACAGACAGTAAATTTGCGAAAAAATGGGGTGAATTGCCAAGAATCTATGGAGAACTATGGAGAAGATGGCCTACTCGAACGAAACGAATCATTGATCAGTTAAAATGGGCGATCAACGAAGTCATAGATGATCCAAACTGCCATAACGCTATTGTTAACTCCTGGAATCCGGAATATCTATATACCATGGCCAGATTTGAAGATACCTCTCATTTCCCGATTTGTCACAATATGTATCAATTTAATGTAATTGATGGAAGATTATACCTTCAACTTTATCAGCGAAGCGCCGATCTTTTTTTGGGAGTTCCTTTTAACATTGCTTCTTATGCTCTTTTGACTTTAATTATCGCTAAAGCTACAGGATATAAGCCGGGGGAGTTTATCCACACTTTCGGCGATGTCCATATCTACGAAATTCATATCAATCAAGTAAAGGAACAACTTAAAAGAAAACCTCGACAGTTTCCCAAGGTTAGGTTTACAAAAGACTTTAAAAACAGCGACGGTTTTAAACCGGAATACTTAGAACTTATAAACTATAATCCACACCCCCCGATAAAAGCGCCTCTATCGGTTTCGGGAGGATACTATAAGACTAAAGTAGTAAGTAGTAAGTAGTAAGAACATGAAAATACATTCCTTTACAGATCTTATAGCGTGGAAAAAAGCTCACTTATTGGTTTTAGAAATATACAACCTATCTCTATGGTAAAGATCAGTATGATTGCGGCAATTTCAGAAAATAGAGTGATCGGGAAGGACAATAAGCTACTTTGGCAGATTCCGGAAGATCTGGAGCGATTTAAAAAGTTAACCCAGGGTCATGCAGTTATCATGGGTAGAAAAACTTTCGAATCACTTCCAAAAAAACATAAACCATTACCGAATAGAATCAATATCATTGTGACACGAAATAAAAAATATTCCAATCATGCTTCGATTAATCGATTAATCGATACAATCGTGGCTGGTTCTATAGAAGATGCAATTACAATTGCAAAAAAGTATGAAAAAAAATCCCGATTCGCGCAAGCTTCGCGCGACAAGGAGATTTTTATTATTGGTGGGTCTCAAATATATGAACAGGCTATAAAATATGCTGATAAATTGTATCTGACAATAGTTAAAGGCAAATTTGAGGGCGATGCTTATTTCCCCGATTATTCCGAATTTAAAAAAGAGGCTGTAAAAAAAGAGTCAAGCAACGAAAAATACCAATATGTTTTTTTGGAACTTGACAAATAGATAAAAATTTATGATATAGGCCATAAGTTTTTCGCTTTTTGAGCTTCTTGTGGAGTAATTGATCCTTGTTCTTCCGCATAAGATATATATCCCCATTTCATATTATTGGAAAGAGAAGTCGTACAAAAAAATACTTTACATTCAGTTGGTTGAAGTTCAGTAGCATGAACTATACATCCATTTGCACTTTGATATTGACATACAGTTTTTTTGGGTTTACTTAAAGAAGGCACCTCCATCACAAAACAACAAATTGAACAAAGCCCAAATCCTTTAGGCAATTGGCACTTTTTTTGATCAAAAATATTGCTTTCACCATTTCCGTAATATATTTCATTATTAGTCATTTTAAAAAAGAAAAGATTAGACTCTTGCTATTTTATCACTTTCTTTTTATTATTGGATTAATTCATGAAAAATCCCAAACACCTTGACGAAGCGTTTGAGTTAGTTAATGAAGAGCTTCTGACGATGTTCAAGAAAAAGCATAAGGATTACGGTAAGGGCAATATACTGGATATGGGGGAATTGGGGATTGCTTTTCGGATATCTGAAAAATTCAACCGAATTAAGCATTTACTCATGCAGGGTAAAAAACCCGCCAACGAATCAGTCGAAGAGTCCTGGATTGACATTGCAGTCTATGCCGTGATTGCCGTACTGCTTAAACGAAGCTGGTTTAAGAAACTGGAATTGAAAGAAAAAAACCTTCCCAATAAGTAAATTGTCTACTTTTGTAGTTTATAAGCGACAGACTTTTTTTAAAAAAATTCATATATTGTTAATTTATATGCTGGCCAAAATATTCTCGGCTACCACTGTCGGCTTGGACGGAGTTCTTCTGGAGGTTGAGGTTGATGTAGCCGGCAAAGGATTTCCTACCTTCACAATTGTCGGTCTTCCCAGCAAGTCGGTAGACGAAGCAAAGGACAGGGTGAGAACCGCTATAGAGAATGTGAATTTTGAGATGCCTGATTCCAGACTTACCGTCAATCTGGCTCCTGCCGATATTCCCAAGGAAGGCTCAAGTTTGGATCTTCCGATTGCAGTCGGAATCTTGGCGGCCTGCGGATATCTTGATAAAGATCAATTAAAAAGCAGTTTCTTTATAGGAGAGCTTTCACTTGAGGGTAATACCCGCAAAGTCCCAGGTATTATTTCGGTTTCCTTGCTTTGTAAAAAACTTAAGTTAAAAAGTCTCTACCTACCACGCGAAAATGCCCAAGAAGCGGGACTGGTTGAAGGAATTGATGTCTATCCGGCGGGCAATCTTGGAGAGTTGATACTGCATCTCAACGGGGAGAAAGCGATTGATCCGCAAAAAAAGACGAATTGGGAAAATATCGTCGATCAGGAGAATTACGAGTTTGATTTTGCCGATATAAAAGGACAGGAGCAGGCAAAAAGAGCGCTTGAGATAGCTGCGGCAGGTTTTCACAACCTACTTTTAAAAGGACCCCCCGGAGCAGGTAAAACCATGCTGTCTCGAGCCTTTCCTTCGATTTTGCCCAAGATGGATAAGGATGAAATAGTTGAGGTCTCCAAGATCTATTCGGTAATGGGACTGTTACAGGACAGATTTTTCATCGATAAAAGACCATTCCGCACTCCCCATCACACTACTTCCCGTATCGGTCTCATAGGAGGCGGCACTCATCCGGCACCGGGGGAGATATCCCTATCTCATCGGGGAGTATTATTTTTGGATGAGCTGCCCGAGTTCCCCAGATCGGTACTTGAGGCGTTAAGGCAGCCTCTGGAGGATGGGAAAGTTCAGATATCAAGAGCTGCGGGGAGCATATCTTTTCCCTCGCGTTTTCTGCTTCTGGCGGCGTCCAACCCCTGCCCCTGCGGATATCTGGGACACCCCAAAAGAAGCTGCCGCTGTATGCCGGGATCGATCATCAAATACAGAAAAAGGCTCTCGGGACCACTATTGGATCGAATCGATCTACACATCGATGTTCCGCCTGTCAAAGAGGAGAGTCTTTACCAATCGTCAAAGGCAGAGTCAAGCGGCAAAATGAGAGAAAGAGTGGTAAAAGCCCGCGCTTTACAGCAGGAAAGATTTAAAAACCTAAGGATAAAGAGTAACGGCGAGATGAATTCGGCGCAGGTTAGAAATAATTGTAGGATGACCAAAGCAGCAGAGGATCTCTTGAAACAAGCCATTTCTCAGTTATCTCTATCTGCCCGCAGTTATTTTAAAGTGATTAAAGTTGCGCAAACAATCGTCGATTTGAGCAGTAAAGAAAAAATAGAAGCGGCCAGTATAGCTGAGGCGCTTCAATATCGAGCAAAGGACGAGTGATAAGATAGAAACGCATCACTTATAGTAGGGGTTAATTGCGTACTAGTTTAGCCCTTGACAAACAAAATTGGTTAGAGTAGGATGAAATTATCTTATGTTAAAAAGACTTATTTCTGCAGCCAAATACTATCAAGGTTTAATTTATCTTGCTTTAGTTTCCCCAATTTATGCCCAGGATCCGACTATCCAAGTTGACGAATCAAAGATCGGATTTAAGATCCCGACTCTGGGAGACATCTTAACTTTTTTAATCAGAGCCTTTTTCATCGTGGCAGGTTTAATGGCTCTACTTATGTTGCTTCTTGGCGCCATGGCTTGGGTAACATCGGGCGGAAATAAGGAAAATGTGGATAAAGCCCGAGATAAAATTACTGCCGCTGTCCTTGGATTAATCCTCATCGTTGCCGTATTGGCGATCATTGTCACACTTGAACAGATTGTCTTCGGTAGTAATCTTTGTCTTGGCTTATCTTGTCCGATAACCATACCGGCTTTATTACAACCAGCAGGACCCTGATTCATGTTAACTTCTTTTGTGGTCAATGCCCAAATCAGAAATTGGGGAACCTGCGTAACTCCTGAAGGGATTCCTACTTTTAAGTGTCTGGAGATTGTTTTTGGCAATATACTTTTTATGTCGTCTGCTCTGGTCATACTGATTCTATTCATTATGTTTGTCGTGGGCGCATTCAGGTACCTGACTTCATTCGGCAACCCGGAGAACGTCAAGAAAGCCCAAGGGACACTGAGGTATGCTCTGATCGGATTTATTTTATTCATAAGCGCTTATTTGATACTTAACGTAATCTGCTTCCTCTTCTTGGGAGGAATAGGCAGCAACTGCAGGTTGTTTAAACTGGAGATACCCGGCCCATAAATATAATACAGATTGCGAATCTTATTCGGATGATGCTGGACGTCAAACATCCCGGCCACGACTGACGGCGCGGACATTCGCATATCAGTTAATCGGCATTTCATCAGTAGATCCGTATCACTCCGCAGGAGTGACGAAGATGACCTTTACTCCCTCTTCCTCAGGAAGCGGAGAAACCAGCCGATTTCTTTCCTGGATGAAATTGTAGGCTACAAATAAAAGCAAAGCCAATCCGATTGAGATAAGGATCAAACCAATTAATTTCATATCCGGAAATTAGAATAATAGTTATTTGAAACCGGAATCTAGTTTGGAATTAGAAATTGGAGAATTGTTTTTTTTAATCTAATTTCTAATATCCGTCTTCCAAACAAATTTCAATTCTCTAGCAACCAATTTCTAGTCTAGAAGCTATTTCAATACTCGTCACTCTGGCTTGTCCAGAGTATCTAAACCTCTTTTAGATTCTGGACGCGCCGTCGGCTTGCCAGAATGACGTAAGTAGCCAGGTTTTGAAATAGGCTCTAGTATTATATTAGAAATTTATTCTTTCTTTTATCAAATACTTCGGACGATTTTGCACTTCCTGGTAGATTTTGCCTACATATTCGCCAATAATGCCAATGGTAATAAGCTGTACTCCGCCCAAAAATACAATAGAAAAAAATAGTGAGGCCCAGCCGGGCAGCCAGTCACCCTGGTTGAAGATAAAGTGCTGCACCGACTTGAAGATAATAACCAAGATGCTAAAGCCTGAAGTTAAAAAACCGAGGTAGATTGCCAGTCTTAGCGGTTTGGTGGAGAATGAGGTTATTCCCTCCAGTGCGAAATTAACCATCTTGGAGAAAGTATAGTGGGTTTGACCAGTGTGTCTCTTTTCTCTTCTAAAAAAGACATAGTCGGTAGGAAAACCACCCCAGGCTGTTAATCCCCGTAAAAAACGTGAATGTTCAGGTAGAGCATTAAGATAGTCGACGACACTTCTATCAATCAGTCTATAGTCCCCGACATCATTAGGTACAGGGCTATCAGACATGAGATTGATATATTTGTAAAATAAAACGGCGGTTACCCTTTTCAAAGGATCGTCAACGTCTCTTTTTTCCCGTTTAGCGTAGACAATCTTAGCCCCTTGTTGCCACTTATCAAGCATTTGGGGAACAATCTCTGGCGGGTCCTGGAGATCGGCGTCCAAAGAGATGACGCAGTCGCCCGTTGAGTGTTCGTAACCTGCTGTTAACGCCATCTGATGGCCGAAGTTACGCTGAAAAGATATAAGTTTGACTTGAGAATGTTTGGAGGTGAGCTTTTTGACATTTCCGGCAGTTTTGTCGGTTGAACCGTCATCGACAAAAATGATCTCATATTTATAGGGTTTTAGCGCCTGTTGGAGTTCGTCGAATAAAGGTCCGATATTATTTTCTTCGTTGAAGACCGGGATGACAATGGAGACAAGAAAAAAATTGGCCATGGAGATATTATAGCGATTTTTGAATTTTTTTGATTCCTTTAAGAGTCAATTAGTGTCATGAATCAGAGCGAAGCACGGTTCATGACCATATACCGTGTCCGACTTAGTCGGACTCTGGTATATGGTTACGGGGCCGGGAGTTGAACCACGGTCTAGGAGATTATGAGCCTCCTGTGCAACCGTACACTACCCCGTAATATTAAAAAGTACAGAAATATTATACTATAAAATCATGAAAAAATGGCGGAAACATGGCTATTTTTTTAAAAAAACACCTGCCACCATTGCAGATAATTAGGCAGGGGAGTGGGGGTTATGATAACGGGAGTCGGGGTAGGTTGTTTGAGGATGATTGCTACTTCCCCGGGTTTTAGTAAATTAAGTTTGTTCCTGATAGTTTTTTCCAGTTCGTTGGGATCGCTTTTTTTCAGAAGCTGTGTCTTGAGCTCGATATTTTTCTTTTTTTCTCTTTCGTATTCCTCAAAGTATTGTTGATAGAAAGACAGATTTTTTCGGTAATCAAAAAGGCTTTTGGTGAGGGCGGAAAAGAAGAAAAGTGTAAGCAACAGCAACACAATCCTTCTGACAAGTTTCATCACTTAAGACCTTGTTTGTAGAATATTTATAATTTTGGCAAATAAGAGTTTACGATCACTAATTGCTTCTGATATTCGGAAACAAGATCTTGCCGGTCGCCTTTTTTAAAAGCTGCAATTGATTCGATTAACTCTTTGCAGATTTTTCTTAAAACTGCGACGACTTCTTCATCGGTTAATTCTTGTTTATCGTGAGTTGCGTCAAAGGATTTTTTATCAATCTCTTTATTTTTGATTTGTGCTAAAATATATCTTAAGGTCGAAAGCCTGTCGGCTTCCCGATTTTTTAGGGCCCGAATCTGGTCTTCGACAATTTTTTTTCTTAACATAAGTTTATTATATCACTACAAAAGTTATGAGTAAAAAAAATAACTCTGACGCTATAGACATATTTAGTAAATTGAAAAAAACCTTGGCAGCCAAGCCGTCGCTTGAGACAATGTATCAGGAGGTCAGGATGATGCGATTCAAGATAAGACCAATATCAGGAGATATATCACTGCTTAAATTGAGGGACCATCGCTTGATTGAAACGCTTTGGGGTTTGGGAAAACTGGATGAGGTATTTCAACGAGAATACAATAGTCTTTCGCGCGATCAACAAGAAGTATTTTTCCGTCTAATCGACAGTCTATACCAACAATATCAGATGCAGTTGAACAAAATTCCCGTTTCGTCGGAATATAAGTCCAGTATCCCAAAATCTGTCGAGATGGAGATCTTTAAAGAAATCCTGCCTAAAAAAAAGAGCAACTAATGAAAAAATTCCCGGTCATACTTGATCTTGAGACAAAATTCACCTTCAGACAATTTAACGATCCGCAAAAATTAGAAGTATCGGTGGCGGGTATCTTCGATTATCGTAATCAAACGAGCAAAAGCTTCAAAGAAGAAGATCTTCCAAGCTTATTTAAGTTACTTGAGACAAGCTCCTATATCATAGGTTTTAATATCAACAGTTTTGATCTGCCGGTATTGCAGAGATACTATGCGGGGAAGCTAGACAGTTTTCCGACATTTGACCTTCTGGATGATATTAAAAATAAATTAGGCAAAAGACTGTCGCTGAACGACCTTATATCTGCGACCTTAGGAAAAAAAAAGTCTGGACACGGGTTGCAGGCAATACAACTATATAAAGAGGGTAAGTTCGAAGAACTTGAGAGGTACTGTTTGGATGACGTGCTGTTAACCAAGGAACTTTTTGAATACGGGATTAATCGCGGCGAAGTCTTATACCTTGACGAAAAAGGCAAAAACGCAATCAAAGTACAATGGAAAAAATATCTTGAGGACCAAGGAAATAAGGAGTCTTACCTGACGCTACCTTTTTAGTCATCGAGCGTCTGCTCCTCCATCATCAGTTCATCCTGATTATCCATATCGTCGCGCGGGTAGCCCCTAACTTTAACCTCTTCTTTTATCTGCATTATGCCTTCTGAAATCATCCGATTAAGTTCTCTTGTCTTGCGATAAAGAAAATATTCTCCAAACGACAACAATAAGAAGGCAATAACAATCAACACTGTGACGAGCATTGTATGCTGTCGAAGATACTTAGCAACATCTTTTTCCATAATAAATTACTCACCTGCCTTTCAATTTAATCTTATAGTTAAAAAAATAAAAAAGCAAATAACTCTTGACTTTTTAGCACTCGATATGATAGACTGCCAAATAGGGGATGATGAGCAGGGTAAGTTATTAAGTTTTAACAAAAAATGAAAGCGGGGTGACAGAATATGGTACATATGAGACTGACTTCACCATTGGCTCGCTGGTTTTAGCAGTGCCAGGAGTTCCATCCGACAAAGTCGAGGTGACTTACGAAGACGGAGTTTTGCGAATCCGGGCGAAAGTTGAGGAGAAGATAGAAGAAAAGAAAAAGAAAAAAGTTGTCTATCGGATGGACAAAGTAGCTTCGTTTGACTACAATACGACCTTGCCTCGTAATGTCGACACAAAGTCTTTAGAGGCAAGCGTCAAGGACGGAGTTGTTGTGGTATCAGCTAAAGTAGCAGAGGAAGCAAAACCAAAAAGAATTACGGTGAAGACTAGCTAAGATATTTAAAAAGACCGGCCGGTCTCAAACAGAGAAGAAATTATTGATCGTCAGGAACTCCGTATTGTTTCTTGAGTTCTTCAAGATCAAAGCTTGGAGCTTTATTGTTTTGGGGTAAATCTTTCATGACCCCTTTCATCATTTGGTTAAAATCTTCAAAAGTCACGTCAGAAGGCGGGACAAAGAGAGAATCAGAAACAGAAGCAGCCTTACAGGAGTTTTTGTATTTTTCAATCTCTTTGAAAAATTCCTGCTCCTTATCAACATTTGTTTCTGATTCCTGGCCGGTAGCAGATTGAGCGGCTTCCTCGGGAATTTCAAAAGTCATACCTTTTTTGCTTGTGGGATCCCAAGAGTACATCCTGCGATCCTTGAAGATGACCTGTGAATAATTATCTTTTCCTTCGATCGTTGTTTTGGCGTCAACTCTGATTGCTCCTCCTTTGATAAAGGTAGTTGTTTCTACACCTTTTTCATCTTGATATGCACACTCAAGGCTTAACGATTTTGTCAGGGCGTCTTTGATCGAATCAAAAACTCCACCTCCTTGAGATTTATCAGGCACCATGTTTGAACCGGGCAGAGCAGGTGGGATTGTACCCTTTTGGAATGTAAGATATGCGCCGCCTCCAAGAAGCAATAGCAAAACTAAAATTATGATCGGAAGCGATTTATTCATTACCCGATTATATGAGCTCAATTTCTATTTGTCAATCTGAATCAGACTTCCTATATTTCTGTTAAGTTGGTGAACACCGGTTTTTGGTTGCAACGGGGGTAGAGCATCTTGACAAACTCAACTGTATAAGGTGCTTCGCTATGATTCTTTTGGGCTTCGTCATCTTTAAATTTCATGATATGAACGAAATCAAAGCTGTTTTCTTTTCGCAAGGCCTGGTAATGAGTTTCTGGTTCATTTATCTTAACCTCGTTGATAAACAACTTAATCGCAGAAAGTACATTTTCCAACTCCTCTTTTTTTATTGAATATTCAACTATTATTTTCATATTCCGTTTTTTTTCCGATATTTCCCCCCCTTTTTTTAATTCTAATATAGTCAGCGCAAAACAAAATGACTGGTTTTGATAAATGTCATGCTGAACTTGTTTCAGCATCTATACCCCCTCTTAGTTGATTTTGCAAATTGTCAACTAAAGTCATCTTATCAAATCAACTAAGGAGGGGTATATACTGATTGCGGTTTCAATTAACAGAAGTATAAACAACAAGATCCTGAAATAAATTCAGGATGACAAATATGACATTTCTTATTGCGGTAGCTATAGACTGAATAATTAAAAGTAAGATAAATAAAGAATATCGGGTTAAAAGACGTTTATTTTTTCAGCTCGTCTTTTAACAAATAATAGGTTTGATTCATCGCCTCTTCTGGCGACTGCCCCCAGGCGGCAGCAGCTTTTGCGAAAGCTTTCTTAAGGTCAGCATTTTTGTCTGCGGTTTTATTGACTAAAGCGCTATAGACTTCTTGTTTTACTTCTTCTTCAGACTTTTTCCACTTGCCGGCTAGATTTTTGAAGGTGAGGTTGGTGAGATTGTCCGGATTGCCCATATCGTCGTCAGGGTTAAAACAACCGCAGTTATAACACATAAAGTTAATGGTATTTCAAAAATTTTAATTTAGTCAGATTCTGTCGCGATTTTCATTCCCGCAAGTGCTCGAACCAGCGGCAGGCTGGAAAAATTCTGCGCGCTTGCGGGATCCCTTTCAATCGCGCCACCTAACGAGATACAGATTTAATTATACAGGCTGATGGTGGCTTTTTTCGTACTCGTCGGCTTCGGCTTTAGTTTTGTGAATGGTGCCGTCGGGATGATTGGGAGGAGAATAAAGCGTATAAAGTTTTAGGTCCGCATCACCGTTATTGATTACATTATGTTGGCTTCCGGCGGGAACTACTACCGCGTATCCGTCGTAGATCTTAGTCCGTTCTTCTTCGATAATAATCTCTCCCTCTCCCTGATCGACCCGAAAAAACTGGTCGACTTTTTCATACACTTCTATACCGATTTCTTCTCCGGGTTTAAGGCACATCACGACTAATTGGCTGTGTTTACTCGTATATAATACTCTGCGAAAAAAAGAATTTTTTTCCTTGGTAATTTCTTCGATGTTATCGACAAATCCTTTCATGGGATTATATAACTTACTTCAACTTATTATACTTCTGTTAATCGAAATCGCAATCAGTATATACCCCTCTAAGTTGATTTGATAAGACAACTTTAGTTGACAATTTGCAAAATCAACTAAGATGGGTATATATTTTTTAAAACTCTGAATTATTATGACACAGATCACTATTTTATAAGCGCAGATTTTAATCCTCCCAGATCCAATTCGGTTCTGACGTCAATGATGTTGCCGTCGATTTGGCTGTCACCGTTGACCCAGACTTTTTCCGGGACGAATTTATAGACTCGGCTGGGAATTTTTTTTAGTTGAATCAAGAAAATAATTGATCGATATTATCTCGATATTCTTATATTTTCCCAATTTTAACAGGTCTTTATCACCAGTTACGATAAAATCACAGTTTCCCTCAAGTGCAGTTTCCAAGACTCTATTGTCCGGCTCATCTTTTAAAACCCTCATCCTTCTCTTTGGATAAACTATCTTGAAGTTCTTTTTCATTTTAGTTTCAATAAAGCGCAGTTCTTCCGCTGTTAAAAGAAATTTTTGTTTCAAAATCCGCAGCAGCTCGGCTAACAAATCAGGAGAAGTATAGGCCGTAATTGTATTTTGGACAATGAGTGCGGTTAGGACTCTGGGTTTCCCTCCGAAGACAATATCTGATAACATAACATTGGTGTCAACAACCACCTTTTTATGGCTTTTTCTCATGCCGATATTCATATACTATCTTATTGGCGTCTTGTTCGCTTTTAATACCAATTCTTTTACCCGCTTCTCTTCCAAACCTATAAATTTCTTCCCAATCTTCCAAATCTTTTAAGTAAATCCTAACAGCTTCTCTTATAAACTCGCTTCTATTGCGATATTCTTTCTTTGCAAAACTGTCTATTCTTTTCACTAAATCCTTGGGGAGAGAGATATTCAGTGTCTGGGTTTGCATATACACATATTGTATAGATAATGTATAAATTGTCAAGAGGCAGAAGGGATTGTTTGTTTTAAGTTATTCCGATAAAATGAAAATTTTGCAAAATTTTAAGAAAGACTCTTCGAAAATAATTCCCAATTCTTTCGAAGATTAACAATTTCTTTATTCGCTTCAAGCATAATTTTTTCATCCGCATCCATCAGTTTCCAGTTGCCTCTTTGGGGCGCGCTCAAAGCTTTAGCAAAGCGGTCGCGGAAAAAGCGCGGAGCAGCCAATTTTGTATCGACTATCCATCTTTTATCACCGATGGAAAAATAAAGGTATTTGCCTAATTTATCATAGACCTTTTTCAAATAGGAAAAATCCGAAAATGCCGTAAGATTTTCTTTTCCTTCCGGCACAATTTGGGACGGAATTCCGTCAAAAGGCAATAAGTGAATATGCGAATGGAAGACGGTTTGTCCGATTTTACCGTGTTCAAACGAACTCACTGAGTTATAGATTTGTTTTAGGAATTTGGAGAATTTTTCAAATAGTTTTACAAATTCCTCAAAAAAAACCTGCGGATATTCGCCGATACAAGACAGATGTCTTTTGGGGATGATAAGAATATGGCCTTCGATTAAAGGATGGACGTCACAGACGACCCGAAAATTATCTCTTTCTTCAAGCGGATATTTTAGAGCAAATGAAGTTGGGTCACAATGGGGACAGTTTTCTTTAATTTTTGCTTCACTAAAATCGTTCATACAGATTAGGCCATTATTTTACCTTGCCAGTTTTTCCGGTGATTGGTTTTTGTAGGTATTTATGTATTTCTGAATCAGCGCCTTATCTGCCGATTTAAGCTTCATAATCC
>Ga0209542_10011145_pt1 | contig 16014 bp, 14 predicted proteins | sample RifCSPhighO2_01_FD_184028 | JGI IMG/M metagenome (GOLD analysis project Ga0209542, IMG submission 184028) | Soil microbial communities from Rifle, Colorado - Rifle CSP2_plank highO2_0.1 (SPAdes) (version 2) | ecosystem: Environmental > Terrestrial > Deep subsurface > Rock core/Sediment ... | reverse complement strand
TCAGCAAGGCGGCGGCGGCCCCGGCGGCGGCGAGGGTAGCCCGTAGGGGGAGGGGAGTGTATGAAGTATTTTGTCCGCCTCGGCTCGACTGCCGAGTCGAGACGGGTATTATGTATTGTGTATGGAGAAGGAAAAGATAAAATCATTTACTGATTTAAATGCGTGGAAGGAAAGTCATAGATTAGTTTTAAAAATTTATGAAGTTACAAAAGATTTTCCTAAACAGGAAACCTTCGCGCTAACAAGTCAAATTCGTCGAGCGGCAATTTCAATCACTTCCAATATTGCGGAAGGATTTAGTCGCAATTCTTCGAAAGAAAAACTACAATTTTATCATATGGCTTTAGGGTCATTAACAGAAGTTCAAAATCAACTTCTAGTAGCAAGAGACATTGGTTATATAACAAAGGAAATCTTTCAAAGAATAGCCGAAAATACTGTTACCGCCAGCAAGCTTATTCATGGGCTAATGAAGACTGTAAAGAGCCGAGAAGAAAATACATAATACTTTATACAAGATACTTGATACTAAAAAAATTGCTTTGGCAATTTTTTTACGTTATGTTATAATGATATAACGATTGTGGATAAAAAAGACTCTTAGAAATCAAAAAATATGCATAATCCCGCAGGATTATCGTTGCAATTCCAGCCTACTTGGAAGCAACTTTTGACATTATTTCTCGTAATTTCACTTTTTTGGATGCAGATTCCGGCTCTTTTGAGGTCGGATTTTTTTTCGAGCTCGTCTATGACTTTTGGCGACTCGGTTTTGAGGACAAAAATTGGTTTCAATCAGGTTAGCCGTAAAAACGGGTCCTATTCACAGAAAAATAATTTATCCGTAAATTTTTCCAGTTCAGCGCAGGAGTTGGGACTGGTAACGGTCAATGAAAATTCCGCAAATATCAGGGTTGTCTCGCTGAATTATTCTGATCTGGAATTGATAGTAATTGAGGCGCGAGAGGATTTTGGCGAGTTGTTTGTAAATTACGAATCCCGGCTCGGTTTTAGCGCGTTTGTCCCGTTGAGGTTATCTACCGGACAAAAAATAAGCTTGATTAGGAATGATAATTTCATTCAAGATCATGAGATCATGACAGTAAGCCAGAATATTTTTAGAGAAGCAGTGAGTACCATTGAAAGTAAGATTTTTAGCAATACGCCAAAAGTTTTAATCTTGTTGTGTTGACATATTGTTTAGTTTGATACTGACCTGCGATCCTTTCCCCTCCCTCCGCCCAAGGCGGATGGGGAGGCAAGTACTTTACACCTTATCTCCCTCTCCCGCGAAGTCACGCTAAGCGTGGCGAAGTGGGAGAGGGTGCCCAAAGGGCGGGTGAGGGTCCGCCAGATGGCGGAAGGGAGAGGTTGATCGTAGGGTAGAGAAGTTATCGAAAAGTTATTAGCATCGTAAATATTAATTAAATTTGACTTACACGTTAGTTTTATTCGAAGAGAACAACGTGTCGGTCCTGAAAATTATGAACGTAAACTTAAGAAGAGGCGGACCTGAAGGTCCGCGCGGACCTCGTGGTTATGAAGATGGTATGGATGAAGAAATGGATAATTCGCAAATGTCTCCTCGACCAACAAGGAGAGGATCTTCGGGTCCTTGGATGTTAGTGGGAACAATTGTCGTCGTGCTTATCATCCTGGGTGTAGTCTTCAAAGACAGTCTATTTTCCGGCAAAAAGGCGACCCCTGGCAAAATTGCCTCCTCTGATTATCAGGCGGTATTTTTGACCAACGGGCAAGTGTATTTTGGCGCGTTGTCTGAAGCTGAAAATACTTATGTAAATTTGAGAAAAATTTACTACCTGCAGGTCACTCCAAACTTGCAAACTCAAGGAACCGTGGAAGGTGGAAATCCGCCTCCCGCTCAACAACAGTTATCCTTGGTCAAGCTTGGCAATGAGTTGCACGGTCCGGTTGACGAGATGTTTATCAACCGTGAGCAAATTCTCTTCATCGAGGATTTGAAAGATGATGGCCGAGTGGTACAGGCTATCAAAGAGTTTGAAGCCAGCACTGCTCAATAAGCCAGTTTAAAAACTCGGTTTACGCCACAGAAGTCAGAAGGTGCCCTTCTCGCGAGAAGGGCACCTTCTCTTGTTATATGTTAAACTAAGTTTATGAATAAATTACATATTTTCATTTCAAAATATTCTCATTGGTACGCGCGATGGCATGAAAGTAAATTTTATACTCAATTTCATTGGGGAATTTTTTTTGTCGCGCTAATTTTTTTCGCGGGCTCTCTGCTTCTCATTATTGCTTCGGATCATAAGCAAATCAAAGATACCACGTTCAGCGAGAAGATTTACTACGTAAATTCACAATCCGGTGATGATGCGTATTCAGGCACGTCCCAAGAACAGTCTTGGAAGAGCCTCGGCAAGCTTCAAGACGTGGATTTCCTACCCGGCGAAAAGATAATTTTGTCGGGTGTATTTGAGGAGAGTTTATCAATCAATTCTTCGGGACGCCCGGCGGCCGTGATTAGTATTGAAGGGGAGTCAGCAAACATCGCAGGCATCAACCTTTCCGACATTCATTATCTGGAGATCAAGAACGTCATAATCGCGGGGAGCGCTTTGGCATCAAGAATCCAAAACAGTTCGCATATTAGTATTTCTGAAAGCGAGTTTATTGAAAATTCAGTGACGATTTTTAATCTCGACCATTCATCAGACATTGCCTTTGTTGAAAACAAATTTTCTAAAAATAAAAGTAAGAACGAGAATTTTTTGATTTTTGGGTCTGAAGCCGAGAACTTACTTTTTACGAATAACGAATTCACTGAAAACGCGGGCAGTATTCTTGATATCCAAGAATCAAAAAATCTGATTTTTAACTCCAACAGCATCACCGGATCAGACGAGCAAAGCGCGAGGTACATGGTGGAATTGAGAGGTGCCGAAGACGTGATTTTTAAAAAAAATAAGATTTTCGGGTTCCGTGGCCCCGGCGCGCTGAACTTTATAGACACAACGGGAATTGAAATCACTGCTAATTTGCTGGTTGGAAATCAAGACGCTGGTTTGCGAATTGAGCGTGGAGGAGACGGAAAAATTTTGAACAACACGATTTATGGCTTGGGTTTTTGGCAGACAAAAAAGGCAATCGTGCTACGAGAGAGTAAGGATCTGGAGGTTTTTAATAATATCACTATGGATATTTTGGAATACGCGTTGGATGTTGATGAGAATTCAGTCGAGTCACTTAACTCTGATTACAATAATTGGGTCGGGAGTCTTGGGCTTGCTATTTTTGGCGAGCAGAGCCTGGTCAGTCTGGACGATTTAAGACTGGCAAGCGGACAGGATGCACATTCAATGAGCCATGATCCCAGGTTTGTTAATATTTTTGAGAAAGATTTTCATCTCTCTGCTTCTTCGTTAATGATTGACAGTGGTGTTGACAGGGGAGTGGATGCCGATTTTGATGGTGTGGCCATCCCTCAAGGCGTGTTACCCGACCTTGGCGCTTTTGAGTTCGTAAAATAAATCCGAGAAGGGAGCCTTCTCGGATAAGAATTGAGAAGGCTCCCTTCTCTCTAATCAGAAGTAGGAGAGGGTGCCCAAAGGGCGGGTGAGGGTCCGCCAGTCGGCGAAGGGTAAATTTATTTTCCTCCCCAGGCGTGGGGAGGGATTAAGGGAGAGGTCGAATCTTGTTTAAAAAAACCCCGCCACTGGGGGTTTTTAACTTATCTTCCAGCCGGGATGTTGAGCTGTTACTTTGACTTCACAATTTTTTCAAACACATTAGGATACTGAATGGCTAATTCAGACAAGACCTTGCGGTTGAGCTGGATTTTTTCTTTGGTCAGTTGGTTGATCAGTTTATTATAAGTAGTACCATTTTGCTGGGCCGCGGCAGAAAGCCGGACAATCCATAGGGCGCGAAAATCGCGTTTTTTCTGTTTGCGACCCCGATACGCGTGGACTCCCGCGTGAAGCATGGCTTCTTTGGCTAATCGATATTTTGATTTGCGTCCCCAATGAAAACCCTTCGTCAATTTTAGGACGTTCTTTCTTCTTTTATTCGCTGTTGTACCTCTTTTTACTCGCGTCATAATATTCGTTTGTGGAAATTAGTTTTTGAGAAGTGCGTTATTTGTACTAATAATTCGGATGTGCCCACTCGGATACCCCGACCTGATCCGCTTTTAGGCGGAACTGGGAGGGTGGGATGTTCGGATACTATTTGTAAGGTATTAATGTTCTTAGTCCGGGGTTGGTAGCGGTGACATCCTCGTCCTTGCGCTTATTTTTTGTAACTTTCTCGTTGGCTCGAGCGTTAAAATGGTTTTGCCCGGATTGTCTTCGGCGCAGTTTTCCTTTTCCGGTTAACCAGAATCTTTTACTAGTTGCTTTGTGGGTTTTCAGTTTAGGCATATTCTTCTTGTTCCCCCTCTTAAGATGTTCCCCCCTCTTAAGATAACCTGCCTCGCCGGCATGGCGGGGAGGGGGATAGGGGGCGTTATGATTCGAGCGTTACTAAGTTAAATATTATTATTGTCTATACTTTCGGTGACAATATCGTCGTGATTAGTCCGCCCATTCTTTTGGGCGAGGTCTCCATCACATAGCTGACCGTGATCAATTCCATGAACTTTTTTATCTGATCCAACGCGAGCTGAATATTTGCTCTTTCTCTTCCACGCAGGCGCATTTCAATTTTTACCCTATTTTTATCTCCTAGAAATTTGATGGCTGATTTCGCTTTCACCTCAAGGTCATGCTGACCGATTCTTACAGAAAGCCTAATTCCTTTGACTTCGACTTTTTTTTGGTGCTTTTTCTGGGCCTGGACAAGTTTGTCTTGCTGATATCTGAATTTGTCAAAATTGATAAGCTTGGCTACTGGTGGTATGGCCTTGGGAGAGATTTCTACCAGATCCATGCCTTGCTCCCGCGCCGTGGCCAAAGCCTCGGCAATCGGCATTACTCCTATCTGTTTTCCAGTGGAGTCAATCACTCTTACTTCAGGAACCTTAATACGCTCGTTAATGCGAGCGAGCGGTTTCTTTGGCAATGTCGGTCGTCTAAAAAATCCTTTCCTCATTAGTAGTGGAGCTCTCTTTATTACCCTCGCCCCTGCCTACCGCAGGCAGGCGTGAAGCGGGAGAGGGATCGTAAATCACCCAATCACCCTTTGAAAAAATAATGCTTTACAGAAGTAGAAATAGTATAACAGGAAGTTATTTCTACGTCAATAAGAACTTGAGGCGTCCTTGGAACTATGCAATGCTTGCACTTCGAAGCTCTAGCGAAAGCTAGAGCGAAGAGTTGTACTACTTCGCTCCCTTTGGGAGCTTCGAAGTACACTTCTTCGTCATAAATATCAATACCTCTCGACTGGCGAAGTTGTGCCGTGCACTTCGAAGCTCTAGCGAAAGCTAGAGCGAAGAAGTGGAGCTGGCGGGAATCGCACCCGCGTCCAAAAGTCCGATCAATACACTTCTACAAGCTTAGTCAATTTTTTGATTTAGGACTCAAAACTAAAAAATTAACAAAATGAATCAAGTCCGATTTACGAATGACTTCGATCCTTTAACCTCGTAAAAGAATCAGGGATCGTCCGAAAATGATACGAAACTGATACTTATCGGAGTCGATAGCAGTTTCGCCTGTCACAGTTAAACAGCAACAGGAGCCAAAGCTGACGTAAAGGCCAGTTTGACTTTGTTTACAAACGAGTTTGCATTTGTAGTTGCTACAATCAGAGCCTGTAGCCGCTCTTGCTTGCCGTATATTACAAAGAACAATTGTCGAAGCTATGCAGCCCCATAAACTTAGTCAAGAAGGATTTTGCTTCTCAAATAAATTTTTAGGTCCGGCAGTCCTGCCCTCCGTAGCCTTATCCGACCTTCGTAGCTTTAGCGAAGTAGGTGGCGAAGGATGGGTCGAAGTTTACCCCGTACCGAAACGGAGTTTCTGGTGCGGGGCTATGCAGCCCCATGTGCTAGCCACTCTATCTTATTTTGGAGTCCTTGTCAAACTTTGAAGTTACAATGTTAGGAAAAAATATAGGGCATTGATAATCGCCTCGTAAGTTTATATCAAAATCGCAGTTCAAATATTAACAAATACGGTCAAGTTTGCATCTGACGAAAAAATGTATTACCATATTTACATACTACACTCTACATACTGATCGGTAGTTACAGTGTATAATTCGACATATGAATAGGAAACAAAAAAAAGACAGACGGAAAGAAGTTGCGAAGATTATCGTTAAGTCTATAGGTATGGCAGCCTTGGTTGCCGGGGTGATTATTTTTCCGGGTCTTGCTCACGTAGCGAGTTGGATAGAGAAATCTGTCAATGAAAGTTCCCCCAGAGTCAGGCACTCGTATAATCGGATGAAAAAGCGGGGAACAATAAAGATTGTGTTAAAGGATGGTAAATTTAGATTACTTTTAACGAAAAAAGGACAAAAACAATTCGATAAATATCGACTTGAAGATTTAAAAATCGAGAAACAGAAAGTTTGGGATAACAAATGGAGACTGGTAATGTTTGATATTCCCGAGGCGTTTCAGGCCTCAAGAAAATCCGTACGAGACAAATTGATAACCCTGGGATTTGTGCAAGTGCAAAAAAGCGTTTATCTGCATCCTTATCCTTGCAGGGAAGCGGTAGAATTTTTACGAAGTCATTATCGCTTGCGTCCGGGAGAATTGTATATTTTCGAGGCAAAGGTTTTGGAAGGTGAGAAGTCCTTGAGAAAACATTTTAAGTTATAGTTTTATCCCTACACTCGGAGTACTGATCGGTATCCCGAGTGTAGTGTGGTTTTTTTTCGATTAGATTTAGTTTTGTTAGTTTTGATTGAATATCGTGGTTGGCCATCATCCAGGTATGCGTAAAAATGTTATTTTATAGCGCTTCTTATCGCTCGTTTGATTCTACGATCGGATTCGCGTTTTTTTATTGTTTCTCTCTTATCTGTTTTTTTCTTTGATCGTCCCAGTCCGAGGCGGATTTTGATATAGCCATTCTTGACATAGACTTCCAGAGGAATGAGTGTAAGGCCTTTTTCACTGGTTTTGTTTTCCAGTTTTTTTATTTCTCTTTTGTGCAGCAAAAGTTTTCTGGTTTGGGTGGGGTCATAGTTCTCTAAATTAGAAGCGTAAGCATAGGCTTTGATATGAGCATTAATAAGCGAGGCTTGCCCTCTGGCTATCCGCGCGTAGCTTCCATCTAGCGAGACCCCCCCGGTTTTTACTGATTTTACCTCTTGTCCGGTCAAAACAATCCCGGCTTCAAGCTGGTCAGTGATTTCATAGTCAAAAAAGGCTCTTCGATTTTTAGTCAGGATTTTCACAATTTTAGGCTAAATGATTTTTTTATCTTGATTATTTGACTACTTCATCATATCAATTTTTGTTGTTATAATGAAGCCATGAAAGAAGTACTCGTAGAAACCATACACAAAGCTTTGTCCAATCTTGGGTATCCGTCGGATACGGATTTGACCGTGAGCTATCCGCCCGAAAAAAAATTTGGCGATTATTCCGTCTCGGTGGCGATGAGCCTTGGGAAGTCGTCGCAAACCCCACCTCGCAAGATCGCGCAAGAAATTGTCAATGAGATTAGAAAATCAAAATCCGCGGAAGCATTTGAGAAGATTGAAATCGTCGGTCCGGGGTTTATCAATTTCCATTTGTCTCAGAAATTTTTGCTGGAGAACCTTTTGGAAATTCTAAGAAAGAAAAACAAATACGGCGCGGGCGCGAAGAAAAAACAAGACAAAATTTTGATTGAGTACTTTCAACCGAATGTGGCCAAGCATCTGCACGTCGGACACCTGCGCACGGCCGTGATCGGCGATTCGCTGTATAGGATATTGAAATTTGCAGGCTACAAGATTGCCTCGGAGTCGCATATGGGGGACTGGGGGACGCAGTTTGGTCTGCTACTTTATGCTTACAAGAACTGGGGTAAAGAACAAGTGGTCAAAAAAGACCCGATCAACGAATTGCATAAGTTGTATGTGGAGATCAACAAAAAAATTGAAGAAGATCAGTCATATCTAGAAAAGGGAAAAGCGGAATTTGTAAAATTGGAGCAGGGTGATCCGGAAAATCGCAGGCTCTGGCAGAAATTCGTGAAATGGAGTATGAACGAATTCGCAAAGACCTACGCTCTGATCGATATTCGTAAGCCGGACTTTAACTGGCCGGAGAGTTTTTATGAAGACAAGATGCCCCATGTGCTAGAAGAGCTTAAAGCCAAAGATCTACTTGAAGAATCCGAAGGCGCCCAAATCGTGGACCTGACGGGCAAAGGTCTTGGCGTGGGACTGATTGTGAAGTCAGACAGGGGCACGACATACTTGCTACGCGATTTGGCAACCTTTATTTACAGGAAGAGTAAAGGATTTACCAAACAGCTCTATGTCGTGGATTCCAGGCAAACACATACTTTGCGACAAACTTTTCTGATTCTGGAATTGATGGGTAAGATGACAAACCCGAGTGAAGCCGTACACGTGGTATATGGATTTTTGAGTCTGCCCGAAGGAGCTATGAGCACCAGAAAAGGCACAGCGATAGAGCCCCAAGAACTGATTGACAAGGCCAATGAATTGGCTATGGAGATTATCCATAAAAAAAATCCAAAATTGAAAAATAAGAAAAAAATCGCGCGCCAAGTAGCTCTCGGCGCGATCAAATATTTTGATCTTTCGCACAATCGGTACAGCGATATCATCTTTGAATGGGACAAAGTATTGAATTTTGAGGGGAACACGGGACCATATCTGCAGTACACTCATGCCAGAATACAAAGCATCCTGCGCAAGTCCAAGGTCAAAATTCCCAAGACGCCTGCGCAGGATCCGTCTGAAAAGCTGCCGGAAGAATTAGCGTTGATGCGCGACCTTAACCGTTTTCCGGAAGTAGTGCATGAGGCGGCGGAGAGCTACTATCCCAACCGAATTTGCGATTATCTCTACACACTCGCCGGAGACTTTAACGCTTTTTATCAGACAGTCCCGGTACTCAAAGAACACGACAAAAACAAGCTACAATTCCGTTTGAGCCTGATATACTCTGTCGCGCAGGTTTTAAAAAACGGGCTTTCCCTGCTGGGCATAGAAGCGCCGGAAGAAATGTAGTATCCGAAAGCGCTCTATCCGCCCTAGGCGGACGCACATAAAAGGATTATTTCATTACGAGAATTAGGATCGCTATGAGGATTGGAATCGACTGCCGTACAATTTTGAATCCTTCAGCCGGAGAGAAGGCCGGGATCGCGCATTATACTTATCATCTTGTGAAGAGCTTGCTTGACTTGGATAAGACGGATGACTTTGTGCTTTTTTTTGATATTCGCGCGCGCGATGTGGCAAAGGAGTTTATTAGAGCGAATGTCAAAATAGTTTTTTTTACTTTTTCAGAATACAAAAAATATTTGCCTTTTTTTTATTCACACGTTTTGGTTGCGTCCAATATTATATCAGAAAAACTTGACGTTTATCATTCTCCCGCAAATATTATTCCTCTGCGATACTCCGGAAAGTTTTGCATCACCACACACGATTTGGCAATTTATAGAAGACCAGACCTGTTCCCAAAAAGTCAGGGGTTTTCTTTGAAGTACATTGTCCCTCGAAGCATTCATCAAGCCAAAAAAATAATCGCAGTATCAGAGTCCACAAAGCGTGACATTCAAGAATTTTTTTCCGTGGATCAAAAAAAGGTAAAAGTAATTCACGAAGGGGTGGATCACCAGAGATTTTCGCAATCTTCCACGATTGAAAACTCTAAAGAATATCTCGGAGAAAAATATAATATTAGAAATGAATACCTGCTTTTTGTAGGAACTTTGGAACCAAGAAAAAATCTCATTCGATTACTTGAGGCTTTTTACCGACTACTGGCCGGAAACCCAAATTATAAAAGTAAATATCAATTGCTTTTGGCAGGTAGCCTCGGCTGGCTGTATGATACAATCTTCGACGAGGTAAAAAATAGGGGATTGGGCGAAAATGTTTTACTGCCCGGATATGTTGATGCAGAAGACTTGCCAACACTTTACCGGAACGCCACAATTTTTATTTATCCGTCGCTTTATGAGGGTTTTGGGTTGCCGGTACTGGAAGCGCTGACCTCGGGAACCCCGGTTATCACGTCAGACAGCTCATCAATGCCGGAGATTGCCGGGGACGCCGCGTTGTTTGTCGATCCGGTGGATGTGGAGGGGATGGTAAGCGCGATGCGGAGATTTTTGGAGGATGAAAAATTACGGTCAAATTATTCCGAAAGGGCGCTTTTGCAGGCCAAAAAATTTTCCTGGGAAAAGTGCGCCAGGGAAACCCTGGATGTATATAGAGAAGTTGCCGGTATGTAGGCGGATTGTCAGTTTTTTGCTATAATTATTCCGATTACAGAAAAATATTTGCGATGTTCAAACAAGTAGATCCCAGACCCGACTTTCCAAAGCAGGAAGAACAGGTTCTCAAGTTTTGGGAAAAAAATAATATTTTCGAAAAATCCTTGAAGAAAAATTTTGGCAAGGAGCGTTTTGTTTTTTTTGAAGGACCGCCAACCGCCAATGGGCGCCCCGGCCTGCATCATGTGGAAGCCAGGTCTTTCAAGGACGTTGTGTTACGTTATCAAACCATGAAAGGAAAATATGCGCCCCGTCGAGCAGGTTGGGATACTCATGGTTTGCCGGTGGAGATCGGGGTGGAAAAAAGTCTGGGAATATCCGGCAAAAAACAAATTGAAAATTTGGTGAAAGGTGACAAAAGGGCCAGTATAGAGAAGTTTAATAAATTGTGTCGCGAGTCTGTCTGGAAATACAAAGAAGAGTGGGAGCAATTTACCAAAAGAATGGGATTTTGGATTGATCTAAAGTCGCCGTATATCACCTATGAAAATGAGTACATAGAAAGTGTCTGGGCGTTGCTCAAAAAAATGTGGTCAAGAAAGGTTAATGGTGAATCTTTGATTTACCAGGGACACAAAGTGGTGCCTTATTGCCCTCGTTGCGGTACCGCCATTTCCTCGCATGAGGTAGCCCAGGGATACGAAAAAGTTGAAGAAAATTCACTCTATTTCCAACTCCGGTTATCTGAAAAAAAGATAGAAGCAAAAGACAAGAAGGGACATCCGGAAATAATCAAACTGGATAAGCCCACATATTTTTTATCCTGGACCACTACCCCGTGGACATTGCCGGGTAATGTTGCTTTGGCGGTTGGAAAAAATATTGATTATTCCATTGTCCGTTTTGAGAAGCAGAATTTTATCATCGCCTCTGAATTGGCAGAGAAGGTCATTCAAGGAAAAATAGCGGAGATCGCCAAAGTCAAAGGTCGGTATCTGACCGGACTTTCTTATGAGCCGATTTTTGAAGTACAAGAATTGAAATCGGAAAAATCTTTCAAGGTTTATTCGGCGGACTTTGTAAACACCGAAGACGGAACAGGCATAGTGCATACCGCGGTGATGTATGGAGAAGATGATTATAACTTGGGGACTGAAATTGGTTTGCCAAAATTTCACACAGTCACTGATGACGGGAAATTTATCAAAAGCTTGGGTGATATTTCCGGACTTTTTGTTAAGGACAAAAAAATAGAAGATAAAATTGTTGCTTACTTAAAGAGCAAGAATTCTTTTTTTAAAGAAAAAAAATATATCCATGATTATCCTTTTTGCTGGAGATGCAAAACCGCTTTGCTGTATTACGCTAGAAATTCATGGTTTATCCGAATGAGCGCTCTTCGCGAAGAGTTGTTGAAAAATAATGAACAAATTAACTGGGTTCCGGAGTATATAAAGGATGGGCGGTTTGGAGGCTGGCTTAAAGAGGCCAAAGACTGGGCGATTTCACGAGAAAGATATTGGGGCGTACCCTTGCCTTTTTGGCAGTGTCAGCAGTGCAAGGAATACGAGGTTGTGGGAAGCATTAAAGAATTGGGAGAAAATTTGAAAGATTTGCACATTCCTTACATAGACGAGGTAAAGCTAAAATGCGGGAAGTGTAAAGGTCAGATGATTAGAACTCCGGAAGTCATTGACGTTTGGTTTGACTCCGGGGCTATGCCTTTTGCTCAATGGCATTATCCAATTGAAAATGAGCAGGAATTTAAGGCAAACTTTCCCGCAGACTATATTACGGAAGCCATTGATCAAACACGCGGGTGGTTTTATACATTGTTGGCCGTATCTACCGCGCTGGGCAAAGACAAGCCTCCTTTTCGTAACGTCATCAATTTGGGTCATATTTTGGATGGACAAGGTAAGAAAATGAGCAAATCAAAAGGAAACATCGTTGAGCCGTTTCCTTTGATGGATAAGTACGGCATAGATATCGTGAGGTGGTACATGTATACCGTAAATCAGCCTGGGGACAATAAGAATTTTTCAGAAGTCGATTTGGTTTCGTATCAGAGACGCGTACAGATGATTTTATGGAATGTTTATATTTATTTTTTGACCTACGCTAATGCTACAAATTGGGAATTTACTTCTGGCTCACCTGATGACGCCAAGAATTCTTCCAATGTTTTGGACCAGTGGATCAAATTGCGACTGCAAGAGCTTGTTAATGGTGTTACCGGTAATTTAGATGAATATAATGTCTTCAGGGCCTCAAGAAGCATTGAAGAGTTTGTGACCGATCTTTCCACTTGGTATATTCGTCGCAGTCGCGGGCGGATTGACGCGAATTTTTTTGCTTCCTTGCACCGGACATTAATTTACCTAGTAAAAATTTTGGCTCCCTTTATGCCATTTTTTTCAGAAACTATTTATTCCAATCTACATCAGACAGGATCCAACTATCCGGAATCGGTACATCTGGATGATTGGCCCGAAAAAAAGCCACTCTCTGAATCGGACAAAAAAATTCTTAATAATATGCGGGAAATCAGGAATATTGTCGAATCGGTTTTATCATGGAGAAAAAGCAATAATATAAAAGTTCGACAACCGCTTTCCGATCTGTTAATAAAAAGCGACAAGGATGAGCTTCAAAGTTATTCTTATTTATTGGCTGATGAGCTGAACTTTGTTAATATTCAAGTGAGTAAAGACGCCTCCATTCCCACGGGTTTTGACAAGATTGATGGCGTGGCGGGTAAGCATCCGGAAATATACATCAATAAAATCTTAACCCCGGAGTTAAGGGCTCAAGGCATGTCAAGAGAGATAGAGCGCACGGTACAGTCTTTGCGCAAGGAGTCGGGTTTATCGGTGGGGCAATTGGTTGATTTTTATTATGAGACAAAAAGCAAGGAAGTTTATGACGCGTTTGAATATTTTGACCAGAACAAGACTTATGTGACGCGCGTAATTGGCGCGCGACAAAAGGCAGACTTTGAAAAAGACATAAAAATAAACGGTCAAAGGATTTGGATAGGATTGAAAAAGGCTATCAACGAAAATTCCAAATAATGAAATCAAAATTCTGAATGCTGTTTTCAAGTTTTTACTTGAGACGAAAAAATTTTTGTACTATGCAAGATAAATCTTTTACAGGCGTTATGCTTAAACATGCGCCACTTAAGGAGGCTGATGAGATTATCACTTTTTGGTCATGGGAGCAGGGCAAGGTACGATTTTTGGTCAGAGGCGTAAAAAAGAACGAGAGCCGGCTGAAGGGAATTTTTACACCATTATCATGGCTTTCCATTCGATCAACCAAATCACAAAATTTGCCTGTCATAACCGGCGTGGAAGTGGTACACAAATATCCCAATGCGGCCACAAGACTCGAATCTTTGTCCGCGGCTTTCAATATTTTTGAATCCGTTTTATCAACTACCCCGGATTCCCAGCCCAATGAAGAAATTTCTTTGCTTTTGAAAAATAGTCTTCAATATCTTAACCAGCATGAGCTGGAGACGAATGATTTTCTCAATTCTTTCCGACTCAAGTTGATGGTCGCGCTTGGCTATGGTCTGAACACAATCGAATGCGTCGAGTGTTCCAAGCCAGCCCAGGATATTGAATTTTTTCGGATGAGTGTTTTGGGATCCGGCCTGCTGTGTGATAATTGTTCGGTTTATTTTAGTGACGTTCAGATTACAGATTCTCATGCCTTACGGTATATAACTGAGCTTAGGGAGTGGAATGGCAAGAGTGAAAAGGGAAAGCTTCCGAAAAAAGGTCGCGCGAAAGCTACAGGCATTATTGGTGATTTTTTTACATTTTTGACGGAGAGGCAGATGAAATCAGAAAAATTTTTAAAAGAAAATATTATTGCTAACATTGTTTAGATATGGACTTAAATCGAGAAAATAAATATAGTAATTCACCCGAGTCAAGCATCGAGCCGGAATACGGAAGGCGTTCTTTGCTCAAATTGTTATTTTCAAAAAAAATAATTGGATTGACTATTTTTGTCATTGTCGCGCTGATAGTTTTTTTGATATGGATTTTTTCCGGCGGTATCGTAGGCAGTGGGCAAGCCAAGCTTGTCCTTTGGTTTGATGTGACGGAAAATGTTACATCCGGAAGTGAAATTGAAATGAGTCTGATTTACGAAAATCAAGGAAGTAAGGGTTTATCAGATTTGGAATTAGAAATGGTTTTTCCTCCAGGTTTTGAATTCTTAGACAGTAATCCGGAGAGTGTGGCCTTGCTTGGTCAAAGATTTTTGCTGGGGGATTTGGATTCGGGTCGGTCAAAGAAAGTTGTTTTTTCCGGTATTTTCTCCGGTAGTCCTCAAGAAGTAAAAACAGTTACAGCCAGAATGTTTTACAAGCAAGGGAATTCGACGGCGGTTTTTTCTGAATCCGCAGAGGCAAAGATAAATTTTTTGGCTCCGGACTTTGACCTTCGTGTAAACGCCACTCCGGAGGTCATCGATTCTCAAGATGTGACTTATGAGATTCGCTTCAAAAATATTTCCGAAAGAGATGTGAGGAATTTAGAGTTAAGATTATTTTTTCCAAACGGTTTTACTTTGAAAAATGCAACGCCCGCGCAAACCAAAGACGGAGTCTGGGAAATTGTCGATTTTACCAGATCCGAGGAGCGCGTAATTTTGGTAACCGGTACGCTCGAAGGAATTCCCAGAGAGAGAAAAATTTTACGCGCGGATTTGGGACAGACAGTGGGTTCTGATTTTACAGTGCTCACCAGATCCTCTGTTTCGACAATAATTTTGGACTCACCTATCAAGGCTACCCATGTTTTGTCGGATAATAGTACCGGGGTAATCGGTTTCGGAGAAAATCTAAATTATAAAATTCAGTATGAAAATACGGGAAGGGTAGGGATGAATAATGTGCGCATTGAGCTGACTTTAGAAGGAGAGGCCTTTGATTTATCTTCGATAAGAGTTCAAGGAGGCGCTCTGGTAGGAAAGAAAGTTGTTTGGAATCCATCGGGACAGCCAGCCCTTGCCGTATTGCAACCCGGAGAGAAAGGCGAACTTTCTTTGTCACTTGACGTAAAAGACACAATCGCTGAAGAAAATCTTGAGAACCCTGTGATTATTACCAAGAGCTATATCGCGTCTGATGAATTACCGGAAAATATTTTGGGGAATTCGCAAGAAGTAAAAATCAAATCAGAGCTCACGATCGGCGCTAAGATGAATTATTTGTTAGGCGCAAATCCTCCCAAGGCCTTGGAAGAGACTATTTATGAAATAGTATTTCAGATTGATAGCACGTCAAATAAGTTAAGCGATTTAATCTGGCTTTCGACGCTGAATACTCCGACAGTGGATTTTGTTGAAAGTTCCGTGGTGCCTGCCGATGAAGCGAGTAATTTTGATTACAATATCAATTCCGGAAGAATAACTTGGCGGGTAGGAGAAATTGACCCTTATGGCGCAAAGCAAATAAAATTTCAAGTTCGAGTGAGACCGTCCGTGGTAGATTCCAAGAAAAGTCTTGACGTGGTCAAAGACATCAATGTTTCAGGGCAAGATCTTTTTGTTGACGAGTCAATCAACGCCCAAATCCAGCAGGGGATAAAGATTAATCAGGTACAATAACAAATTGTAGATATAGGACGTAGGCACTTGCCGTAAGTCC
>Ga0209542_10011144_pt1 | contig 16015 bp, 14 predicted proteins | sample RifCSPhighO2_01_FD_184028 | JGI IMG/M metagenome (GOLD analysis project Ga0209542, IMG submission 184028) | Soil microbial communities from Rifle, Colorado - Rifle CSP2_plank highO2_0.1 (SPAdes) (version 2) | ecosystem: Environmental > Terrestrial > Deep subsurface > Rock core/Sediment ... | reverse complement strand
CAAAACATAAAAACCTGCGCCTGCAAGCTTTGTTGCCCTTTCCATATCAATAATTCCTAATTTCTCACCCAATTCCCAATGGGGTTTAGATTCAAAATCAAATTTAACCTTCTTTCCAAAAATCTTAATCTCCTCATTATCATTTGAATCTTTTCCATCGGGAACATCCTTGTTCAATATGTTTGGTAATATGCTTAGGGAATAATTTATCTTTCCTTCCAGCTCACCCATCTTTTCTTCAATCTCTTTTATTCTTTCAGGAACATCTGCTGCTTCCTTAATTAATCTCTTAACATCATTTCCTTCCTTCTTTAACCTTCTAATCTCTTCTGTTAGTTCATTTCTAGTTTGTCTTAATTTTTCAGCTTGTATTTTATGCTTCCTATAAGAAACATCGTTCTTTATTAGCTCATCAATAACAGAAACAAGCTCTTTTTTTCCTCTCTTCATCACATTTTTCTTTACGATCTCTGGATCTTGCCGTATTAAATTTATATCAATCATAATTTCAATAAAATCCTCTTAGTTATTTAAACCTTATGGTCTTAATAGATTTAAAAGAAAAGATTTAAATATAAGTTGTAGAGACTATAAGTTATAATATATACATTTCATTTGTTATATGGGGGTTAAAATTGGTTAAAAAGAAAGAAATCTTTGAAGTCTTTTTTAGGAAAAAACCTGCAATGATATTGGTTTCATTGAGAAAGGGTGGAAAAAATAAATATGGTTCTGTTCTAGCAAAAGAAGTTGACTGTACCTATTCTCATGCTGTAAAAATATTGCAAGAAATGGAAAAAGCTAGACTAGTGACATTTGAAAAGCAAGGTAGAATAAAATCAATAGTTCTGACAGATAATGGAAACAAGATAGCTGAATTCATAGAAAGGATAAAAGACCAGTTATAAGACACTAAAAATTCCTTTTTGAATCGTCCATATAACAACAACCCAGTCTAAATAGTAAAAATAACCTAAAGAAGCAAATAAGATTAAAATTCCACAAATAACATCAATTATAGAAACAATATTCTTTATAAATAATAAGCCCTTAATTATGAGATATATTGCTAATATAGCACCAACAACCTTTAATAAGTTAAAATACATAAATATTAAAGTTATTCCGGCAACTAAATCCAATAATCCAAAGAGTTTAATCATTTAGGGATAAAAATTAGAAAGATATAAATACCTTTTCATATGGAACTGAAAAACTTTACACCAAGGGAATACCAGAAAAAAATACTGGAAACATCAAAAAACAAGAATACCCTGGTTGTTCTGCCAACCGGACTTGGAAAAACAGCTTGTGCTATAATGCTTGCAGTGGATAGATTAAACAGATATACAAATTCAAAAGTATTGATATGTTCCCCGACAAAACCTCTGTGTAGCCAACATGTTGAATCATTCAAGGAATACACAAACGTAAATGAAAACGAGATCATACTATTAACGGGGGCGACACAGCCAAGTAAAAGAAAGGAACTCTGGAAGAATAAAAAGATAATAATAGCAACACCGCAAACAATAGAATCAGATTTAGAAAATAAACGGTTTTCATTAAAAGATTTTTCAATGCTTTGTATTGATGAAGCACACCGTTCAAAAGAAAAATTTGCAAATACAATCGTTGCAAAGAATTATATGGAAAACTCATTATCTCCAAGGATATTGGCACTGACTGCTTCTCCTGGATCAACAAAAGAAAAGATTAATGAAATTCGTAAAAATTTATTCATAGAAGCAATTGAGATTAGAACGGTGCAAGATGAAGATGTTAAGCAATATGTAAAAGAAAAAGAAATAAATTGGGTTGAAGTTGAACTGCCGATCGATATAAAAAATATTTCAGAAAAATTAAAATCATTGTATAAATCAAAGCTAACTGAACTATCAAAATTCGGACTTAATAAACCTGTAAATTACATAAACAAAAAAGATCTTTTGCAATTACAAATTCAACTGCAAAGAGAGATACAAAAAGGAAATAAATATGCATATCATGCAGTATCAACTGTCGCAACAATAATAAAACTCAATCATTGTATAGAACTTTTAGAAACACAGGGTATATCCCAATTTAAAGGATATATTTTAAAATTAAGAAATGAAACCTCTAAAGCAGCTAAAAATCTTCTTAAAGAAAGATATATTATTGAGGCATTATCAGATCTTGATAAAATAAATATAGAACATCCAAAACTAGAAAGATTATATCATGAAGTGGAGAATCACCTCAAAGAAAATGAAAGCATTAGGATAATGGTTTTTGCAAACTACAGGAACACAGTAAAAGAGATAATGTCGGCATTAAAAAAATTACCAAATGCAAGACCAATAGAGTTAGTGGGTCAAAAAGAAGGATTGACACAAAAAGAGCAGATAGAAAGAATAAAGGAATTTGGCTCTGGAAAATATAACATCCTGATTGGAACCTCTATCAGCGAGGAAGGCATACATATTGCCAATGCTGACCATGCAATATTCTACGAACCTACACCCTCTGAAATAAGAGACATACAAAGAAGGGGGCGTGTTGGCAGGTTAACAAAGGGAAAAATTATTATACTAATAACAAAGGATACAAGAGATGTTGCATACTATTGGACAGCAAGGAAAAAAGAGCAAAAAATGAAGAATATACTTAACAAAATGCAGAATGATTCTTTAAATAGAAATTACTGAACTTATGCTAACTTAAATTCTTCTAATAAATAATATTTAGGTCCATCTTTAGTCAATTCACTTTTATATAATCTGAAACTATTAACTTCGAACTCAATCTTCTTTATTTCAGTCTCTTTCAAAATCTCTTTAAATTCATCTTTATTCTTGACAAACTTAACTCTACCCAAGGTAATATGGGACGAAAACTTTTGATCTTGAGGAAATAAACCAAGTAAAGATTCATCAACATTCTTCTGTAAACTTATTATATCCTTCTCAGGTTTTAAACCAATCCAGATAACATTTATAATATCTTTACTGGGAAATACACCAATTTCATTCAAATAAATTTTAAATTTCTTAATTTTAAGCTCGGATAGTATTCTTTTTACATTTTCCAATTTATCCTCATCAATCTCTCTGATAAATTTCAAAGTCAGATGCAAATTCTTTTTTTCAACCCACTTAGCTTTAACAAATCTTGAAAATTCCTTTTGTAATTTAAACAAATAATCCTTGCATTCATCATTTAAATCAATAGCAAGAAAACACCTCATCCGAACATCCCAATAGGTCCATCTTCAACAAGATTTAACTTTTCCAGGGATTTTAAGAAGTCAGTCTGTTTAACACGATTTCTTTTACCCCTTATAGCAAAATAACCAGCTTCGGTGCAGATGGCTTTTATCTCAGCGCCTGAAAAATCTTTGGTCTTCTCAATAAGTTGATTAAAATCAACGGCATCTAATTTCATTTCCCTTGTATGAATCCTGAAAATCTGTTCCCTTCCAAAAGAATCAGGCAGATCAACCTCAATCAACCTATCAAACCTTCCGGGCCTTAGCAAAGCAGGATCAATAATATCAAGCCGATTTGTCGCAGCAATCACCTTAACATTATCTAAATTATTAAATCCATCAATCTCTGATAACAACTGCATAAAAGTTCTCTGTACCTCTCTTTCGCCAGAAACACCCAAGCTAACTCGTTCACCAGATATAGAATCAATCTCATCTATAAATATAATGCTCGGTGCTCTCTCCCTGGCTAATTTAAATATCTCCTTTATCATCTTAGCACCCTCGCCAATAAACTTCTGGACTAATTCTGGAGCAACAACGCTTATAAAGGTGGAATTTGTACTTGTAGCAACAGCCTTTGCCAATAAGGTTTTTCCAGTTCCAGGAGGGCCATATAATAACACACCTTTCGGAGGAACTATACCAATCTCCTTAAACAACTCTGGTCTTTTTAAAGGTAATTCAACCACCTCTTTCAATTCCTCAATCTGGACATTTAAACCACCAAGATCTTCCCATTTTAAATTTGGTTTTTGCAGAACAATATGACTCTCAACATCAAACCCCCTTACCTTTTCCATTTTATCTATAATGGTTAATGACCTCTGCTCAACCAGCACGCCATCTCCTGGATTAAGATTCAAACCATCTGAAAAATTAACAATGAATTGTGCACCATTTGGCACCCTAATCATAGCCTTGTTTCCATATCTTCCTTTATATTCACAAACCAATAATGGAGAGGCCTTGAACTTGTCTAACTCATTCTTTAAATGTGAGATGCTTGATTTTAATAAATCAGCTTCACCATAATTTATTCCCTTGTTCTTATTAAAAACACCTTTTAGTTTTTTAGAAAGAATGCTCATTATTATAAAAATAAAAACAAATTAATAAACCTTTCTAATTCTGCTTAATCTCCAATATCATAAGAAGGAGAAAAATTAGTATTATACTGAACTTTTGATCTGGATACATGTTCTCTTTTTAATATTTTTTCCAAAAAGTTTCATTTCCACTCCTTCTGTATATCATAAGTTCCATGTCTTTTAAATATTTTCTTAATAGAATTAATATCATCGCCAATTAAACCATTCAAAGAATAATCACCCATCTTTTCCTCTTGTAAATAATAAAGATAACCAATTTCCTCTGGTTCAAAACCAATAATCCTTGCTCCAATACCATCAGCCTTTAATGCATCTGTTGAAGCAATAGCCGTATGCAATTCAACAGGTACACCATCTATAGGACCATCTCCCTCCATACAAATAAAACCATCTAAAATAACAAGATCTGGCCAAGCCTCTTTCGCGAATGCAACAATATTCCCATGTATCATCTTTACACTCTTTCTATAAGTTGGATATTTTTTAAAAAGAAAATTAATCAACCAATTTGGTAGTAATCTCCTTGCTCTCGAAACAGTTCCTGCTGGTAAATAATCAAGTAGAGTCTTTGGCGCATCTACTTCAATACCGCCTTTCATGCCATGTATCATTGCCATATCACTCCTTTTAACAAGTCCAGCCATATTTTTAATACCAAAAGTAGCAATAGCAAAATTATGTGTTTTTGGTATAGCAAGTGATATTTTATAATCAAAATTTTTAACTTGTTCTACAAGCCTAATATGTGTATCACCAACAACAGACCCAATAGGGATTTTTATAAATTTTGTATCATTGTCAAAGTCAATTAGTTTTACATTATTATATTTCCTTTCTAATCCATAATAATTATAATCCTCAAATACCTTTGTTGTAGGAAGCCCCCTATAAAATGCTGTCGCACTACTTTCACCAACAAAGATTTTCTTATCTTTAAATTGGTTATCAGAACAAAAATCCCGTATAAATTCAATAACTGCCTCTACAGATTCAACATGAGTATTTGCAAAAGCAGGTTTTAATGCTGTTAAATTGGGTTTAATTAGGATATTCTTTGCCTTTTGAATTGGACCAAGATCTTTTTGAATAAGCTTCAGACATCTTTTTATGTTTTCTTTTCTATTATCGCCTTTTACAAGAGCAACTGTTCTTTTCATTCTAAAATCTTAGATAAGAACATATTTAAATTATTCCATATTCCTATTAATCTTCTTTACAGATTATTTAAACACTATAAATATGCCTTCTTTACTAAATCAAGCTTAGTTTTAAGCTTCTTTCTAACAACATCTAATAATAAACTAATTTCCTTGGCTAAAGCTAATTTTAAATCCAAGGGGTGCAATTTTTTGGATAAAAAATCCTTTTCTAAATCATTATAATTATTATAGCTAAGACCCCCTCCAAATTTATTGTCTCTTTCAATCAAAAACATCTTTTTATTATCTCCTTTTAGAGGCATTATAACATATTTCAAAAACATCATAACTCCATTCTCATTTAATTCACCAGCAACACAATAAGCATCCCTTACCTTTCTTGAAACCTCTTCCTTATTATCCAAAAGTTCAATCTTGCTGGATTCTTGAGAAGAGCTCATCTTTTCGCCAGTTAATCCAGGCAACATTGGTGTAAACACACATAATGGTTTTTTATATCCTAATTTAGGTAATAACTCCCTTCCAAGCATGTATATCTTTCTCTGATCAATACCTGAATAAGTAACATCTGCTTTTAGAGCAACAACATCGGCAATCTGCATTAAAGGATAAATAAACCCACCAACCTTTGGTTCTTCAGTAAATCTAACAACCTCTGCAGCAGCTCTTTTCGCTCGATTTAAGCTAACATCCCCACACATTCTTAGAACATTCAAAACATACTCATTATCTAATTGAAAATCAGAACCTTTTACAAATTCAACCCTTGAAGAATCAACACCTAAAGAATCTATCATCGCCTTGACAGCTAATTTATAATATTCACTCCTTATATCCAATTGATTCCACAATGTCTTCTGATCATCCAAATAGGCATGCAAGTCAGCTATTAAAATCTTTACTTTAAAACCGGCTTTTAAGAATGCCCTTATTTTCATCATAGGAATATAATAACCAATGTGAATCTTTCCTGTTGGAGCAGTGCCCCAATAAACAACAGGGGATTTCTTTTTATTTAATAATTCCTTTAATTCATCCTCTGCAACAATCTCTTCAGTATTCCTTTTTATTAACTCTAACTTATCCATTGAAGTAGATAAATGATTATAAAGCAATATAAATCTTTCTATATATGCAAGACTCAACATTATTTAAAATAAGTATTGTGTGCTCATTAATTGGGATATTTATTCTTTTCATAGTTTCAGAAAAATTAGATCTTTCGAAATCAGATATTGGCTCTATAAATAAAGATATGTTAGATAAAAAAGTTAAAGTTAAGGGATATATTAGTTCGATAGCAGAAACACCTGGTTTATATATCATAAATTTAAATGATGAAACTGGGAATATCACTGCAATTGTTTTTAAAGAAGAATCATTTAATATAACAAAAGGATCTATCATCGAAATTGAAGGAAGGGTTGTAGAATACAAAGAAAAATTAGAAATCAGTGCAGACTTGATTAGGATTTAAAATGTTCTCACAAATTCTAATTGCAATAATTTTAGGTTCAATCGCAGGAACTATAACCGGCTTGACCCCTGGAATTCATATTAATTTAGTAGCCACACTAGTTCTTACTTCATCTTTATTCTTGCTAAAATTCACAACACCAATAATTCTAGCAATATTCATAATCTCGATGGCAGTTTTACATACATTCACGAATGTTATTCCTTCAATATATTTGGGTGCACCAGAAGCAGGAACCGTATTATCGGTATTACCAGGACACAGATTACTTTTAGAAGGAAATGGATATGAAGCAACCACCCTAACAATAATTGGAAGTTTGCTTGGTTTAATCTCAATAATTATTATAACACCGTTTCTCCTATTAACTACCGAATTTTTATATTCATCAATAAAAAGCTATATTGCCTATATTTTAATCATCGTTTCAATATTTTTGGTACTAAGAGATCCGCATTCAAAAATATGGGCCTTTATCTCGTTTATTCTGGCTGGGGTTCTTGGATTAGCTGTTTTTGGTTTAAACTTAGATCAACCTCTCCTCCCTTTATTATCTGGACTTTTCGGAACAAGCGGTTTAATTTTAAGTTACAAAGAAAAAACAAAACTTCCTCCGCAGATAATTACAAAAGAGTCAAAGATTTCAAAAAAAGAAATTTCAAAATCAATAGGATCTGGATTATTTGCTTCATTAATTTGTGGTTTTCTTCCAGGTATCGGAGCTGCAGAAGCTGCAATAGTTGCTTCATCAACCTCAAAAAAATGGACAACACGTTCTTTCCTTGTTCTGGTTGGTTCTATAGAAACGATTGTAATGATTATGAGCTTTATTGCACTATACACAATAGACAAAGCGAGAAATGGGGCAGTGGTTGTAATCTCGAAAATTCTGGAAACAATGACGATAGATTATTTCTTATTATTTATTGGTGCTTCATTGGTTGTAGCTGGAATAGCAACAATCTTAACCTTGCAAATCTCAAAAATATTCTCAAAAATAATAACAAAAGTTAATTATCAAAAACTTTGTTTATTAATAATCCTTTTAATAATTATGGTGGTTACAATACTTACTGGATTTATAGGCCTTGTCATTTTAACAATTTCAACATTTGTGGGAATGATTCCAGCATTAAAGGGGATAGAAAGAAATCACTTAATGGGTTGTTTGATTTTACCTGTAATTCTCTTCTTTTTGCTATAAATCTGAATATATATTTTGAAAAACGAATAAGAATATAAATAGAATGTAATTAAGATTGATATGACAAATGAATTAAATAGAATAAATCCAAAATGTCCTTATTATGGATTTTACCTGTCTCGGGGAATAATGGTGGATACATATGGAAATCAATGTGCATTAATTATAAACTCATATAGCCCGTGTCAAATGGAAATGAATAAAGAAAATCCGGATTGGAATAAATGTTCATTTATTGGAAATAAAGAAAGAATAGAATTAATTCTAGCTGAATTTATGGTTTTCCCACGAGGGGTTTCAGAGGGAACACGATTGGAAGATTGGTGTAAACATATAATGGAATAATAATCTAAAACCATTTTCCTAATCCTTCCTGCTTCTCAAGATCTTTTCCAAAAACTAATTCAATTCTTTGTCTTGTTAAATCAATTGTTTGTCTTAAATAACCTGGAAGACTATATTTCTTGGCAAGTTCCATACATAAACCCATATATTTTGTAACAGATCCTTCAGAAACAGTAAATATAATCTTTCCTCCGCAACCACACACACCAACCAAAGGGGGTCTTCTAAATTTATTATTGCACTTAACGCATCTAAATTCTTGCATTGAAAATTTTCTTAGATTACCTCTAATATCTCTTATGAAATGTCTTTCTATAACTAATCTTGCAACATCATTTTCATCAACAGCCCTTATTTTTTCAGCAATATTCATTTGTCCATTTAATTTTTCTTCCATTGTTGGCAGTAATTTATATGCACTGCATCTAACACCCATATTTATATCTGAAACATCATGTGTAAATCCCATCCCCTCATACTGCCCTTCTTTGCCTAATCTATCACCTAAAACCTCAATACGAACTTCCCTTGGATTTTTATAATTCAAGCAAGCTTCATAAAATTCTAGAGGGTATTCCCAAGCAACGTCCAGATCGAATGCCATTTCATCAACTTCTGAAGCAATCAAGGTACTCGTTAAAACCAATGGAGCATCTTGTGTAGCTCCGCGATGAGCGGGTAAAAAAGATTTAGAAAAATTCAATAGGGCATCCATTAATAGAATTATACACAGTTCATCCCCCTCGCAGTCTCTCCTGCAAGCAGAATGCCATAGTGGATGCGCAAAACAGCATTGTGTTTTTGAAAATCCAATTATTCTTCCGACAATTCCAGCTGAAATATGTGGAGCTAACCCAACCACAAGATGACCAATTAAATCACTTTTATTTTTTAAGTTATAATAACCGTCCATTTTATAAAATTTATTTAATAATTCATCAATAAACATACCAACACGATACAAAATCTTATCTGAACCCTCATTCAGGGATTCTTCAGAAGCAGGTAAAACAAGATCAGCAGGTTTTAATTCAACTAATTGATTCTCAGAAACAAGATCATTTCCATTAACATCCTTTTCATAACCGAGTTCTCTTAATTTCTCAATCTTGGTTCCTATCTCTCGAGGATAAAAAGCAGTCATCGGCATCTCAGTCATATCATATCTAATAGTTCCGTCCTTGTTAACAAATAAATCATGTTTTGCCCTTAGCATTCCTTTTGCAATATTTTCGGGTATATGGTTCTTATTGCTTGTTCCTTTAACCCCCTTTATTAAATCAGGTATATTCTCTAAATTCAAAAATTGTCTTGCTTTTTTAACATAATCATTTATATTTATTGATTTTTCATCATATCTGGCTGGATTATGGATACACGATTCCTCTTTTTTGCCGCATAACTTGCAAAAAAATAATTCTTTCGTCCTTTTCCCGCATTCACAAACACGATAAAGTGTCTCCTTTTTGCAAGAATCGCAAAAATAAAGAGAGAATTGTGCAGTGACAGAACCTTTTTCAATGGCTGATTGTAAAGACCTCAATCTACCCCCTTCACTTCCAACTGGAAAAAGCATATGTGGGCTTCCAACCATCTTTCTTAATTTCGCCTTTTCAGGTCTTCCCATCCTTGCACCTATGTAAAATCCACATTTATCCATTATCTTGACATCTGAAATCAAATTTATAATTTCTAAACTAGATTTGGTATTATCAAATTTTTTCAAAATAGAATCAATATCAAGATTAGATTTATAATAACCAAAACTGCATAATAAAGATTTTGCCCAGTCATCTTCAACAACAACAAATTCCTGATTTACAACCAAATGTGGAACGCCCAACAATTCCAAGGTTCGTTTAGGATCTAAATCAATTATATCTTTTTTAACATCATATATCAAAGGAAAAATAACTTTATCATCTTTTATAATAGCATGAGCTAACCAATCAATTAAACTCAAAATTTGTTTTGGTTGAATGCTTGCCCAATAAAAAATATACCTTGGATGTAAAGGAATACCATATTTCTTTGAAAGTTCATAAGCCCGATCAAAAGAAATCTTAATTTCGGATGCAGCTCCTTTTGATTTTAATTCGTGCATCCACCATTCTTCACAATAACCGGGGGGAACTAAAACATGTGCACGATTCAAAAATTCACCGAAATTAACAAGCAGATCACCCAGATACAAAATCTCTTCTACATCCTTGCTTACTTTTTTCGCTACCTCCTCATCTTCTAATAATAAAACAGTGCCACTCTTCAACTTCACAACCGGGCCTTCAATAGAGTCACAAGCCGCCATTGCGCTTGATTTTCCAGGCCTTTCATATTTTAATTGTGTTCCCGTTCCAATATAATTATTTAACAAATGCATTGTTGATGGATGCATACTCATCGAACTTAAACCTGAAACTCTGCTCCGCCCATATCTCAATCTAAATCCACCATTCCTTAAAGGGTAACCGAGAATTGGTCTTCCAGCAACCAAATCCTTTATATAATTATAATCTGGTGAAACCCCTTTTGCTTCTTTTTTAACCTCGCCGCCTGCTCTTTTCTTTTTTTGTAGATCTATAAATTCTTCCATGAAACTCCAATGATCCATTCCAAAATCCTTATACCATTTTGAAAATTGCCCCCAGAACTTCTTACCTTTCTGTGAAATGCATTCAGCCATAACAAGACAATATCCATTTCTTAGTTTATTAGTTGCAACCCTTGATAGATCCTTATAATTTGGAACGTCCAAAACCTCTGAAGGATCTCCGTCAATCTGCATAGGTAAATGTTCAGTTAAATACTCTAGCTCTTCATTACTGGGCAAATATTGTAAATTAGTTATTCTCTCATGGAAATAATTAATCTCTGTACTACATCTCTTAATCTCATCTCTTATTGGATCGTAAACACCATAACCTAAAGATTTTCTAACATAATCTGAAAGCGCAACAAAAGCGCATGTAGCCGTTGTACCTGCACTTCTAATGGGCCCTGAAAAAAACAAAGCAAAATATTCTTTTCCATCTTTCCTCTTTTTTAACTCTAATCTTACAAAACCCTCTAAAGGAGAAGAAACAACACCATTGGTAATATAAGCCAGGCCAATCCTTAATCCGACTTCTATAGCTTCAACCCTATCTTTGAATTTACAAAAATTTTCTTGTGCAACCTCTTCTGCAATCCTATAAGCAACCCTCCAATCTTGTATTTCATACTCTCTTTCCAATTCAGCAATCCTTTCGATAATCCCCGCATTTTTAATTCCAGGGGCAACTATTGAAATTAATCCAACTACCCTTTCTGCAACATTTCTAGCTCTTGAAATTTCAACCTCATCAAAGGGATCATATCCTTTGCTTCTAGCTTTATTTGCAAAATCATAAGCTAAATCTACCCCTCCTTCAATTGTACTGAAATATTTCTCAATTTGTTTGCTTTTCATTTTCAAAATTTATAATATTTGTTGACCTATCTTTCAGATTAACAAGGACAACCCTCCCAGGTTCAGGAACAATACCTCTTCTTTCTTGATCCTCTGTTTGTGTAACCCAACAAGATGAATTTATACAGGTTATATTTTTATAAATAGATAAATTGACATTATGTGTATGTCCGGTAATAAAAAAATCAGGAATTTTATCTATAACTAAAAAATCATCATCAGGTAAATAAGGCGTTGATCCATGTGCAGGAGCTAAATGCCTTCTTTGTAATAAATAATGCATAACTAAATCAATCCTTTTTAATCCGCCAGCTTGCCTTATTCTATCAACACAATCAGCATAATATGGAAAACTAAACCCATGATAAAGCAAAACATTAAATCCTTCAAATTCATGGGTGGAATTTATATTAACATAAGAGGGATTGCTAACAAGAAGTAGGTTGTCTAATTTGTATAGTGGCGCTGCTAAATCCTTATCAAAAAGAGGTTGTGGTTCTGATAGTCTCGTTGCATCATGATTTCCCCCGCAAACAATAATCTTTATATTTTTGGGAATCTTTTTTAAATATTCATAAGCAGCACCATATTGTTCATAAATGTCTTTTATAATTAAATCATTTTCCTGACCAGGATATATCCCAACACCCTCGACTAAATCGCCAACAATAAACAGATACCTAACTTTTGAGGCAATCTTTTTTTGCTCATCATTACCGTATTCTCCCCTTAGCCAACCAATAAAATTATTAAATTCCTTTTCTAAAAATTGTTTAATTCCAATATGTGTATCACTGGTTACAGCCATATAAACATCATCGTCACATTTTTTAATTGGAAGGTTACTAGGCAGATCTGGTAAAAAAAGTTCGTTACATATAAAAAATTCAGTACTGGATACAACAACCACCCCCACCACCTCATCAATATTTATTTCTTTGGCTTGTGAATAAAATTCTCTCTCCTTTGATACAAAAACCTTTATGCTGCCCGTATTATCCTCAAAAGTCAAAAAGATATGCCCGTTTTTAGTGACCTCTTTTTTGAATACAAGACCTATAAAACTAGCCAACTCCCCCTTTTTCTTATTTTTTATTCTGGATATTGAAATTGAATATTGTAATTCCTTTCTTTCTAATAAAAACTTTTTTATAGTTTCATATCTATTCCTAAAATAGTGTACAAAATTGGAAACCTCTCTTTTCCTGGGTTCCGAATCATATGATCTAAGTACAACAACACTTGAATTATCGTCGATTTCTTCTTCAATAATAATAGAAGAGGGTTTTTTCATCTCTTCAATTAAGCGATTTAAAGCAATTCTTTTTTCATCAGAAAGATTATACATAAGAATATCTAAAAACGAGTAATATTCTTCATCATTTCTTCCCTTTTCATGATCGACAAGAGCATTTTCAAACTCATTCCAATTTAAATCAATAAAACCGCCCAATTCAGAGATAATGAGATAAATATCTTTATTCAATACCACTGGGGGGTGCTTTATTCTTTCATTTAGTTTACTAAGAAAAATCTTTTTATCAATATTGCTGAACAAACCAGCAGTATCTGGACTAAGAAGGTAACCTCGATCCATAAAATATCTAACAATGTTTTTTTCCATAATTATAAATTAAGGCTTTCTTTTATGACATTCTTTATGACATTTGTTGTTGATGTCGGAATAGATAAACAAATTTCCCTTGTTCGCCCATATCTTCCTTTGCTAACCACCCGCGCATTAATAATCCCCATCATATCAAGTTCCGCAATTATGTCGCTAACCCTTCTTTGTGTCAACGGCTTTGAACCGATCTTAATTGAAAAATCATGATAAACACTATAAATGTCTCCTGTAAAAATAGACTTCTTTTTTTGTTCTGAAATTGAGAGAAGTGAATATAATGTTAATTGAAATTGTTTTGGTTGGGCATGAATAGTATCAATAACCTTGTCACATTCTATTTTCTCCTCTGCTGCATCAATATCTTCTAATGTGATTGTAATCTTATTGCTTCTTTCGGCTAATTCACCAGCAACCCTTAATAATTCAAGCGCCCTTCTTGCATCACCGTGTTCTCTTGCAGCAAATGCAGCACACTTTTCAATAACCCCTTCTCCAATAATCTCTTTTCTAAACCCAACATTTGACCTTTGTCTTAAAATATCTTGAATCTGTATTGCATTATATGGATAGAATAATACTTCTTCTTCTGATAACGAAGATTTCACTCTTGGATCAATTCCATCCATAAATAACAGATCATTAGAAATTCCAATTAAAGAAAGTTCTGTATTTTTTAATTCTGAATTTAATCTAGTTATATTATAAAGCATGCCATCACCAGCTTTCTTAACTAATTGGTCAATCTCATCCAAAACCAAAATAATGAGTTTATTTGATTTTTCATCAATGACTTTCATAAAGGCCTTATAAACTTCATCGGTAGGTAAGCCTGTAGCGGGAATATTTCCTCCGAATTCATTTGCAATCTGAGCGATTAAACGGTATTCAGTATCTGCAATCCTTTTTAATTTGCAATTTAAATAAACCATTTTTAATGGAATATTCTTTTCTTTTGCTACATCTAAAATCTTTTTTGTGACATATTTTACACTTAATGTCTTACCTGTTCCTGTTTTTCCATAAACAAAAACATTAGAAGGTTTTTCTAATCTAAGAAGGGGGGCTAAAATTCCAGCTAAAGTATTTATTTGATCATCCCGATGTTCTATGTTTTCAGGGGTATAAGAATCTTGCAATACTTTTTTATTCAAAAATAAAGGATTCTTGGTTAAAAAATCATTAAAAAATTTATTTAAATCTTTTTTGTTTGTCATAAAATCGCCCTGACCTTTATTTCCTATGGAATAAATTTATACTTGAAATTCTTATTAAATCTTTTGTCACCCTTTATAGGAACACCTTGATTTCATATAGAACTATTTAATGATAACATCTTAATCCTATAAACCCCTTATATACACCCTATAACCTCTATATACCAATACCGAAAAATTTAAATATAAACTTATAAAAAATACACTTTTAAAATAAGGATAATAATACTCTTTCTATAAGAAACAATGGGGTGGGGTCCATTAGAAACGAAGGTTAAATGTTTAAACAAAACCCTTATTAAGAACATACGATTTAAATTTAAATGTTGCCTCTTTTATTAATCATCATCTTTTTTATTATCTTTTTTATTATATTCTCCTATATATTATATAAAATCTTTAAATCCATATTAAAAACAATAATATCAATAACATTTATTATAATCATTCTAACAGCATTCATTGGATTCTTTGTATATAAAGACATACAAAACATACAGGAAAATAAAAATAGCCCAATTACTATTTTATTACAAGATCAAGAGTATATTGCAGGAGTTATAATGGAAAAAGGAGAGATTAGGTTCATACCGGAAGAAACAATAAAAGAGTATGATAAAAAAGACTTAAAAGAGATAATTGGGTCAAACTTTAAAATAATAACAATATCTATGAAATTCATAGAAGAAATGCCTCTAGAAGCCATGCATCTTGATCAATTTAATAAAGATCTAACAAAACAAGAACTAATTTCAACCTTAAGATCGGAAAAACCAATGGATCGCCTTCTTATAGACATATTTAATCTTCAGCCAGAAATGGCTAATGTCGCAAAAAATACGGTTTTTTCATCAGATATAAGGGATAATTCCCAGTTTAAAGCTGCTTTAACACTACTAACCCTTCAAAATCTAATAAAAGAAGAGGAAACAGAGTACCTTTTGAATTCATATAAAGATAATAATATTCAAGTTTACAAAGAAACAATAACCTTTAAACTATTTAAACTAATTCCAAATAGTTTACTTCTCTCAGCGATAGAAAAATCACAAGCTTAGAAAACTTTATAAATAAGTACATATGTATTTTAAACATGGCTGAAGAAGGACAAAGATACACAAAACAACTCATAGGAAAAACAGTTGTAACAAAAACCGGAAAAAAATTTGGAGAGGTTC
>Ga0209542_10011143_pt1 | contig 16022 bp, 16 predicted proteins | sample RifCSPhighO2_01_FD_184028 | JGI IMG/M metagenome (GOLD analysis project Ga0209542, IMG submission 184028) | Soil microbial communities from Rifle, Colorado - Rifle CSP2_plank highO2_0.1 (SPAdes) (version 2) | ecosystem: Environmental > Terrestrial > Deep subsurface > Rock core/Sediment ... | reverse complement strand
GGCCGACCCGCAGGACGCGGGCAAACTCTGCCGACAGGAAAAGTACTGGAAGAAGGGCTTTTAGGCATTCTTGTTTTTCTTGCTGGTGCGCACTATAGTTACTGTGTACCGTTGTTCACTTTTTGTCTCCCTGCAGAGGAGGTGCAGGATGCACGTACAACCGTACAGCGTCAAGGTGTATTACGAGGTACAGTTGGAGGCGATTCTCCGGGCGGGGTTCGACGAATTCGAGCCGGACATCACGAGTGAGCATTTCCCGGCGTGGCGGCTTGGTGTGCACACTATCGATGCGCTGCTGATTCGGTTCGATGATGAACTCACTCCGCAACAGGCGTTGCTGCGGCTCGAAGCGGTCGGTTTCAGAGGAGGTACGCCGCTCGAGGTGGCAACGTTGGGTAAGGATTTCCCACACCTTCAGGAGCGCGCAGCTCTGGTAGCACCTTTACCTGTTTGGAGTCGTGATGACGGTGGGCCGTTGATCGTCGTTCTCGATTACGAGGGCCGACGCCGCCGCGTGAAGCTCGCATCGCAGCACGCCGTTTTCTCCCGCCACAGCTCGTACGTCGCTTTCGACGTTCGTCAGACACGTGTCTAGCGTGAGCGGCCGTTCCTCGCGAGCATAGTGCTCGATCGGGACGGCCTGCTTTTATTATGCCCGCCCGAAAGCTCCAGGCCTTTAGGCGTGGAGATGAAGGGCGAAGTGTATATGAATCCTGCGGAGCAGGACGCTGCTCATAACGAACCCGCCCAGATACCGCGCCCTGAAGGGCGCGGTCGGGTTCATCTGGAGCGCCGCGCGAGAGCGTCGCGTACGGCGGCGTACTCGTCCCAAGGCACCTCATGAGTACCGACGGCAAGCGACTGCTCGTGCGCCTTGCCTGTCAGAATGACAATGTCGCCCGCTCTGGCGTTTTTGATCGCAAAATTGATCGCATCTTTTCTGTCTGCAATTTCAAAAATCATTTTCTTTTCTATCGGATAGGCGACATCTCCTTTGGAAAAGCCGGTGATCCCCCTTTTTATTTCCTCGTTGATATGTGAAACGGATTCATCGCGAGGGTCGTCGGTCGTGAGAATGATGACATCATCAAATTGCGCCGCGACGCGTCCCATAACGGGGCGCTTCGCGGTATCGCGTTTTCCGGAAAGGCCGAACACGTGAATGAGCCGCCCCCTTTTTTGCTTCGAAGCATAAGAGAGAATCTCCGAAAAAGCGTTCGGCGTAACTGCAAAATCTATAATGACTTTAAAATCCTTATCATAGACCGTTTCCGCCCGGCCTTTGGGGTTTGTTGCGTGTGCAAGCGCTTTGCATATCGTTTCCCCGTCAATGCCCAGCTCCTTGCAGCAGGTGGCAGCCGCCAAACAGTTGTACTGATTAAAAGCACCGGGCAGTCCCGTTGAAAAAGGAAACGACTTCGGAGTGATATCCGCAGAACCCCGTAATGCGTACGTGATGGTTTTCCTGGCGATTTTTGGCGCGACATTCTTATATGACGAGTCATCGACATTCAGAACGCACGCAGCGGAATTCTTTAAAAGGCGCGTCTTTGCGGCCGTATACCGTTCCATGGTCTTGTGGTAATCAAGGTGTTCGTGCGTAATGTTGGTCAGGATACCGACGCGAAACGCGATGCCCCATACGCGATTTTGATCGAGCGCGTGCGACGATACTTCGATCACCGCGTGCGTGCATCCGGTGGAAACCGCTTTCCTGAGGATACGCTGGATAGAGAACGGCGACGGCGTTGTCGTGTGCAGCCCGGTATCGAGCTGCTGATCGCCAATTGTCGCGCCGAGCGTCGTTATGGTCACGACTTTTTTTCCGCCTCTACGCAGGATTTCCGAGATTAACGCAGCGGTGGTCGTTTTGCCGTCGGTGCCCGTAATGCCCACAACGGTCAGTTTCTTCGACGGAAAACCGTAGCGGAGGTTTGCGGCGAACGCTTGGAACAAATGATAGATGTTTTTAATCGACTGCCACATCAGAGTTTTGTGATTTCCTTAACAAATTGATCTCCCCGGTCTTTATAATCTTTGAACATGTCGAAGCTTGCACAAGCAGGAGAGAGGATGACAACGTCACCGGGCTCTGCCAGGGTATGTGCCTTTTTGACTATTTCATTCATTGTGCGGAGGTTTTCGACAATTTTGATTTTTCCCGCCAAAGGCGGATCAGCCTTTGGCTGAAACTTGTGACTTTTCCCGCCAAAGGCGGATCGCCCTGTGGGCGAAACCTTTTGTTTGATCCGCGGCCATTCTGCTCCGATGCCGATGATGGCCCTGATGTTGTGCGCGCTCGAAATGGTTTTGCCAAGTTCCGTAAAATCGCTGTTCTTGCTTGATCCGCCGAGGATAAGGATTTCGGGCGCATTAAATGCCCGGATGGCCGCAATCGCCGATTCAGGCGTCGTGCTGATGGAGTCGTTATAATAGTTGACTCCTTTAACTTCGGCGACCAGCTGCAGCCGGTGCGTGAGGCCGCGAAACGCTTTCAGCGTTTCGCGGATGTACTTATTTTCTACACCCGCTACCTTGGCAACCGCAACTGCTGCACAGACGTTTTCCAGATTGTGTTTGCCCGGAAGAAGGACATCGGTTGTTTGTGCTATTTTTTCCTCCCGAGCGCCGAGCTTCCAGACGATATCCGTTCCCGAAACATAGCATCCTTCGGGGATGCTCTTTCGTGCGCTCACGTATATTTTTTTTGCGACAGATTGCTCCGCGATCCGGAGCGAAGACGGATAGTCAAGGTTTGCGATGACCGTATCATCTTTCCCCTGATGCCGTACAATGCCTATCTTGGCGCGGGCGTACTCGTCGGCGTTGAGATGATAATCCAGATGATCCTCCGTTATCATGAGAAGTACCGCGATCGCCGGGCTGTGTTGTGCGTCAATAAGCTGAAAACTTGAAAGCTCGAGAATAGAAATCGAATCCCCGTCGAGTTTTTCGACGAACGAAAGAGCGGGTATCCCGATATTGCCGCCCAGGTACACGTCCCGCTCTACTGCCTTCAGGATTTGAAAGAGGAGAGCGGCAGTCGTGCCTTTGCCCTTTGTGCCGGTAATGCCGATAGTCGTTCCGTGTGCAAATTCGAAAAAAATATTCGTTGCCGAGGTGATCTCGATGCCAAGATCCCCTGCTTCATGAAGCGCATGAATACCCGGCCGGATGCCGGGCGAGCGGACAATGATGTCAAAATCTTTGAAAGAATCAAACGGGCCGAACACGAACGACACGCCCTCTTTGCGCAGATGTGTGAGTTTGCTCGTATCGAATTCCTGCTCGTCCTTTTCGTCGAATAGTGTCAGGCGGGCGCCTGCTTTCAGCAGAAATTCAACCGTTTCCCGGCTCTCGACGCCGAAACCCAGGACAGCTATTTTTTTACCGCGGAAGCGTTTTGTATCGGCCATAACACTATCGAGAGTACCCGAAAAATGAGGGTAAGTAAATGCAGGTGAAGATTGCGGAACATGCGCGGTTTCGCTATGCTGGTGCCATGAAATCGAAACGATTCGTCGTCGTATGCGATAATATCCGCAGCACCCATAACGTCGGCTCGATATTCAGGACGGCGGATGGTGCCGGCCTCGATCGTATCTACCTGTGCGGCATTACGCCGCGACCGCCGAGAAAGGACATCGACAAAGTATCGCTCGGTGCCGAAAAGTACGTCCCCTTTACCTACAGAAAAAGTACGGCTGCCGTTATCCGGGAGCTGCGGAGCAAGGGATTTGCCATTGTCGCGCTCGAGAACAACATCCGGCGTGCGCGACCGTATGATGCGGCCGTCTACGAGTTCCCCGTCGCATTCGTTCTGGGCGGCGAGGTGAGCGGTCTTTCAAAAGAGATTCTCTCGCTCTGCGACAGGATAATCTTTATTCCCATGTACGGTAAAAAAGAATCGCTCAACGTATCGGTTGCTTTTGGCATCGCGGCATATTATATCGTCCGCAAAAGAAAAACCCGAGCATAATGCCCGGGTTCCTGTCCTCCTCAAGGGAACGGTGCCGCTAGTCGCGTCGGTATAGAATGACCGGAACAACGATCCGGTTTTGTTTGTGCTCGATTCGTGCCTCCTCGCAGCAGAGTTCGAAGGCGCGGATCTGGCTGTAATTCCCGTTGCCGACGCGGTTTCTTCGATACAGCAGATGCAACTGGGAAAACACTTCGGCAAGCGTTGCCTGCACCGCCGAGGTAAAGAGAAGAGGCAGGCCGATCTCTACCGTGAGGAGAAAACTGAGATTGCTTACGGTCTCGCCGAATCGTTGGAAGCCCGCGATGTTTGTTTTTCGAGGATCGACATCGCGCAGATCCAGGAGGCGGATCTGGTCGATAGGGTCATGAGCGACCGGTCTGATGCGGCGGAGCATCTGCTGCAGCTCGCTGTCTCCGATCTCGGGAAATTGCGTGGCTGTGCGCATATGTTCTCCTTTTGAGATTGTCCGAAGAACGTGTACCATCGTATTCAAGCACAAACCGCTTACAAATTCAACGGAGAACGTGCTATACTGAACGTGTTAAATAGTGAAAGAATACTATGAATATGCTCGATTCTTATTTCGGTCCGGGATTTTCGTTCATTATGTTCGTCCTGGTATCCGCGTGGTCCCTCCCGTGGAAAGGGTACGCTTTATGGAAGGCGGCACGAAAAAGTCAGCCCTGGTGGTTTGTCGCTCTTCTGGTCGTGAACACGGTCGGGATTTTTGAAATCATGTACATATTCATCTTTAGCGAGGCGACTAGTCCCAAGAAAGACCAGAAGGGGCACGGCAAATAAGAATAGATGAAGACGCGTTCGCAGCGCCTGCAGAAACTCGTTGAGCAGCTGCGCGACCGCTATGGAAAGCCGAAAGGGCAATGGTCAGTGTGGTGTAAGCGCCCCAAAACGCTTGCCGATCGCGAGCGGATAATTATTGAGGCGATACTGACGCAGCACACGAATTGGCGGAACGTTGAGCGAGCCGTGGAGAAACTGGCAGCGGAGCGCTGCGACCGTATCGCGCCGCTGTATCGCCGTTTTGGACATACACCCTCGAAACTCTACCCGCTCATCCGATCCTGCGGTTTCTACCGGGCAAAAACACGCCTCATCTTTTCACTCGTCCGCTATATTCAGAACAAGGGCGGCGTCACAAAACTTCGCCGGGCCGACACGGTGGCCGTGCGAACGGAGCTTCTTGCGTTGCGCGGTGTCGGGCCGGAGACGGCGGACAGCATCCTTCTGTATGCGCTCGACAAGCCGGTTTTCGTCATTGACGAGTATACCCGCCGTTTGCTGCGAAAACGGAAGATTGACCGATCGGGCGATTACCGGCGGCTCCAGCAACTTTTTCACAACTTCTTGCCAAAGAGCATCGCCTCGTATCAGGATATACATGCACTGATCGTTATTGACGGAAAGAACCGATGAAGCGTTTTGCATTACAGATTACAGGCAGAGTACAGGGTGTCGGTTTCAGGTACGTCGCCGCGCAGCGTGCGCGGTCGTTGGCACTCTCCGGTTTTGCGAGAAACGACGATACGCCCTCCGTCTCCATTGAAGTCCAAGGAGAGGAAACCGCTTTGCAATCGTTTCTCGCGTGGTGTCGGCGCGGTCCGCAGGGCGCATCCGTTGAATCCCTACAATGGAAGGAAGTTCCTCCGCAAGAGGACGAAAAAATATTCGTTATTGTATGAAGAGGAAATCGTTTCGTCTGATAACGCTTGTCATCTGTGTCGTCGTAAGTTTGTTATTGTACTCGCGTTCGCTTTCGGCCGAATTTGTTTCGGACGATTGGGACTGGCTCTCGATAGCTCGGGATCGGCAAACCGTGATGCCCGATCTGCTGGTGAATTATGCGGGCGATCGCTCGGGCGGATCGTATAATCCGGTTTCGTCATTATGGGTGAACGCGCTTTTTGTGGTTTTCGGAGCTCAATCGCTGCCGTTTCACGTTGCAAGCGCGCTTCTGAACGGAATGAACGCATGGCTCGTTACGCTTATTGCGTATCGGATACTTTGTCTGCGACACCATGAGAACGAAAGAAAGCAGCGGGGCATTTCGCTGTTCGCGGGCTTTATATTTCTTGTGTGGCCGACGCACGTTGAGGCGGTTGCTTGGCTTGCAAGCGTTCCTCATCTTCTTGCGGCGCTCTTTTTCTTGGCTTCGCTCTATTGGTTTATCGAATGGTATACACGCGGCACAAGGGTGCATCTTGTTCTTTCGGTTTTTTCGGCACTTCTTGCATTCATGAGCAAGGAATCGGCAATACTATTGCCGTTCATTTTTCTTGCATTCGTCCTGTGGTTCAGGGCAGCCGGTACGAAGCAAAAGCAGGGGAGCACCGTACGGGTTTTTGTCGCATATTTTTTTAGCGCCATCGCGTTTGGTTTCTTGCGTTTCGCCGCCACGGGTGTTGTCTTCGGTTCCTATGCGGAACCGTCTTTCATCGTCCGCCCCCTCACGTGGCTGCATACCGGGCTGACTTTTTTTGAGGAAATGCTCACCATGGGTTTTGGGAGAGCTGCCTGGTCAGCGGCGTTTTTTACGAATCCGATGAAAATCGGCATTTTTGCGGTTGTTGTAGCACTCTTGGTATGCGGGTATGTCTGGGAAAAATCGAAGGACGGATTCTTTTTTTTAATATGTTTTTTTCTGTCTCTCGTTCCGTTCATACCTTTAGGATTCAATCGCATCGTTTCGGACGGAGAGCGTTATACGTACCTTCCCTCGGTGTTTTTTCTCATCGCGCTGTCATGTCTGCTGAGCAGTCGTCGAAAGCGGATCATGATCATGACGGGTATTTTTATATTCGCGATAGCAACATTCGCGACGGTACAGAGGAGTGGATATTGGCGTGAAGCGGGCTCGCTTGCCGCAATGATCATTCGAGAAACCTCGGAACAGGAGGCACGTGCTCCTGAATCGGAATTTGTTTTTATTCTTGCGCCGGATACGGTAAACGGGGCGCATGTCCTTCGAAACGGATTGGCACAAGCGCTCTCGTTTCGTTCGCCGGAAATTGAGCACAGCGTGCACGTTGTCCCGGTCTATATTTCTGCGCCGAGTGATAGAGCGGATAAAGATACTATTTCGTGGCAAAGCGATGAGCGCGGTTTTTTTGCGGAAAGCGCCGATCCGACTGTTCGAATCGCCGGCCGGGATCGCGAGGTGACCGAATGGTTTACGTATGAGTTATGGGGATACGATTACTCCAATTTCACTTCAGGAACGCTTCGCCTGATCTTTACCGATGTTTTCCGGCAGCAACTTTTGGCTCGGGAGACGACCCTGCTGACCTGGGATGCCGGGCATGTCGTGCCATTGCTGTATCCGCTGCCCGCGCGCTATGATTAACCGGTAACGTATGGATGAAATAACTTCGAAACACGAAGAGCAAAAAAAGGGAGACAAAGGGCCTGTTTTAGACCATCGTTTTGAGAAATTCGAGAAGGCGCGCTTGAAGTTGCAGCGTTTGGCCTCTCAGAGCGAGGAGGCATTGCTTTTGGAAGAGCGCGAGCATGTCGAGCTGGGCCGTCAATGGTATATCCGCTGGGCGTTGCGCCTCTTGGTGTTAGCGGCAATCCTCACGGTTATTTTCACGCTGTGTTATTTTTTCATCGTTCCGCGTTTTGTCGTCAAACTGCCGCTTCTGGTTCGCGACACCGCCCAGGCATTCCGATCGTATAACCGTTCGATAAGCGGCACTGTCTCGTTCGATCCGAACCCCGCGATTCTTACGCATCCCTCCTTTCCCCAGCCGTTCGTTCATGGCGTTACCTTCTCGACGGTCGTTACCGCAACGACGAACGTCGAAGGTCTGCAGGGAACGGTCCGGATCGATGCCGACAAGGGAGCTGTCGAAGAAACCGACATCGACATCGGGTATCGGGTGGTTCGTACGGGTGCGCCCGATATGGACAGCTTATTTTTCTTCGTGAACCGATGGCCGCAGTATTTGCTCTTTGCGAATCCGCTCGCGAACGAGGTCGGGACCTGGTATCGGGAGCCGATCTCGACACCGGGCGACGATCCGTTCCGGAGCGTCAGCTGGTTTTTAGAGAGAAAAAATTTTGAGAAACGGCAGAGCAGCATGAATGTGCTCTGGCAACATGCGTTGTCGACGGGCGCATTGCAGTGGAAGATGACCGGCGTGAGTTATGACGGCGTCCGCCATACATGGCTCGCCCATATTACTTACGGGATAGAGACCGAACGCCTGCCCGTTTTCTTTGATGCCGTGCGTGCCGATCCGCTGTTTTCGTCGGATTTTCGATGGATCTTCGAGCGACCGTTAGGGCCGAAAACTTTGAAAGAGATGTTGCAAGAGAGCACGTTCCTTTCCGGAACAGTGAGCGTGGGGATTTTTGATCGGCTTGCCTACGACATCAGCCTTTCTTTTGCACTGACCGATCCCATCGGAACGTTCGGCGGAACGCTCACTGGAAGCATCATCAATCTTCCCACGACATCAAAGATCACGGCTCCGGCGGCGTCGATTCCGGCCGATTCCCTTTTAGCCCGATGACGATTGCCAGCGATATATATAGACCGATCTCCATTTCTCGGTGAAGACGGCGAGAGGCGATACATTTTTGATAGAAAAATTGTACGACATGATCGTGGTTCCCGGTTTGACCTCTTTGCGCATCTTCGCGTACAGAGCGATGTTGACGGTCTCGGGTAGGCCGTAAAAATAGATGATATCGAATTGGCTCAGATCGACGGAAAACAGATCGCCGTAGTGAATATGCGCCGCACAGCGGGAATATGCCAGCGAGCGGATCCGTGCAAGAGCATACGGAAGCGGAGCCCGTTCCCACCCGTGGGCTTGCAGGCCAAAGTGACAGGCGGCCAGAAAAACGATGCGTCCATCGCCGCAGCCGAGATCAACGAATTTTAAATTTTTGCTCGGCTTGAGAGAAGAGAGAGCCGTTTTGATAAGTGCGGTCTTGGCAGGTATCCAGGGTGCAAACGAATGAAGCGCGATGATCGAGGTTATCGCCACAATGAGAACAATGCCTGCGCCTATCGCCTCGATCATTAGCGGAGATAATTCAGAGGATTCATGAAACGACCGTTGATGCGAACTTCAAAATGCAAATGCGGTCCGGTCGAGCGCCCGGTTGAGCCGATGAGGGCTATGACCTGCCCGCGGGTAACCGTTTCTCCGACCGCGACGAGCAGCTTAGAGTTGTGTGCGTAGAGCGTCTTGATTCCGTTGCCGTGATTGATGACGATGCGATAACCGTATCCGCCCCTGTTCCAGCCTGACTCTTCAACCTTGCCGCTCTCCGCGGCAAAAATAGGATTACCACGTTTGTCCCCGACGTCGACACCGGTATGTCGATAGCCGAAATATTGAGTGATGCGATGGCTCAGCAAGGGCCAAAAAAGTTTCGCGCCGGTGTCCGGAGGCGGAGTGCCCGTAAAAATATCCTGAATGATGTTTGGCAGCGAAAGCCGCTGCGGCGGTCTGCTGGCTAACGTTGTCGGTTTGATGCCGCTGGGGACTATCAGAACTTCTCCAACGCGAATATCGGAGGCATCGGCAAGTTTATTTTTGCTGATAATATTTGCGGGGTCTGCCTGATATTTTTTTGCGATGGCATTTACCGTGTCGCCCGCCTTTACCGTATGCGTCACTCCGTCCGAAGGCAAGATAGAGAGTTCCTGCCCCGGCCTGAGAGTGCTCGAGTACGAGAGATTATTTTGCCAGAGGATCGTGTTGATCGAAATATCGTACTGTTCCGCGATTATTCCGAGCGTGTCGCCCGGTCCCACGGTGTATACTTCAATTTTGTCTCTTCTGCCGACGCCTCCTGCCCCGGGCGTGGTCAGTACCGGGGCTATAACCGCGGTCTCGCCCTCCGTTGTCGCGTAGGCGCCGTCGTCATCTGCGTCCGGCAGGCCTATCACGGCGTTCAATTCGTCGGACGTCGTGACGGTATTCGGGTCGAGATACGAGAGCACACGCTGCTCCTTGCGCAACGGACCCTCCTCAAAGAGCTGTACGATATCGACACTCGTTCCGGGGACGAGTTGGTTGATGATCTGAGTGGATTTCAGCTCTTCGGCTCCAAGTTTTTTTGCAAAAAGATTGAAGCAGACGGTCGAGACGATGAACGCGACAATGGCAAGTCGGTAGAGATACGTGGTCGCAAGCGTCAACAACCGGTGCAGGCCGGCGCTGAGGTGGGTTTTGAACCTGCGGCGCAAGCGCAGCAAGAGGAAGTACAGATTCAATACCGAATCAAGAAAAACTATTTTGAGTACGAAGAATACCCCGCGCGCACCGGCGCTCAGCGTACTGCGCAAGAAGGTTCCGACGCGCGCGGCGAGTCCTAGAGCTCCAAGAGCGAGAACGATCCCGCCGTATCGGAGAAGATTTTTGAATTTACGTATTGGCATGATCCGCAGTGCAGCAGGCGCGCCTCGAATTTTAACGCAACTCCTGCAGATGCATAACCCCCTATCAACTCCGTGATAATAACATGGTTTTCGTTATCGTGATTTTTTAGAAGGCGTACCATTGCTACTCTCCGCATATCCGTATAATTTTTTTACGTAGTAACACGGAGTTGTATTACGGGGCATAGCCCGTACCATACCACAGGATTTTGGAAAAGTAAACGTTTTTCGGCCATTTCTCATTGATTTTTCATATGCGCTCTGTTAGAGTGAACGCTATGCCCCGCGATGAACTGCACCATAGGTATGACCCCAAGACCGTTGAGGCGGAAGTTCAGGAAAACTGGCGACGTGAAGGGTTGTATCAGGCCGTTGATTTTGATTCTCGTCCAAAACAGTATGTGTTGGTTGAGTTCCCGTATCCGTCAGGTGAAGGATTGCATGTCGGCCATTGTTTGTCCTACGTCGCGCAGGACAGCATTGCCCGTTGGAAGCGCATGCGGGGGTACAATGTGTTGTATCCGATAGGATGGGATGCGTTCGGCCTTCCCACAGAAAATTTTGCGATCAAGAATAAAGTTAAGCCACAGGACGCGACGAAAAAAAACATAGCGAATTTTAAACGGCAGATCCAGAATCTGGGAATTTCATTTGACTGGTCCCGGGAAGTGAATACGGCGGATCCCGCATATTATAGATGGACGCAGTGGATTTTTTTGCAGCTCTTTAAGCACGGCCTCGCTGAAAAAAAAGAGGTGCCGATCAACTGGTGCCCGAAGGATAAAATCGGTCTTGCGTTCGAAGAGGTCATTGACGGAAAATGTGAACGCTGCGGAACGCAAACGGAGCGAAGGACGATTAGGCAGTGGGTCCTAAAGATAACGCAGTATGCCGACCGGCTTATCGATGATCTGGAGAAAGTCGATTTTTTACCGGAGATAAAACAGCAGCAAATAAACTGGATAGGCAGGAGCGAGGGAGCGGAGGTAGAATTTAAGATCAAGAATCCAGAATCTAGGAGCGAGAATCTAGAATCTAGTATTAAGGTGTTTACGACGCGGCCCGATACGTTGTTCGGGGCGACGTATTTAGTGCTGTCTCCCGAGCACGGATTGATCAAGAAGCTAGAATCTAGAATCGAGAATCTGGAAGAACTGCGGAATTATATCGCGAAAGCTTCTTCCAAAACGGACAGGGAGCGGCAGGAGTCAAAAGAAAAAACCGGCGTGGGACTGAAAGGAGTGAAAGCGATCAATCCCGTAAACAAAGAGGAAATCCCTGTCTGGATCGCCGATTATGTTCTCGGTTCATACGGCACGGGCGCCATTATGGCCGTGCCGGCGCATGACGTGCGCGATAACGAATTTGCAAAGAAGTTCCATCTCCCTCTTATCAAAGTCATTGAGCCTGCTTCGCTAGAATTCATCCCAAACGCGCAGGCCCTTGAAGCACAAGCAGTGCCCGTGATGCATCTTGAATATGACTGCTGGATAGGGGAAGGGAAACTTGTCAATTCGGGAAAATTCAGCGGCATGTCATCTGAAAAAGCCCGCGATGCCATTACCAAATTCGCAAAAGGGGAAAAAACTGTTCAGTACAAGCTCCACGACTGGATTTTTTCGCGCCAGCACTATTGGGGCGAGCCGATCCCTATCGTCATCTGCGAAAAATGCGGTTACGTTCCGCTTGATGAAAAGGATTTACCGCTGGAGCTGCCGGACGTCGATTATTACGAGCCGACCGATACGGGAGAATCGCCGCTCGCAAAGATCGATTCGTGGGTTTCGGTGAATTGTCCGAAATGCGGTAACCCTGCCAAGCGCGAAACGGATACCATGCCCAACTGGGCAGGTTCCTCGTGGTACTTTCTGCGATACGCGGACCCGAAGAACGACGCGCGCATAGCCGATCAAAAAAAGTTAACCTACTGGCTGCCCGTCGATCTCTATAACGGCGGCGCTGAGCATACGACGCTGCATTTATTGTATTCTCGTTTTTGGCACAAGTTCCTCTACGATATCAAGGTCGTGCCGACATCCGAGCCGTACCAGCGCCGGGTTCAGCACGGTTTTATTCTTGCGCCGGACGGGCAAAAGATGTCGAAATCGCGCGGTAACGTGATTAATCCGGACGATATCATGAACAAATTCGGCGCCGATACTTTCCGGCTCTATATCCTGTTCATGGGAGAATACGATCAGACGAAGCACTGGAACGACGACGGTGTTGCGGGTGCGTGGCGTTTTATGAAGCGTGTATGGGAGTTTTCGCATCGCGTATCCGTCGTGGTCGATGCAACCGACGATGAGCTGGCCGTGCTGAACAGGACCATCAAGCTGATCGACGCCGATTTGGGACGGAGATCGTTTAATACCATCGTCAGTCATCTGATGATCATGCTCAACGATCTTCAAAAAAAGAGCACCATCGGTCGGAACGTACTCGAGAATATGATGCGTCTTCTGGCTCCGTTTGCGCCGCATGCGGCCGACGCGATATGGCGGAAAGTGCTTGGGCACAACAACAGCATCCACACGGAGGGGTGGCCCGAAGCCGATGCAGCCCGCTCCGAGGACAAGCACCGGATAGGGGTTCAAATAAACGGTAGGCGTCGCGGCGAAATCACCGTGACCGATTTGATGAGCGCAGCGGAGGTCGAAGCGGTCGTCGTGGCTCTACCGGAACTTCAGAAGTACCTGAACGGCAAGAAGCCGAAGAAGTTCATTTACGTAAAAAGTAGGATTGTCAGCATTATCGTCTGAAAAGACGCGGTGTATACTTTTGAGGAGGAATCATGAAAGTCGTAGCGTACGAGCCGAATCATAAAGCGCAGATTTTAGCCGATGCTCTGGTCGTTCTCATGTCCGGTGGTACGGTCGTGTATCCGACAGAAACCTCCTACGGTTTGGGTGCTGATTTTTTTTCACCACATGCGTATCGTACGGTGTATGCCGTCAAATTTCGCGGCAAAGTAAAACCGCTCCCGGTTATCGTCCCGTCCAGGCAGTATGCGGCTACGCTCGTCAAGTTTACGCCCCAGGCCTCGATACTCGCCGAACGGTATTGGCCGGGTCCTCTGACGCTTGTTCTGCCTTTTTTGTACGGTTCGCAGTGGCCGCATCACCCCGACCGCTATCTTGCTCTTCGCGTCAGTTCGAATCCGATTGCATTTAATTTATCGCAGTCGTTCGGACGCCCGCTTATTTCGACATCCGCAAACATCAGCGGCAGCGAGCCGGCATATACCGCGGGCGAAGCGATGGCACAGTTCAAGAGCCATGGTGTCGAACCCGATCTCATTATTGATGCGGGAGAGATCCCGCGAACGCCGCCCTCAACGATTGTCCGTGTTGATGAATCGGGCGTGCATGTGTTGCGAAAAGGCGGTATTGACCCGATGAAAGCATTCTCATGAAAAAAGTTATCGCACTGGCAGTGAGTTTTTTGCCGACGCATATGCGGCCGGAGATTCGCGAGCTCTATCTCTCAACGCTCATTGCAAACTTCGGCGTCGCAATGGTGCTGCTGTTTGAACCGATTTTTCTCTATACGCGCGGGTATTCCATTCAACAGATCGCTCTATTTTTTATCATCGTCTACGTGTTGTATATCGTATTGATGCCCATCGGAGGACACGTGGCGAAGGAGTTCGGTTACGAGCACTCGATTTTTATCAGCACGTTTATTTTTATCGCGTATTATTTCGCACTCTATAATATCACAAACTCGCCCATTCTGTTTCTGGTGACGCCGGCGCTCTACGCATTGCAAAAAGCATTTTATTGGCCCGCGTATCATGCCGACTTTGCCCGGTACGCGAATCGGCTGGAAGACGCTCGGGAGGTAGGGGGTCTTGAATCCATGGTACTGATCGTCAATGTTCTTGCGCCGTTCGTAGCTGGCAGTATCGTTCAGTTTTTCGGCTTCGGGGCGCTGTTTATATGCGTGTCGATCATTTTGGTGCTTTCGAATTTGCCGCTTATGGTTACCAGGGAGACGTTCGTGCCAAAGTCCTTTCCCTATGGCACAGCTTTTCGCAATCTGTTTTCGCCCGAGCGTCGTCTTGAGTTCATTACGTATCTCGGATACGGTGAAGAGCTTATTGCGCTCACTATCTGGCCGATTTTTATGTCTATCGTTGTCGGTAATTTCTTTAATCTTGGAGGCATTATTGCAATTTCCGCCTTTATAACCGCATTATTCGCGCTGTATGTCGGCCGCCGGTCGGACTTGCGCAACAAACGCCTGACGTTGCGGGTGGGGAGCTTTATCTACAGTATGACGTGGCTGCAGCGCGCACTCGTGCATAGTCCGTTGGGAGTGCTCGCCTCCGATACGCTCGGGCGGTTAGGAAAGGAATTGATCTCCGTACCCCTTGTCTCTTTGACCTATGAAGAAGCACAGCGGTCGAGCATCATGCAGACCGTAATTTTTTTCGAAATGAGCCTTTCGGTCGGCAAGCTCATTGCGCTCGCACTGGTGTATACTCTCGCTGCAGTGCTAGCTGGCACAGCGGCGTTCACCGTATTTTTTGTCTTTGCCGGCCTGATGGCGCTGCTCTACGGCGCGCGAACCTATGTCAGTTGAAACGGTTCGCTACCTCCTGAAAAAATTGAAGATCCGCCCTTCGTCGGAGCAGGGACAATGTTTTCTCGCCTCGGATGCAGACCTTAACAGTATTTTGAAGACGGCACGCTTGAGCGAGACGGATTGTGTTCTAGAGGTCGGGGCCGGTATCGGGAATTTGACCGCGCTCCTTGCCGGGCGTTCTCGGAGGGTTGTTGCCGTCGAAGTCGATCGTCGTTTCGCTCCGGCACTCGAGCAGCTTCGCAGCGTACACCCCAATCTCGAACTCATCTACGGCGACATCCGGAAGATCCCTTTCTCGGATATAGCGGCGGTATTGGGATTAAGCGAGTCCGAGAAGACATACTCCGTTGTGGCCAATATTCCTTATTACCTCAGCTCTTGGTTCGTACGGTATTTTATTGAGCAAAAAAATCAGCCGTCGCAAATGGTGCTTCTGGTCCAGAAAGAAGTCGCCGAACGTGTTGTCGCGGAACCGGGCGATCATTCAAAGCTTTCATTAAGCGTCCAGATGTACGGATCGGCGACCATCGCGGGGATCGTACCTCGTGCCCATTTCTATCCGGTACCCGCAGTCGATTCCGCGATTCTGAGCATCACCGGTATTCACCGTTGGGCCTACGAGGTGCCGGAGAAACTCGCTTGGCGTATCATCGCTTTCGGCTTCAGTTCGAAGCGAAAAAAAATCATCAATAACATTGCGGCGGGACTGCAGTGCGGAAAGACGGAGCTTTTGCTGGTTTTTGAAAAAGCCCGGATCGACGCATCGAGCAGAGCGCAAGAGCTTGCTCCGGAACAGTGGATTTCGCTGGCCCGCCAGCTGATCGCGGAAGATCTCCTGCGATAGAAAAAATTTCTTGGCACTCCTGCCACGATTATGCTATAATAGTGGCATTGTGCAAGTCAAAATTGCCTCTAAAGTAAAGAATATTCTCCTCTTTCCATTCGTGTAACACTATGGCGGCTATCGCGACATCGGGAGGTCAGGAAATTGCGCGAGGGCGGGCAAAAATTTCATTTTCGTAGAAAGCGTTGATC
>Ga0209542_10011141_pt1 | contig 16023 bp, 18 predicted proteins | sample RifCSPhighO2_01_FD_184028 | JGI IMG/M metagenome (GOLD analysis project Ga0209542, IMG submission 184028) | Soil microbial communities from Rifle, Colorado - Rifle CSP2_plank highO2_0.1 (SPAdes) (version 2) | ecosystem: Environmental > Terrestrial > Deep subsurface > Rock core/Sediment ... | reverse complement strand
ATCCGGTAGCAATCTATTCTTTGCTTGTTCTATTCTTCGCCATCATTCTTGCTCCTCTCCATATCCTGATAACGATCTATAAGAAAAGAAATGTAATTCAATATGATTAAAGTTAAAAACCTCACAAAGAAATACTCCAACTTTGCTGGCTCTGAAGAAGGGATTATTAATGTTTCGTTCGAGGTTAAAAAAGGAGAAGTAATTGCTATTCTTGGTCCTAGCGGTGCTGGCAAGTCCACTCTCCTTAAATTACTTTCGGGGTTAAAGAAACCAGACAAAGGATCATTCTCTTTTGAAACAGGAGCAAATTTTGGCTATGTATCCCAAGAATATACACTGTGGCCACATTTGAATGTCTTAGAAAATCTTACTTTGGCCCCTTCTTTAAATTCTAAAAATAGTACCCATAAAATTACAGAAGAAGCTCTTGGGTTGCTTAAAAGATTTGGATTAGAAAAATACAAGAATTCCTACCCTCATGATTTGTCAGGAGGTCAAAAGCAGAGAGTCGCCCTTCTTCGCTCTGTCATGATGAAGCCAGAGATATTATTTTTGGACGAAATCACATCATCTTTAGATCCAGAACTCACAAAAAGTGTTCTTGATTTGGTCCGTACACTAGCAAGTGATGGGTACACGATGCTAATAGTCACTCATCATATTTCGTTTGCCAAATCCATTGCTGATAGAGTTTTCTTCTTGAAAAAAGGGAGACTATTGGCTGATGAAGACGCGAATGCCTTCTTTTCAGCTCAAAATGATCAGGAGATAAAATCTTTTATAACAGATATTATTCACGAATATAATTAATATGATGAACAGCGATAAATGATTCTCAGGATTACTTGGGGGTGGTGAATATTTATGAATCAATAAATTTAATAACAAATATGACTTATATATTACAAATTATAATTGCAGTGGTATTTATTGTTTTAATATCCGTTCGTCAGATCAATCAGTACGAGAGAGGGGTCAAATTTATGTTCGGTAAATATCACAAACTTATGAATCCTGGTTGGCGTCTTGTATTTCCGATCATTCAGACATATCAAAAAATTGATATGCGTACCAAAGCCATTGATGTGCCCGATCAAAACGCTATTACAAAGGACAACGTACCTGTGAATGTAAATGCTGTAATTTATTACAAGATCAATTCTGCAGATAAAGCTATTCTTGAGATAGAAAATTATCAATACGCAATTATACAATACGCGCAGACTACCATGCGTAATGTGGTTGGTGAAGCTACACTTGATGAACTTTTAGCAAGCCGCGACAAGGTTGCCGATAGGATTGAAAAACTTGTCGAGGAAGTTACAACCGCTTGGGGTATTGATGTTTCAAGTGTTGAATTAAAAGATGTAAAACTTCCTGAGAATATGGAACGAACCATTGCAAAACAAGCAGAAGCTGAAAGAGAGAAACGGGCAGTAATTATTACGTCCGAAGGTGAATTGGCTGCTTCTCAAAACATGGCACAAGCTGCTCAAATTTTATCTGCTGTCCCTGGAGCGTTGCATCTCCGAACATTGCAATCAATTAATGACATTTCTTCCGATGCTTCAAATACAGTTGTGTTTACAGTACCTCTTGAAACAATCCAAGCATTTACAGGATTTCTAAAAAAGCAGTAAGTAGGACATAAGTACGCCAAGGCGACGCCTTGCCGTAAACACAGGTTTGGATGTTGCTTAATCGAACAACGTCAAAATCATATGAAATCTAAAATTTTAACTGGCCACATATTTGCTTCTTTCTTTATTATCTTGTTGCTGGGGATATTTTTTGTTTCAAATTCAAGCGTGGAAGCGGCGAGGTCTAATTTCAGTTTGCCACCTGTCGGTACGATAGTTGTTTATAGGGTCGCGGGTTTACCTCCATACAATAACGGCACGCAGATAAGATTTGTCGAAGTTACCGGAAGAGGCCTTATAAATTCTCCAAAAGTTTTGGCTCAATCGCAATTCTTGGGACTCACTCTTTCAGAAATGTCTGCAAGTCGACGGGAGAAAAGCGTCGATGTGGTTTATGAAATTGAGAATGTAACTCCTTTAAATTTTAATTATCCGACGATCGCTCTCAAACACCGAAGTTATGATGAGCCAATGAATACTTTTGTGGAGCAAGATTTGCCTTTGCCACAAGGATATTTACTTCGAGATATATGGACAGCAACTGATCAGAATAATAACTTGTATGTAATTGCAACTGGGCGACCATCTGTGGGTCAACCTACAGAAATTAAATTGTATTCGATAAACAGTGCAAATAGTTTAGTTAGCAGTTCAACTCTGCGTGTTTTTAATCCGACGGAATCCATAAGTACTTTGAAAGGGGCAATTGATCCTTGGACTGGAAATATTCATGTGATTGCGAACGTTTACACCACCACGACCACATCTGCTGTTTGTGACAGAAAAATTTTTGTTTTTGATTCAGTAACTTTTAGCCAGATCCAAGAAATTTCTTTCCCTCTTTGTGATAGTTTTGTCCCAGAACTTAAAATTGGTCCTCAAAGAGAAGGGTTTGTCGTACTCTTGGGCGGCAATGGCAATCTCGAGGCTTCTTACCTCACCCCCGCGAACGGTCAGTGGTCACAGAATGTTTTATTGTCTCTTCCTCAAGCGATGATCGGAGGTCCAACAGGAGTTTATTTATTTCCAGGAAATGCGAGTTCAAGTAATTCTATCGCTTTAGCCACAACAGAATATTCCACTACTACGTTTAGAGTAGAATCAAAACTCAGACTCTCTCACGATACTGGTAGAACATTTTTAAGCTTTCCGGTATCTCTGTTTGCTACCTTTTCATCTGCTGGATCAAGTTATGGAGAATTCCATTTAGCGCGTTTTAAAGAGAGATCATCCGATATTCCTTTTGTACTTGGAAAATCATCTAATGAATTAAAAATATTCTTCGATCCCACTTTTGCGGGTCCAGTAACTCAATATATCGTGGATCAAACTCCAATTGCTTCCACTCAATATTTTGGCGACATTTCGGTGGTAGAGTATTAAAAATTTTTGAGCTATTATTGAGGATATAAATTATGGATAGTTTTTCATTTGGTGATAGTCCGGAGATGGGAAGAGAATTGCTCGATCTAGTACTTCAAGGACGAAAAACTGCTACAGCTTGGGCCGAGGTGCAGGGTGATTTTGGTACCAAAGTTGGTGGACAGATGATCATTAAGGATTGGCAGGATCACCCACGGGTTCTAATTGAAACTACAGAATTAACTTGTCGACCTTTTAATGAAATTGACGAATCGTTTGCTCGCGATGAGGGGGAGGGGGATTTATCGCTCGAATATTGGAGAAGAGAGCATCAAAAATATTTCATTCGTGAAGGAACTTTTTCTGAGGATATGAAGGTATATTGCCAGCGATTTAAAGTGATAGAAATTTTAAAAATATGAGCTTAAACTCTACTTACAATTTTAAAAATTCCTTACCCATTGATTTTGAAAATTTTGGATTTGCCCAGAGAGAAAAGGTTGGAGAAAAACTAGTTATCTTTAGATGTGGCCGTGATTTTTTATATTACGCACTCCATTATTATAAATCAGCTAAATATAATACAAAAAATTTTCCACCGAAAAAAATTGAAGATGAAGGTATTTTAGGCATGCGGTTGCCTTGGTGGTTAATGTGGACAACTTTGCAATTTAACAAACTTCCAAGTTTACTTGTAGAGGAACAAATTGAGCTAAAAATCAATAACACTTTTATTACAAATTATTTATCTTTTTTTAAAGCATTTATCGCTCCAAAAAAAATTAGTACGGAAGAGGCAATAAAAGTTGTAGAGAAAGCGATAGACCAACACGAAGTGTCTGGTATTGATATATCGCTTGGTTTGTTCGGATTGGTTGATCATGTGATATTTGTTTTTGCATATGATGTAGATAATTTTTATGTTTTTGATACTCAGAAACTTCAAAAACTTGAGTATGAAAAAATAACATCAAGGAATGATTTTCGATTTATTATGAAACTTCCAAAAGATATTGTTCGAAAAAGATGGTCAAGGTTTGGCCGTGTCTGGGTCATCACACCACAAAAATTTTAGGGAAGGTGACACCTTGGTTAATTCAAACTGTAGTTTTTTAGTTTTTATAATTATATTGGCAAGTCTTTTAAAAAACGCTTGACTTTATAATTATTTTGAGCTATTACTATCTCAGAACAGAACCTTAACAACTAACCAAAAAAAGAGGGATTCATGGATACCGTTGAGCGTCCAAGTCAGCTTGTTCTCATTCGTCATGCTGAATCAGCCCGCAACAAGGCAAAGCAAGGAACAACCTACTTTGCTGACGAAGAAGCTAGAAAAACCGTCAGGGGCATTCCGGACTGGAAGATTGCTTTGAGTGAGGAGGGGGTACTTCAAGCTCAAAAGACAGGGGTATATATGCGAGAACGTTTTGGTGTTCCAGATTACTTCTATCATTCAGGCTATCTACGTACCAAACAAACTCTCGAAGAAATCCTGAAAGCGTTTTCTGTAGAAGAACGGTCAAGGATAATGGTTCGGATGAACCAATTCATCCGCGAACGCGATTCGGGCTACACCTACGACATGACTACGGAAGAGGCGGAAGCGAATTTCCCCTGGCTTCGAGATCACTGGGACACGTTTGGTGGGTTTTTTGCGCGACCTCCGGGCGGTGAGAGTCTCTCGGATGTGTCCCAAAGGGTTTACATATTTCTCAATACTTTGTTCCGCGATAGAGCCGGGAAGAAAGTCTGGGTCCAGCTCCATGGGGGTACTCTTCGAGCGTTTCGTTTTATCCTCGAACATTGGAACTACGAGCAAGCTCTCAGGTGGCCTCCGGGACAGACTCCAGAAAACTGCGGTATCACCGTTTATGAGTTCGACAAGGACCAGGGACGGTTGGTACTTCAAGAATACAACACGGTTTGTTGGCGCTAGTTCCATGGAGATCCTCCACAATCACCACCTGTCTTAACCGGCAGGTGTTTTTTTATTTTTGTATTTTGATATATTAAGGGTATGAAAAAACAGATTGTTGTAATTCATGGAGGCGATACGTTTGAAACTTACGAAGAGTATTTGAATTTTCTTCGTAAATATGAAATTGATATAGAAGAATACAAAGTAGATAAGAAAAGATGGAGATCCTGGATAAGAAAAGAACTTGGGAGGAATTATGAGGTGATTATTCCGGAGATGCCAAATGACTACAATGCTAAATATGAAGAATGGAAGTTGTGGTTTGAAAAGCTTTTTCAATTTTTGAATGAAGAAATTATACTTGTCGGCCATTCATTAGGTTGCGCATTTCTGGCTAAATATTTGAGCGAGAATAAATTTCCAAAGAAAATCAAAGCCGTTTTTATGGTAGCAGGTGTTTATGATAAAGATTGTTATGGATATGGACTCGTGAGTTTCGCGTTGCCAAGTAAACTCGATTTACAAACAGAAAATATCTATTTGTATCACAGCGAAGATGATCCAGTTGTGCCTCTTTCTGCACTCAACAAATACAAGCAAGCCTTGCCGAAAGCGCATACAAAGGTGTTCAATGATAGAGGACATTTTGCCATAGAAACGTTTCCAGAGATTGTGGAGGATATTATTAGTTTATGGACTTAAAAATTATTAAATAACTATTTAATTAATATGAAAAAATTTATTGTAGCAATTGTAATCATCATTCTTGTAGTTCTTGGTTTTTATCTTCTTAAAAAACAACCTAAGTTTGGACCGAATGGGAGAGTAAATAATCTTCCAAGCCAAACACAGAATCTTGTCTTGGGAAGGTGGATATGGAGAGGTACTGATTTTACAGACGGCAGGAAAATAGTTGCCTCAGATAACACAAAAATTAGAATCTACACTATCGAGTTTAAAGAGAATAATCTATTTACCGGCAATACGGACTGTAATTCTTTTCAGGGGGCATATACTTCAGTAGACGGCGTTTTGAATATTGGACCTGTTGCTTCTACTAAAGTTGCTTGCGGAGAAGGTTCTCTTGAATCAGAATTTTTTAAAGAATTATCTGAAACCACTTCATATACGATTGTGGAAGGACAAATGGGTGACGAGCTTCGAATAAAGCTTTGGAATAATTCTGGGACTATGATTTTTTACAAGGATAATTTGAACGTTCCTTTTGGGTCAGTTTCTTCTACTTTGTTAGATAATGCGACATATCGTGTTAAAAAATACAGTAGCATAACACTACCTATTGGTAAGGATTATCATCTTTCATTTAAAGACAGCTCTATTACTGCCAATTTTTGTAATGTAATGGATGGACCATACATACTTCAAGAAGATAATATTCAGGCCAATCTTAGAGGAACTGATAGATTATGCAATGAACCTAAATATCTTATGGAGATGGAAAATAGTTTTTCTGCTATCTTAGCGGCCGGAGCAAAATTCTCGCTTGAAAATAGTACCCTTACTCTAACCGGCAATGATCCAGAAAAAACAACTTTTGTATTTGAGAAAATTTAAATTAATTAAAAATTAAGTTCTATAAATATATGAAATACGTAGATGGATACGTTCTAGCGGCTCCAAAAAAGAATCTTGAAGCTTATCAAAAAATGGCGGAAGATGGTGGTAAAGTTTGGAAAAAACATGGCGCACTTCAATATTTTGAGTGTGTGGGTGATGACATGAAACCAGAATTTGCAGGAATTACTTTCCCATCTATTGTTAAAGCTAAATCAAGTGAAACAGTCATTTTCTCATTTATTGTTTTCAACTCTAGGGAACATCGAGATGAAGTAAACGCCAAGGTGATGAAAGATCCACTTATGGATCCAGCCAATTTCAAAGACAAGCCGATGCCTTTTGATATGAAGCGTATGGTATACGGAGGCTTCAAGACAATTGTTGAGGCTTAAATTAAAAATGGAAATAGTTCTCTCAACTCGGAACAGGAGCAAGATCGAACAGATCAAGGCTGTTTTTTCTGGACTCGACATTGAGGTTTTGTCTCTGGAAGAAGCGAAGGTGATAGGAGAGGGGGTTGAAGATGGAACAACTCTCGAAGAAAATGCTCTGAAGAAAGCTGTTTTTGGTCAAAAACAAACCGACAAGTGGTGCATTGCCGACGACACCGGACTTTTTATTGATGCCTTAGGTGGCCAGCCTGGAATTTATGCGGCAAGATGGGCAGGAAAGGATGTGACGACAGAGTTTACCCGTGACTTTACTTTGAAGAAACTTGAGGGTGTGTCGCTTCCTAAACGTACTGCAACTTTTGAAACAGTAGCCGCTGTGGTTTCTCCAATCGGAGAACATAAATTTTTTAGTGGAAAGATAAAAGGCAAAATCTTACTCCAGCCTCGCACTGAGTGTCAGCCCAATATGCCGTATAGTGGGATTTTTATGCCGGATGGATATGATAAAGTTTGGGCCGAGATGGGTGTGGAAGAAGAAAACAAAATTAGCCACCGTGGAAAGGCCTTTCGCCAAGTTCGGGATTTCTTTGCTGAAATGTTGCTATAATATAATTTGACCAAAATAATTCAAAAATATGAATAAAAAGAATGTTTTTATCTGGAGTCTTTATGATTTTGCCAATTCATTTGTTTTCATAACCTTTCTGCTTTATTTTTCAAAGTGGATGGTTGTAAATAGGGGATTGTCTGATTGGTGGTATAACGCAACATTTATTCTCGGATCAATCGGACTTGTATTTTTCGCTCCATATTTTGGCAGTAAAGCGGACAAGCACAAGAATGGGAGAAAGTATTTAATACTCTCAACTCTGAGTTGTTTCATTTTTTATTCTTTAGCGATTATAAGCGCAATTTTGGGGACAAATATTTTTATTTCCGCACTTATGTTTGGTCTAGGCAATTTCTTTTATCAGCTCGCCTTTGTTTTCTACAACCCACTTCTCAATAATATTTCTCGCCCAGAAAATCAAGGCAAAGTTTCAGGAATAGGATTTCTAGCAAACTATCTTGGGCAAATTAGCGGTATTTTAGTTGCGCTTCCATTTATTTCAGGGAAGATAACGTTCCCAGGAATTGACCCATTGGTTGCGGCCCTAATTCCAGCAATAATAATTTTTCTAATCTTGGCTGTTCCTTTAATGCTTCGAAAAGAAATATTTAATCTTCCGGTTTCTGAACTTTCAGAAAAGAAATTATCTGGGTGGAATCTACTTCGATCAATTATTTTGCTTCCGGGGGTCCTTTTGTTCTTTGGAGCATTTTTCCTATTTAGCGATGCGATAACAACAATAACAAATAATGTTTCTATATTTACCAATCAGGTATATAGCGTGACTGATAGTCAAATAAGTTTGTTGATGTTGGTTGTTATCACATGCGCCGCTCTTGGAGCTTTTGGTTGGGGTTGGCTTTCAGATAGATTTGGTCCAAAGAAAACTCTTTTGGCCAATTTAATATTTTGGGTGCTTATAATTCCGGTTCTGGCATGGGCAACGAGCTACGGTATCTTTTTTGTGGCGGCTCTTGTTGCTGGACTTTGTATAGGCGGGTCATCTTCAACTTCAAGAAGAGTGCTTATCGAATTAGTTCCCGGAACAAATTTAAATTATGCGTTCGGTATTTACGCAATTTCAGAACGTGCTGCAACTATTGTCGGACCTCTTGCTTGGACTATGGTTCTAGCTGTCGGAGGTTACAGGTGGGCGATGTTTTCAATGGTCGTTTTCCAAATAATCTCTGTTATTCTATTGCTTAAGATAATGAAAAAGACAAGTTGATTTGCTGTATTAAAAGACTTAGAATAGAGAAAGAACATCGCAGAAGTTGAGTGCAAAGTTGGCTTGAACAATTTAGTAATTATATTAATCTAAACATAGAATTTTCAGATTTGAGTGCAGTTCTAGGCGCAAGCGAGAACCGTACCGAGCCGTATGTGGGAATACGGTGAGGGAGGCTCGGAGCGCAGCAACAACGAAATGCCTCAAATGTGTAAATTATAAATATTATGAAAAAAGTCATATTAGTAATCATCATAATAGTTCTCATCGGTCTTGGTTTCTATTTTATTAACAAAAATAAGGAAGAGGTAAAGCCCGCTCCGGTAAATCCAACACCGGTTGTAACCGAGCCTGTAGTACAAGCTCCAGTCGTAGACAAAACAAAAACTGTTATCGGAACTTCAGTTGAAGGACGCGAAATCATCGCTTATCACTTTGGTGAAGGCGACACAGAACTTATCTTCGTGGGAGGCATTCATGGAGGATATTCTTGGAATACAACTTTGGTTGCTCGCAGACTCATGGATTATTTGATGGAAGAAAGAGCTACTAGTGTTATCCCAGCAAATGTAAAGGTCACAGTTATTCCAGTATTAAATCCAGACGGTTTAAGCAAAGTTGCAACAACAACCGAATCTTTCACAAAAGCTGACATCAGAGCTTCCCAAGCAACTCAAGTCGCCGGACGTTTTAACGGAAATACAGTTGATTTAAATCGTAACTTTGATTGTGATTGGCAAGCTACTGGTAAGTGGCAGAATAAAGATGTAAGCGGTGGAACTGCAACCTTCTCCGAACCAGAAAGCCGAGCAATAAAAAATTATGTTGAGACAAATGATCCAGAAGCAGTTGTTGTTTGGTACAGCGCCGCTGGAGGTGTATTCGCATCAAATTGTCACAAAGGAATTTTGCCTGAAACAAGCACTCTAACAAAAACCTATGCTGATGCTTCTGGATATCCAGCATCCGATGATTTCGATTTCTATGAAATAACAGGAGATATGGTGAATTGGCTCGCTAAAATAAATGTCCCCGCAATAAGCGTTCTTCTTTCAACACACGATGAAGTTGAATGGGATAAGAATAAGAAGGGGATAGATGCTGTCTTGAAATATTATAATACCGCTGAATAATGCGATCTCTATTTACGAAAAAAGCTCTTATAATAATTCTGATTCTCGGGGCGCTTGGTGTAGGTGTGATTCTTGTACTTAACAAAAAACCACCAATAGAAATGATACCAACTCCGATTGAAATTCCGTGGCCAACAAAACAAGAAATCATCGGTACTTCTGTTGAAGGAAGACAGATTGAATCTTATACTTTTGGGGTAGAACAAAAACATCCCCAAACTCGTCTTTTGTTTGTCGGTGGAATACATGGCGGATATGAATGGAATAGTGTACTTCTTGCATACAAATTTATAGATTATCTAAAAGAAAATCCCGATCTTGTTACAAACAATCTAATAGTTTCTGTAATACCATCGGCTAATCCAGACGCGCTATTTAAAGTTACTGGAAAAGAAGGGCGTTTTGTAATTCCGGATGTTTCAACCAATACTGCAGTTTTAGAATCGGCCAGATTTAATGCCCACGACGTTGATCTCAATCGTAACTTCGATTGTAAGTGGAAACCAGAAAGTACCTGGCGATCGAAAGTCGTAAGCGCAGGCACCGCACCATTCTCAGAGCCGGAAGCTCTCGCGATCCGCGATTTTGTTGTTGCAAATAAACCAGATGCTGTTATTTTCTGGCACAGTCAGGCGAATGCCGTTTACGCATCAGAATGCAATGCTGGAATTTTGCCAGTGACTCTCGATATCATGAATGCTTATTCGGTTGCTTCCGGATACACCCCAGTCAAATCTTTCGATGCTTACCCAATCTCGGGTGACGCCGAAGGATGGCTTGCTTCAATCAATATCCCAGCAATCACTGTGGAACTTAAAACTCACGAAACTATCGAATGGGACAAAAATCTCGCGGGCATCAAAGCTCTCTTTAATTATTACTCTCCAAAAATCTAATAAGAATTTAAGAAGCAATTCATATTTATATAAAAGGTGTTAAACCGTTTTGTCTGCTTTACTCATTAAGCCGTACGTACGGCTTAATGAGTAAAGTTAAATATAGAAAAAAATATAAAAAAATACCTGTGTCCAGACCATTCTGGAAACAGGTATTTTTTATATCAAAATTTTTTGATACTTTTAAAAAAGAAAATATTGTTATAATGTTAACTAATATGAAGTCCAAATCAGGTAAACCTAACCACAAAACATCCTGGGAACCAGTAGCCGCTTGGTATGATGAAATGCTTAAGGGTGACGATACATATCAAGAAAAGGTAATTTTGCCAAATCTCCTGCGAATTTTACCAGCAACTCCTGGTAAAAAAATACTGGATATCGCCTGCGGACAAGGATTTTTTTCAAAAGTTTACGCGGCTGGGGGTGCGAGTGTGCTTGGCGTTGACTTGTCCCGCGAACTCATAAAGAGAGCGAAGTCGGCGGAGTCTCCAAATTTAAAATTTGAAGTTGGGAATGCTAATAGACTTTCTGCTCCCGACAAATCTTTTGACGGAGCTATATTGGTTTTGGCTCTTCAGAATATTAAAGATATGACGGGTGTAATCAAAGAAGCCTATCGAGTTCTTGTGCAAAGTGGTAAATTGGTGATTGTAATCAATCATCCGGCATTTAGAATTCTCAAAGCATCCGCTTGGGGTTTCGACGAGCAAAATAAAATTCAATATCGCAGAATCGATAAATACGGAATTCCTTTTGAAGTTGAGGTTGATATGACACCCGGCGCTATATCCGAAAAAAATAAAGTTCATACAGTGTCTTTTCATCGATCGATTCAAGATTATTTTAAAGCTCTAGTTAATGCTGGTTTTTGCGTTACCGGCCTTGAAGAATGGATTTCTCACAAGCAAAGTGAACCGGGTCCGAGAGCTTTGGCTGAAGATATTGCCCGCAAAGAATTTCCAATGTTTATGGCGATTGTGGCTGAGAAGCTAAAGAGTTAAAAGTTATAAAGTGTAAAGTTATAAAGTAAAAAAGGTTTGAGATTTTAGAGTTGAGATGTAAGATTATAGACATATGGATCAGGAAATTAAAAATAAGTTAGACGAGCAAGAGGCTAAATTGAATGCGATTTATGAGTCTGTAGAGAAAATGAGAAAGTATTTTTTAATCGCGGTTTGGGTTACCGTTCTCGCTATTGTTTTACCTCTCATCGGACTTCTTTTTGCAATTCCATCATTTTTAAAAACTTATACGAGCATTATTAACATATAATTTAAATAAGAACTTCCAAATTTGATCCATCTCTGCGTTACTTCGCTCCGAGCCTCCCTCACCGTATTATTAAATACGGCTCGGTACGGTTCTCACTCGCGCCTTGATCTGAATCAAATTATGAAAGTTCTAATAAAAATATGAACAAATTAATAGGTCTTATTGTTTTGCTAGTTGTTATTTTAGGAGGAATTGTGCTTTTAACTAAAAAATCTGGAGAACCGGTTCCAGTGAATGAACCAAATGTCGATGTAACGACAACAACCATAGGGGAAGTTAAGGAATTTATAGTTGTGGGAACAGATTTCAAATTTTCCCCTGCCGAAATGAAAGTTAATGCTGGGGACACTGTAAGAATAACTCTTAAGAATCCAGACGTTATGCCTCACGATTTAAAAATCGATGAACTTAATTTTGCAACAAAAATTATTGCAAAAGGAGGCGCGGATGAAACTATCGAATTTATTGCTGACAAAAAAGGAACATTTGAATATTATTGTTCAGTGGGAAATCATAGAGAGAAAGGAATGGTGGGCAAATTAATCGTCGAATAATTAATTTAGATTCATGTCTTGGTTAATAATCATTTTAGCTCTCCTCATTCTTATAATTTCGGGGCGTTTTGCAATAGGTATTATAAGAAAAGAGTTTTTGGACAAAAAATAAATGGATTATTTTGTATTCTTAATAAAGTACGATTCTATATGGAGGTTCTTTCATATTGCTGGAGTAATAATCGCTCTCGGCTCAGTTGTATTTGCGGACCTTGCTTTAGTTTGGCTAAAATTTAAACCAAAAGAAGCGAGTATAATTGCCAAAATTACTCCAATGCTTTCACTTCAGGTTTGGCTTGGACTCATCCTTATATCCATTTCTGGTTTACTTATGTTTTTACCAAATTCGGTAATTGCAGAAAATTCCGTATTCCAATTTAAGATGTTTTTGGTGCTGATAGTATTTCTAAACGGAATATTTTTAAATGTTTGGGTTACTCCAAGATTCGAAAAATTAGTACCCGAGTGGCACAAAAATACTCCTAAAGTTAAAAATTTCACAAAAATTGCTGGTATTGCAACCGCAATTTCTTTTCTAGCTTGGTGGGGAATTGTCATACTCATGAAATTCTTCTACTAGCTCACATACACATATTCTTCACGATCGGAAGGAATATGTGTATGTGGTTTTTTGGTTTAAAGACTTAAAAATAGTTTTTATATTCGAAACAAAAAATACTAAGTTAAAATAGATGGAAATTTGGGCAAAATTAAAGGGCGCCGTTACCGGTCGCCCTCGTGTCCTTACGCTCTCTCTACAAAGAAACGGAAAGATCTTCTGAACTCAACCCAAGCAGGGTCGGTAACCCCCAAGTACTTTTTCTGTTTGCAGTCATATTGGAACCAGAAAGGGATGTGCCCGTATGCAGGATGTTGTGAAGCCGCCATGAGCTCGAGACATCGAATATCACCGTCTTCGAGTTCGTGCGGTCCCCAGAAACGCATGAGCATTGCAAAACGCTTCTCATTTTTGCCGCTCAACTCCAGTAAATCTACGAAAGAATAGTTGGTGGGGGACGGAATGTAAGCTTTCTGTCGAAGCATCTTGCCGCGGATGAAAGTCCAGAGAACCCAGAAAAAGTCACGGATTGATTGAACGGTCATGATGACCTCCTGTTTGGTTGTTTGGAATGTACAGTTTATCTCGCACCAGCATAGCAGATTACTGTATTTCTGTCAACTGTTTTTGTGGTGTACGGAGATTTCCACAGTTGAACTTGCATCATACCCCAGGGGGGTATATACTGTACTTATATGAAACATCCATCAAAACCAAAGCTTATTAAGCGGCTCAAAATTATTGAAGGCCAGATAAGGGGTTTGCAAGAAATGGTTCAAAAAGATTCTTACTGCATCGATGTGATTACACAGACATCTGCTGTAAAACAAGCCCTCTCAGGGGTCGAGGATATTCTTATGGAAAATCATTTAGGTTCTTGTGCTATGAGTCAAATTAAAGAGGGGCAAGAAGAAAAAGCAAAAAAAGAAATTCTTAAAGTTTATAGGCTTAAAAGAAAGTAGTTTTAATTTTTTATTAAAAAATATGTCTACTACTAAAACTTATAGAGTAAAAGGCATGCACTGTGCTTCATGTGCAGGTATTATCGAAAAAACTTTTAAGAAAGTCGACGGTGTTGAATCGGTCGAAGTGAATTACGGTACGGAAAAAGCGAAAGTTTCTTTTAATGAAAATAAAACAACTCCACAACATCTTTCGGAAAAAATAGAACCATTTGGATATTCCCTTGATCTTTCTGATAACAGTACTAAAGGTCACTCCAAAACCGCGGATGAGATGGGCATGAGCGCAGAAGATCACGCCGCTCATACTGGGATAGGACAATCAAAAACAGAAAAACTGGCGGAAATCAAAGATATGAAATGGAAAGTATTGTCAGCGATTCCACTCGCGATTTTTAGTATAATCGTGATGACTTGGGATATTCTTGCAAATTTTAATATTGTTTCCGAGATGAATGTTGTGACCGAAGAATTTGTGCATCATTTGTTGCCGATTATGGCTACCTACATGCTCTTTGTTGTTGGAAAGCCCTACCTCTTAGGTTTTTATCGTTTCCTTCGATATGGCAAAGCAAATATGGACACACTGATTGGGATTGGTACTTCCGTTGCTTTTGTCTACAGTTTTATTCTTACGGCCTTTGAAGAATCACTTAGGCAATTTGTAAACGTGGACCAAAATTATTACGACGTTACTATTATTGTCATTGCTTTTATAGCTTTGGGAAAATATTTGGAAGCTCGTTCCAAACTTCGAACTGGCGATGCTATTGAAAAACTTCTAAATCTCCAAGCAAAGACCGCTTTGGTTATCGAAGGTGGAGTAGAAAAAGAAATTTCTATAAACGATGTGAAGCACGGTGATCTTTTGATTGTAAAACCGGGCGCCAAAATTCCGGTTGATGGTGAAATTACTGAAGGCGTTTCTTTCATTGATGAATCGATGGTGACTGGAGAGCCAATGCCTGTAAAAAAGAAAGTTGGAGACGCGGTGGTTTCTGGAACAATCAACACAAACAGCACATTTACATTTAAAGCAACTAAGGTTGGGTCAGAAACATTGCTTGCTCACATAATTAAAATGGTTGAAGAAGCGCAGGGGAGCAAGGCGCCAATCCAGGCTCTTGCTGACAAGATTTCAAGCGTTTTTGTTCCGATCGTTCTTGTACTTTCATTTATTACGCTTGGCGCATGGCTTCTTATTGGGACAAATATTCTTGGATTTTCTCTTGCACTGTCGTACGGCTTAACATCATTTGTTGGGATCCTTGTAATTGCTTGTCCTTGCGCGCTTGGACTTGCGACACCAACGGCGATTATTGTGGGAGTCGGAAAAGGTGCTCGAGAAGGAATACTTATTAAAGATGCGGCAACTTTAGAAAAGCTTCATAAAGTGAAAATGGTGGTAGTGGATAAAACTGGAACTCTTACACGCGGCAAACCGGAGCTTGTTAGTATCAAAAAATATTCTGTTCAAAGCGAAGACGAAATTATTTCTATTCTTGCGTCTCTTGAAAGCAAGTCAGAGCATCCTATTGCTCATGCCGTTGTAGAATATGCTCGAAGTCGAAAAAATATTAAATTGGGAAATGTTCAGGATTTTGAAATCATCAAAGGTAAGGGACTACGAGGTATCGTGGAAGGGAAACAGTATTATGTTGGAAATACCAAACTAGTTTCTGATCTTAAAATTTCTTTTGATATTCAAAGCATTGAGGAAGAAACCCGACAAGGTAAAACCCCTGTCATTTTAGCTAGCCACACAGAAGTCCTGGCTGTGGTTATGGTTGCTGATGCCATAAAGCCAGAAGCTCGCGAAGCGGTAAAAAATCTTCATAAACTTGGTATTAAAACAGCAATGCTAACAGGCGATAATAAAAATACAGCTCTCTCTATTGCCAAAGAAGTTGGGA
>Ga0209542_10011140_pt1 | contig 16023 bp, 16 predicted proteins | sample RifCSPhighO2_01_FD_184028 | JGI IMG/M metagenome (GOLD analysis project Ga0209542, IMG submission 184028) | Soil microbial communities from Rifle, Colorado - Rifle CSP2_plank highO2_0.1 (SPAdes) (version 2) | ecosystem: Environmental > Terrestrial > Deep subsurface > Rock core/Sediment ... | reverse complement strand
TTTGCGCTAATTTTAAGCAAAGCTGAAAATTATTTAACCGGGTGAATTTTTTCTATGGGATATTGACGAGACATATATTTGTGAATTTCTAATTTCTAATTTTTAATTTCTAAATAATTTCTTAATGAGTAAATTTTTAAAAATTGACAAATCAAAAAAAGTAAAATATTATATAAAGGTCTCGTTCTCTTATCAATTTAGGAGGCCATCATGACAGATACTCGCTCCATCTGTGAAAAATGTCGCCATCAAAATGGAGGGTGTGCTACTTTTTGCCAACAGTGTGGATATCAACTGCCATTACTACAAGACCCAAAAATCATTGAAGAAGCCAGGGAAATAAGTGAGAGTCCCATGACAGGGTGTTTGGGCTCTGGACACGGTTTCCAAAAAGATATTGGTAAAAAATATTGTGGCAGTTGTGGCACAAAACTCTAGTCGAAAGCGCCGAGAATTCAAATCGGCGCTGTTTTTTTTATTTGGAGTAATCGCAAATATACGAATCTAAAATAATATACGAATATACCAACCACAACATTATTTCGCATATTTGTAAGATTTGTATATTTGAACGTATTTGTATATTCGTGACCACTCCTAGCGAGCGAAGTGTGCAAAGGCCTTGTTTGCCTCGGCCATTCGGTGAGTGTCGTTCTTTTTTTTCATGGCATTTCCTTCATTATTTGCCGCAGCCAGTAATTCTTCGCTCAATTTAATGGCCATGCCTTTGCCTTTTTTTGATCTTGCGGCATCTAAAATCCATTTAATAGATAAATCCAATTTTCGTTCCTGCCTCACTTCCATGGGTACCTGATAGGTTGCTCCTCCCACTCTTTTTGGTTTTACCTCCAATAACGGAGAAACATTTTCAATGGCTTTGTTAAAAATTTCCAGCGGTTCTTTTTGGGTTTTCTCTTTTATTATATTAAAAGAATCGTACACAATCTTCTGTGCTATGGTTTTTTTTCCAGACTTCATGACTTTATTAATAAACTGCGAAACCACCAGGTCATTGTAAACCGAGTCCGGTGATAATTTGTGTTTTTTGTAGGCTCGACGCATCGCTTCGCTCTATCAGCGACACTAATCTACTAATCTCATCCGAATCTACGAATACGTAACGTATTGGTAGATTAGTGTGTCATTTGTAGATTGGGGTCGCCTTATAATTATTTCTTGAGTTTCGTTCCATACCTACTTCTTCCCTGTTTTCTATTTTCTACACCTGCGGTATCTAAAACTCCTCTTACAATGTGGTATCTTACTCCGCCCAAATCCTTTACTCTTCCGCCTCTTATCAATACTACCGAGTGTTCTTGCAAATTGTGTCCTTCTCCGGGAATGTAAGCCGTAACTTCCATGCCATTGGATAATTTAACCCTGGCTACTTTTCGCAAAGCCGAGTTTGGTTTTCTTGGAGTTTGGGTAAACACTTTAATACAAACCCCCCTTTTAAATGGCGATGGATATACCGAAGGCTTGTTTTGCAATGCATTAAAACCGTAATGCAAAGCCACGCCTTTCTTTTTGGCTTTAATGCTTTTTCTGGGTTTTTTAATTAATTGATGAATTGTAGGCATGAAAATTTTTATTTATAAAAATTTTCACCGAGTACTCAACGCATTGAGTGCTTGGTGGTTTAATAAAATAATAAAGCGCTTGGCGCTCAATGATTACCAGTGTATCAGAAAAGAAAAAGAGAGTCAATATTTAAACATTACATTCCCGTAATAATATGGAAAAGAAATCCGGTAATGGCGCCAAGCGCCTGCAATCCTCCAAAGAAAATAAAAAATATCAACAGGAAAACCCCATATTGCTGTAAAAATATTTTCACATGTTCAAACTGATATGGAATAAACTTAAATAAAATCCAATGGCCGTCAAGCGGAGGAATGGGCACCAAATTAAAAAGCGCCAAAATAATATTAATATGCACCACAAAAGAAAATATAATAAGCATGCCGGGTGCGACCGCAAAAAAACTTGCAGGAATAATCCTTATTAATAATCCAAAGAAAATTGCCAGGGCAAAATTGGTGATGGGACCCGCAATAGAAACTTTAAAGGATCCCCACTTTTGGTCGCTAAAGTTATAAGGATTTATGGGAACGGGTTTGGCCCAGCCCACCAGCACGGGACTGCCGGCGATAAATAACAGCAGTGGCAAGATTACCGATCCAAATGGATCCAAATGTTTTATGGGGTTTAAGGTTAACCGCCCCTGGTATTTTGCCGTGGGATCCCCCAGTGAAAAAGCCACATAGCCATGGGATAATTCATGGATGATGACTGAAAATAAAAGTACGATTAATGAAAAAATGGTTACGGTGATATCCATAAGGTATTTATAGCAGGTATTGTAAAAAAAAGGAAGTTAGGATAGTATGATAAATATCTAATGTCTAAATCCGAATTACTAATAAAATACAAAACTCCAAATTATTAGAAATTAGGATTTAGGAATTAGAAATTTCATTGATATGGCTTCAAAAATTTGCACAATCTGCGCTAAAAAATCAGGCATGTCCTGGTCTTTGGTAAAACTAAGGGGGAAATACAACCCCACCCAAAAGATAAGAAAATACCCCAATTTACAATGGGCTCGTTTACTTACCGGAAAAAAAGAAAGAATCCTTGCCTGCGCCAAATGCATCAAAGCGATGGCAAAATAAAAGACGCTTTATAATCTATATTAAACCAACCCAACCAATTACTTTCTACTGCAAAATCATATTTTCGGCCACAAATTTGCTATAATTTTTAGGCGGGTCCGCAGGGCAAGCCTAAAAATTCTATCAAATTTCTAGCTCGAAAATTTGCTTTTTCGTAACAAAAGTAATTGATTGGGTTGGTCTATTCAAAAAGCGGACACGAAAGTGTCCGCTTTTTTTGTAGAGATACTTTAAATTACCAAAAAGATGCCGATGTTTTTTTAAAATACCCATAAATGAGTGTGCTTAAAACCGCTGCAAAAAAACACCATACAGATACGAATGATACGGCGTAAAATTGATAAGACACTATCGCCAAAATAAATCCCAATACCCCTAACATGCTAATCAGTTTATGGCTTGAGAAAAATGCACTTATGCAGGTTGCGGTAACATAAAAAACGATGGCCCAAAAAGGATAAAAATGCGAAGAAGAATACACGATACTTTTATGTATTACTTGCGAAGTTACCGGTTCTTGCAGATGAAAATACAAAAGATAAACACCAAGGGTAATTCCAATAAACTGAAACAGAGAGAGTATTTTTTTGCGCCAACGGACCGTTTCAAGCGACCGTACTACAAATGGTATATATACCGGCCAGAATATGTAAGCAAATAATGAATACGCCAAGGTCGCACTTACATTAAGCCAAGTAATATCAAATCCAAAAGAAAGCCAAACCAACCCTTCAATAAGTTGCTGGATTCCAAACAACAAGGGAACCAGAGCCAAGGGAATTTCTTCCTTCCGTTTAGCTTTTTTAATGGTCAATGCGCCGACTGCCAATAATGCGGAGCCGGCTACAAAACTTGCGGGAGCTGAAAAACACATAAGGATATTCTTTTAATACCAGACGCATAAATCTTAAAAACGTATCTTTTTTTGTTTTAACAAAAGTGAATTAGATACCACCGATATTGAACTTGAAGCCATAGCCACGGATGCGAAAATTGGATTTAACAGTATTCCGAAAAATGGGTATAAAATCCCCATGGCCACTGGAATTAAAATAATATTATATCCGAAAGCCCAAAAAAGATTTTGTTTGATGGTGCGCATGGTTTTTTTAGAAAGCACAATCGCAGCCGCCACTGATGTCAAATCTTTGTTAATCAACGTAATATCCGCCGCTTCAATGGCAACATCGGTTCCAGAACCCATGGCAATTCCCACATCGGCGGCCGCAAGCGCCGGAGCATCGTTGATACCGTCCCCCACCATGGCCACCACTTTGCCTTCCGCCTGGATTTTTCTGACTTCGGATTCTTTTTGGTCGGGCAATACTTCCGCTAAAATTCTTTTGATACCCAAAATCTTGCCTATGGCATCAGCAGTTCTTTGATTGTCTCCGGTAATCATCACCACTTCAATGCCAAGTTTTTGTAAAGCTTCAAGTCCCCCTTTTGCGCTTTCTTTAATAACGTCAGCAACCGCAATAAGACCTGAAAGATTACCATCAACCGCAAGCATCATAACCGTTTTTCCATTATTTTCCATGGTGCTTATTTGATTGCTGGCAGAAATAATATCAATTTTTTCTTTATCCATTAATCTGTTATTGCCAAAAATAATTCTCTTACCATTAATTATTCCTTCAACGCCATGGCCTATAATAGCTTGAAACTTATCTACTTTGCCAAGAACTAGATTTTTTTCTTGGGCGTATTTTACAATCGCTTCGGCAAGGGAATGTTCAGACCCTTTTTCAATGGATCCGGCCAAGGTTAATAATTCGTCTTTGCTTATTGCGTCAACCGGAATAACGTCTGTTACCTCCGGCTTCCCTTTAGTAAGGGTACCGGTTTTATCAAAAATAATAGTATTTATTTTATGGGCGGTTTCCAGGCTTTCTGCATCGCGGATTAAAATTCCCCGCTCTGCTCCTTTGCCGGTGCCCACCATAATGGCAGTTGGGGTTGCCAATCCCATGGCGCACGGACAAGCGATAATTAAAACAGCAACCATATTAAGCAAGGCGAATGTTAATGCCGGAGGGGCGCCAAAATCATACCAAACCACAAATGTCGCAATGGCAAGCATTAATACCGCTGGCACAAAATAAGAAGAAACTAAATCTGCCAAACGCTGAATGGGAGCCTTGCTCCCCTGGGCTTCCTGTACCAAGGCAATAATTTGAGCCAGCATGGTTTCCTGCCCCACTTTGGTAGCTTTGAAAGTAAAAGTTCCTGTCTTGTTTATGGTTGCCCCAACTACCGTATCGTTTTTTGCCTTATCAACCGGAATACTTTCACCGGTAACCATAGATTCGTCAATGGAAGATTCGCCCTCAACCATAATCCCATCAACAGGAATTTTTTCTCCTGGACGAACTCTGATAATGTCCCCAATAATAACCTCCGTAATGGGTACATCTATTTCTTTGTCATTCTTAATAACTCGCGCAGTTTTTGCTTGCATGCCAATCAATTTTTTAATGGCCTCCGAGGTGCCGGCTTTGGCTTTCATTTCAAAGTATCTGCCCAAAAGAATGAGGCCGATAATAATGGTGGCAACATCAAAATAGGGAGCGGCTTCAATACCGATACTTACCATGGCATTTGGAAATAATGCAATAAAGGCCGAATAGCCATAGGCTACGGTAGTGCCTATTGCCACAAGCGTGTCCATATTTGCCGTTCGATGCTTAAGCGCCAGAATGGTCGCCCGATAAAATCCCCACCCTGCCCAAAATTGAACGGGGGTAGCCAATAGTAATTGGATAAGAAAGTTTTGTAAAATCTTTGGCGAAGTATTCATAAGTCCCGGAAAACTCCCCCAAAGAATCAGTCCTCCCAAAAACAGACTAACCATAACTTTTACTTTCAGGTCGCCAAGCTCTTTTTGTTTTTCTTTTTTTTCGTCGTCCTCGTGCCGCACCTCATTACTAATCAAGGCTTTGTATCCGACATCTGATACTGCTCCCGAAAGATGTTGATCGGTAACTTTTTTGGGATCATAGGTGACTGTAGCTTTTTCGGTTGCCAAGTTAACGGTTGCCTTGACTACACCATCCACTTTATTTAAAGAATCTTCAAGTAACGTAATACATGAAGCACAATGTATTCCCTTGATGGGAAATGTTTTTTTAGTTTCCATATCATTATTAGACCCGTTGCGTAATAAGGATTTACTGCAAATTGCATACTTTCTTTGAATTACCAAACAGATCTATTATTTTACGATTTATAGTGAGTTTACTTGTAGTGAGCTTGTTGAAACTATCGAACTATTATTTTTCCATGAAACATGTTCATGCCGCAGGAATATCCAAATTCTCCGCTTTTTTGCGGAGTAATTTCAACGGTGATTTTTTGATTGAGTGGCAGGTATTTACGGATTTTAAAGTCACCCAGTACCACTTCTTCCAAGCAACTATTGGAATCTTTGCGGATGAAATTAATTTTGGTGATTTTGCCTTTTGGGATAATAATAACATTTGGAGAATATCCGCCCTCAACGATAACGTCTACCGAATCTGAAACTAAAATTTCCTTAGATTTTTTCATCAGAAAAAACCAGTAGGTAAAAGCAATGCCCATAATACCAAGAACTGTAACGATAATTTTATCTATTGTCATATTATTTTAAAGCGAGTGAAGGTGTTATAAATTACAAACCGTAGTTTGTAATTTATAACACCAAGCGAGCGCCTAAAATATGCTTTACATATTTTTAATTTGTATAATATTATTATTTTTCGAGGAAGTAATTCTCTCCAAAAAGCCAGCGCATATATCTTAAATTAAAGTAGTGGCCAAGGTGCAAAAAAAAGGCGCAAATACCAATAACAACGATTATCCAATCCAACCATTGAGGAATAGCCGCCCCGATGACAAGCAATACCCCCAAAAATAATAAAAATACCCCCAAAAGAATACCACTGATATCAAGAAACACAAAAAAGGATATTTTTAAAAATTTAAATAGTATTATCATTGGTTTTTACTTAATGTTAAACTGCGGCCCATTAAATTATTTCTCCCTGTTTTTCTAACATCATATGATGTATGGTTGCAATTTGAATCCAAATAGCTATAAGAATAAGGATTCCAGCGCAGAGCAAGGCATCTATTTTTGTAACCCCAAATACAGAATTGTCAACTCCGCCTACAATCGCACCAATAAACGCAATAATTCCAACAAAACCCACCACAACACCAGTACCATGCATTAATTTTGATAGTTTCATATTTTTTTGTGATTAATTTTTTAATTCAAATTTATTTTTTTAAGTAATTCCACACTAATTAACGACTTCAATAACTCCCCTCACCATCCCCATAGGACAACTAAACCGGTAAGTACCGGGGGCTTTGGGAGTAAACTCTTTTACCGTAACTTGTCCCGAGTTTGGATTTAAATACAAAGGCTCAATGAGGCCATTGGCAATAATTTGGCCGGTGTCGCAACTTGGCTGTCCCGACGAGGTTATTTCCCAGCGCACAGGAATACCAACCCTGACTTTAAAATAATCAGGATTATAGTTTGTCGCAAAAACCGTCATTACCATGACTTGCTTGCCCCCAATTACTGGCACAAAAGCGCCGGAGATTTGGTTTTGGCCTGGCACCAATATGCCAGGTAAATTAATTCCCAACACGCTTATTTGATTGTTAAGGGTAAATAGGGCAAAAAATAATACCAAAAATCCCGCTACCTTTGAAAATGTTTTTGAAAGGTGGGGTTTTGAAAAAAATGCAACACTGGAAAGCCCGATTAACAAAAGCATCGGCAAGGTTCCCAGGGCAAAAAATCCCATAATCCCCGCTCCTTGCCAAGGGTTTCCCGACAACAGCGCCAATGTCTGGGCAGTAATGGTAAAACCGCAAGGTAAAAAGAAAGTCAGAGCACCCATGACAAAGGGCATGTGTTTGCCTTTAAAATTACTTTCATCAACGATGCGCCGAGTGATGGCTTTGGGGGTTGCAAAGCGGAATTTACGAAAACCGGGAACGTCCAGCATCTGTAAGCCCAGGGCTACCATTAACAAAGAAATGGCAATCACCAAAAAAGAAGTAAATCCTAATGATATTTGCAATCTGCTTCCGATTAATCCTAACAGGCCCCCCAAGAGCGCATACGATAAAATTCTTCCCGTATTAAACATGATATGGGGCTGCATTTTTACATAATAACTCTGGCCGTCAGGATAAAGCTGGTGCCATTGCTTTGACATGGACAGCACTATTCCGCCCACCAATGCCGCACAACTTGAAAGACCGGCCAGCAAACCAAAGGCAAAAAATGCAACCAAAGAAGATGTTGTTGTTACATTTAATATTCCAGAAACCCCCGCACGGTCCAAAAGCAAGAAAGCGACCATAACAAAAATAGCAATGTTAAAAGCTACCAAGGTGGGGTTTAGCGGTTTTTCGTGGCCATGGTCAAGGTCATCTTCTTGCCCTTGATATTTTGATTCAAAAAAAGCGTAGTTGTCCTTTTTAAAAATATCATTGAGTTTTTGGGCGTCCGGTTTTTGGCCATCATAGCCAATGGTCGCCTTACTATCGCCTGTTGAAGCTTCCGCTGAGACCACCCCAGGAATTTCCAGAAGTTTTTTTTCAATTAACACCTCGCATGATGCGCAGTGCATTCCTTTTACAAAATAGGTTTGTTGTTTGCTCATATGTTATTTATTTACCGTGAATTATTTAATGTTACCACCGTACATAACAAAAAACTACCCAAAAAAACAACTTGGATAGTTTTAACTATTATTCGTATATTTTCGGGTTAAGAATTCCCCGGGAAAATGCCAAAAGCATCCGGTTAAAAATTTTTATCACGGGAGCATGATCGCATAAATAGTGATAAAACGGCTGAGATGTTAATTTGTGCAAATAAGCCCTGCCGGCAAACAAAAATAAAACAATCATTGTAACTAACCATAAGGGGAGAATAAATAACTCTTTTACTTTAGTTATCGCAAACATTTGATGCCAAAGGTCGATATGCTGGGTTAATGTCATTTGGCAAAAAACCGGCAAATCGCCCATAAACGGACAATGTGTCATTGCCCCATCAACTGGCATTGAATACAAAGCGTAAAAACCCATCAGTAAAAAAGCTATGCCCATTAATGTAACTATATTTTTTAAGCTTAATGATATCATTTGATTTTATTGTATAACTAATTTAAGCCGCCGTCAAACGAGTGAAAGCCGCACCCCACTAAAACAGATAATATATGGCAATGGCGACACTGGAAGAAAAGTAAAACAAGAAAGCCGCGGACATCATCATATTGGTAAACCAATTGGGGCGCAGTTGCTTTGGCAACTTAACATTATTCAAATAAATAAGTACGGGCACGTAAATGGCCATAACCACCGCCCCCAGCACAGCACTTATGGTAAGCAAGACAAGGGGTTGGCGTAATGGCAAAAGACAAGCGCTGGCCAGCACGATAATAACCACCAGGCCATAATATAATTGATTGATAGATATGTTTGATATGCCACCCAGATACTTTTTAAACGGGCCGGTATGGGAATTTACATATAAAATATCGCTGACGATTCTGGAAAAAGCATCTATAATGGTCCACATTACAGAAAAAAGCATCAAAAACGACATGACTAAAAAAGAATTAAAGCCAAACACACCCCAACGCTGGCCGAAAATATGAGCCTGTGAAACGGCAACGCTCAATCCTTCAGGAACAATACCAAGAGGAGTTAATACCGCATAAGCGTTTAAGCTTAATAACACCAAGGTAACAAGCCCCAATAACCAAAAGATAATCCCCTGGTCAATTTTTATAAACATCATCCACTTTTTCCAATTAGCAAGGCTTTCCTTGTCAATATGAAAAGCATAACCTTTAAAACTCACTGCCTCCACGTTTCCGGTAATGGGATTAATAATTCTGCCCACGTATCGGCCCATTCCCGCTTGTTTATCGCGATACCAAAGCGACACGCACACATTTAAAAGCCCGCCAGCCCCCGCAAACACAATGGCGCCAATAAATACCGACATATTTATTCCATCGGGCACGTAGCCAACATTAATAATCCCCTTAAAAGCCGCCATAAAATCAGCCGGTGAAAGCGTAAGAAAACTGTTTATTAAAAGCAAAGCAAAAAAAACCGGAATGATAATTTTTAATGATTTTTCCAAAAAATGATACGCCACTTTGCCGCTGAAAGTAAGCACCAGTACCAAGGCCAAGCTTGCAATCGCCCAGCCGATATAGTTCCCAAAACCAAAAAGCTCTTTTAATATGGTGCCTATGGCACTGGCCCATCCAGGCCAAATATAAAGCGATACGGCCGATAACAACCAAAAGGGGGCAAACCATTTAAACACTCTTGAAGAAGAGGTAAAAAAACTTTCGCCGGTAGCCAACGCATGGCGAGCCACTTCTTGGTTGATAAAATATTGGAATGTTATTCCCATGACCGCCGCCCAAAGCACTTGGGGGCCGTACTTGGTAACTAGATGCGGCCACAAAATTAATTCCCCGGTACCGATAGCCAAACCCATCACCAAGACTCCAACGCCCAAGGCTGAAGACCAATGAGGCGGAGCATGCAAAGTGTTTATTTCAAATTCATGATAAGTATCTCTCATTTTTTATGAAATATTAACTCAATCGACTGCTTCTTAAAGAGGCATACGTATCCAAAAGAGTAAAAAGAAGACTTATTACAAGGGGACCTAACAAAAAACCGACAGGGCCTAGAAAAATTATTCCACCAAGAACAGAAAGGAAAATAATTAAAGGATGGATTTTTACCTCTTTACCGATGAGGATCGGCCTTAAAAAGTTGTCTACCAGCCCCACTACAACAATACTCCAAGCCGAAAAACCAAGAGCCATAAAAATATTTCCGGTTAAAAAAACATATATAACCGCAGGTACGGATACGATTGCCGTCCCTAGTCCAGGGACAAGAGAAGCTATGGTGGCCGCAATCCCCCACAATGCGGCATTGGGAACCCCAAACAATCCAAAACCTATTGCCGTCAGAATTCCCTGGACAAAAGCCATCACCAGGCTGCCCTTAATTACTGAATTTATTGCGATTTTAATTTTTTTAAAAATTATTTCATCATCGCTATCGGCCAAGGGGCTTACACTGATAATAATTTTCTTAATTTTGGGGCCATCTTTTAAAGCATAATACGTGATGATAAGAAAAATAAAAAAATTAAATAATAACTTAGTAACACTGCCAAAAATATAAGCTAAATGATTAAGCAGCCATAATAATCCTTGCTCAACATATTGATTAGAATCAATAGAAATATTTTGCCCGAAGGGAAAGTATTTTTGGAGGCCATTCATTAAACCATTTGAAATACTAATAACCGCATCTTTCCCGTTACCGTTTGCAAAAAAAGAATAAAACTGCTGCACTTCTCCAAAAACCTTTATTCCTAAAAATATAAAAGGTATTAAAATGATAATGATAATGATAATAGTAGTAGCTAGCGCAGCTAAGCCCTGGTTATTACGCGAAAGATACAATACCTTTTTATGCATTGGCTCAAAGACTGTGGCGCACATTAATGCTAAAATAATTACATAAATAAATGGACGCAAAATAAAGAACGTCAAAATAATAACTCCCGAAAGAATCGTTAACAGAAAATAGTGTTGCAATGTTTTATTATTCATGTTATTACCTCAAATTACGAAATGACACCATAATAAAAGCTTTTTCGGGCTCTCATTCCATAATTCAAGGTCGCATTAATTTTACACTTAAACCTTTTCTATTACAAATTTTCTTAGTTATTTCCAATACCGGTATAATGGTTACTGCGGTAAAAATTACTAACATCCAATCAAAACCTGACAAAGAATATGTTTTAAACGGTATCTGTAAAAATGGCACGTAAATGATGCATATTAATATTATCAATTCCCAAGCAATTGCCATATTTAACCATCTATTTGCAAACGGACGATGCAATACCGAATCTCTATCTGAACGAAAATTGTATGCCTTAAAAAACTGAATAAGAATAAGTGAAACAAACACCAAAGTCATGCTTTCCTGCAAACCTCTGCCAGCATGTAAAGACCAAGAAAATAACATGATATTTGCCAATGCAGACCACGCCCCGCCCATAACCATTAATATAATCACAGAACGGGTAAAAATACCTTGGCTTAATTTTCTGGGAGATCTTTTCATAATATCATCTGAAGGAGGATCCATAGCAAGCGCCAACGCAGGCAAACCGTCAGTGGCAAGATTCACATATAAAATCTGTACCGCAAAAAGAGGCAAAGGCAAACCTATCAGAGAAGCAATCGCCATCAAGCCGATTTCTCCGATATTTGAAGAAAGCAAATACATAAGATACTTTTTGATATTGTCAAAAATAATCCGCCCCTCTTCAACCGCTGCCACAATAGATGAAAAATTATCATCAACTAAGGTCATAACAGAAGCTTCCCTGGAAACATCGGTTCCCGTGATACCCATCGCAATCCCAATATCAGCCTTTTTTATGGCGGGAGCATCATTGACGCCGTCCCCTGTCATGGCAACAATGTGGCCACGTTTTTGCAAAGCTTTCACGATGCGCAATTTATGTTCAGGAGATACGCGAGCGCACACTGAAATTTGTTCAATGATATTTTCGAGTTCATCGTCTTGCATAGAAGCCAAATCATTACCGGTGATTATTTTGCCTCCTAAGGGTAAAATCTGCAACTCCAACGCAACTGCTTTCGCAGTAATTGGATGGTCGCCCGTAATCATCATTACCTTAATTCCCGCTTTTTTGCAAAGCTCAATAGCGGATTTTGCTTCGGGTCTTGGCGGATCAATCATACCAAAAAACCCGATAAACACCATGTCATTTTGAGCCAAATCAATATGATCCGCATAAGCAAAAGCAACCCCAATAACCCTTAAAGCTTCGCCGGCAAAGTGATCAGCAGCCTTTGTAATAGACTCACGGATTTTTAGGGTTATAGGCTTGACTGCGCCGTTGATCATATAACTATTGCAAGATTGCAGTAATATCTCAACCGCTCCCTTACTGTACGCTATCTTGCCTTTTTGAGACTGGCAAAGCGTCGTCATTTTTTTACTTTCGGAAGTAAATGGCACCTCGGCAAGGCGGGGAAATTGCTCATCAAGTATTTCTTTTTTAATGCCTATTTTTTCCGCGGCAACAACAAGCGCACCCTCAGTGGGATCCCCGTTTAATTGCCAAACATCACCTTTTTTTATAAGACGGGCATCACAAGAAAGCACCGCCGCTTCAAGTAAAAATTTCAAACTATCAGGCAATGGATATTGCCTGCCTTGTAATAAAAATTCGCCTATCGGAGCATATCCGCTTCCGGTGACTTCTATGATGTTTCCATCCAAAAAAACTTTTCTAACCGTCATCTCGTCGCGGGTAAGTGTACCGGTTTTATCAGAACAAATAATACTGGTACACCCCAGAGTTTCCACTGCGGGCAAATAACGCACTAATGCATTACGCTTAATCATTCGCGAAACTCCAATGGCAAGCGAAATAGTTACTACGGCAGGAAGCGCCTCGGGCACCACGGCTACGGCAAGGGCAATACCGAATATGATCATTTCCAGTAGGGGTTGCCCCCTTACCACACCGGATATGATGATAAGTCCCACGATAATAAAAGCAATGTTAGTTAAAATTTTCACTAATCGATCCAAGTTTTTTTCCAAGGGAGTTTTTTCTTTTTCCACGCGATCAAGCATCTTGGCAATGCGTCCGAATTCTGTGTGCATGCCAGTAGAGGTAACTACGGCAAGTCCCCTGCCGTAAATAGCACTGGTACCGGTAAATACCATATTAAAACGATCCCCGATAGCATTATTTTTAAGACCAATATATTCGCTTTGTTTTTCTATTGGCAAAGATTCACCGGTTAATGCGGATTCTTCTACTTTTAAGTTAAATGCTTTAATCAACCGTGCGTCGGCGCAAAAACGATCGCCGGCGGTAATTACCATAATATCGCCCGGGACCACTTCTCTTGCAGAAATCTCCACCTCAATTCCATTGCGAAAAATCAAGGCGGTTGGCGCCGCAAGGTTTGACAGTGCTTCCAGTGCGCGGCTAGCACGCAGTTCCTGAATGAATCCAAGAGTTACAGAAAATAAGATAATCACTCCGATAGCAATGGCTTCTATGCTATGGCCCAAGGCAAAAGAAAGCAGGGTGGCAACCAATAAAATGATGATGAGAGAATTTTTAAATTGGTTTAAAAAAAGTTTAAGCGGCGAAACATCGTCAGAGACAACTAGTTGATTGGCTCCATATTGCAAAAGACGAAGCTCGGCTTCATGGCTGGATAGCCCGCCAGTAACGTCTGTTTTAAGCCTATCAATTACCTCTGAAGCAGAAAGAGTGTGCCAATCAAAAAAAGCATTGGTTTGAATTATATTACTAATATTTTCTCCATTTTTTTCCGGCATAAACTTAATTTCCCCAAATCATGAAATAAACACAAGACCTCTTTATGGAGCACAACTACACACACTGCAGGCATCTTTGCAATATTGATATCTCCATGGACCCGAACATTGACTAAATATTTCCTGGCAATTATACGGGTTACGAGGCGTAATAGTAATTAAGTTCATGAGAAATTCTTGAATTTTTTGTCTTTTGGGATCCAGAGGTACCGGCTGGTTGAAAGAATACAAAACACCAATACTAATGGCAATAACAGCTAAGACTACAACAAGAATAGCAATATTTTTATTGGTCATAATGATGGGCAAGAAATTGCATTTAATTTTATATTTTCACCACAGCATTTGTCAAACAATAAATGCGGAATATCCATAAGCTACAAACCCTGCGTCCGTATGCTAGGCACTGTAAACTCATTGTAGCATACTTTAAATAAATGAAATGCCCCCTCTCCGGAAGGCCTTTTTGTTTATATGGATATTAACGAGAAGAAGCATTAAGTCGAAAAATAAAGAAACTTATTTATTTTTCGAATGAAATATTTTATTGCCAAGCGGCAACGAAAATATGCTTTGCATATCAATGAGTTTATGAATGTGGAAATGATTGTTTTATAATAAAAAAAGCCGTGGTTTAACTTCCACGGCCATAATGAAGATGATTTGATTTCAATTTTCTTTTTGGATATAGGAATCCTTGAAAGGCTGGCCAGCGTAATGGGCGATAACGCCGTATGCGTTCAAATATTCCTCGGGGGAAAAACTTTCCCTGCGTTGTTTAATGGCTTGGGTAACCATTTCAACGAGATTAAATTCGCCGCCGGCATCAAGACTTAGGAGCGACGAAATGATTTCAATCTTGTAGGTTGCGTCGCGATACTCTGCTTCAATCGCAAAGGCAAGCTGGGGATGCCGATAGCTTTTACTGAGGCGTACCTTATATTCGGCCAGTTTTTGCCGGAGCTGGTCGAGAATCTTTGAATCCCCGGGTTTGCTGATGTGCGAAATACCTTTGAACACAGAAAGCATTTCGCCCTCCCGCTGTGCTCGAACATCAGCTTCTTCTTTCAGATACTGATTCTCTCTTCGTAACGCAGCTTCTTTTAATTCTGCCGGTTTTTGGAAACCAAGCTTCTCTTCGCAGAACACAAAAAGTTCACGGAAAAGCGACCGGACAGAACTTATTACCGCAAAAGTTCCCGAAAAGTTGCCGGTTTGGAATTCTTCCGTGCCGACCCCGACTTCGACAAAATACCGCACGAGCTCGTCATATAATAACCGCATCTCATCGGCAGTCGGGAACATTTGATTTCCGGCAGGCGACTTTTCGCATTCCCAGATTGTGCTTTTTGGAAACAATTTCTTTAGGAGCTCAACATCGCCAGTTCCCATAGTGGGACTTTCAAACATTTCGTTGCCAACACCGACTTTGAAATTGTATGCTACGAACATGGATTCTGCCTTTCGTAAAAAGTTGTCAATTAAGTGAAGAGCAGTCCTTCACTTTTCTGCTTTGTATCATACTCGTTTTCTGCGTATTGTCAACCAATGTGCCCAGAAAACAGAATGCCTCTAAAGGGGTAATCTTACATATTTATTTGATTGCGAAAAACTGTTGTTTTAACCGTGAATTACCAAATGCACAATCAAAAGAATATTTCTTGTCTTTTCTCCAATTTTTGGCTATAAATTGAAGAAAATCCTGCGAAAGTCCCGATGCCCCTTTTTAGGGCATCGAGGATCCTCGATTTTTATCGGCTGTGAATTACGAAATGCAATATCGGTCTGAAAATTTGGACGATTCAAACACGCTTTGGATCAGCCAAGTTTTAAGATCGTGTTGCAAATGATAAATCTTTGATAAAAAACTTAAACACTTTTTAAC
>Ga0209542_10011139_pt1 | contig 16024 bp, 12 predicted proteins | sample RifCSPhighO2_01_FD_184028 | JGI IMG/M metagenome (GOLD analysis project Ga0209542, IMG submission 184028) | Soil microbial communities from Rifle, Colorado - Rifle CSP2_plank highO2_0.1 (SPAdes) (version 2) | ecosystem: Environmental > Terrestrial > Deep subsurface > Rock core/Sediment ... | reverse complement strand
GCTCCGCGACAAAGCAATTCTGGAACTACTCTACTCTACCGGTTTGCGCGTGTCAGAATTAGCAAACCTAAAGCAAGACAATATTAATTTAGACAAAGATGAATTCACGGTGCGCGGTAAAGGCAGTAAACTGCGCATAGTGTTTCTGTCAAACCACGCCCGCCACGCGCTTAAAATCTACCTCGACAAACGAAAAGATCTTTCACCATACATGTTTATCCGCCACGACCGGGCTAAAGGCAAAACTGAACCAAAAAATATTACCCCCCGCAGCGTCCAGCGGCTGCTGACCAAATACGCGCGGGCGGCTGGGATTACCAAACAGGTTACCCCACACACAATGCGACACAGTTTTGCCACTGACCTGCTCGTCAATGGCGCCGATATCCGATCGGTCCAAGCGATGCTGGGGCACGCCTCGATTACCACCACTCAAATCTACACCCACATTACCAACAAACAGTTGCGTGAAGTTTACAAAGCGTTTCACCAACGCAAAAAGAACGATTGACTTTAAAGTAATTTCCTGCTAGAATCGCTTTGTTTTACCTCGTCATTATTTTGATTTATCAAAACGATGACGGGTTTTGCCGGCAGGAGAACCAAAAAGAACATTGTGCGCCCGTAGCTCAATCGGATTAGAGCAAGTGGCTTCTATCCACTAGGTTGGGGGTTCGAGTCCCTCCGGGCGTACCACTTTTGCGCTCCTATAGTTCAACGGATAGAACGTGGGCTTCCGGAGCCTAAGATGTAGGTTCGATTCCTACTGGGAGCACTAGAAAAATTTAAAAATAAACAGCACTTAGACAATACTGGGGTGGCCATAGTTCAACGGTAGAACTCCGGGTTGTGGTCCCGGCGGCGAGGGTTCAACTCCCTCTGGCCACCCCATTGTTGTTTAGGGTTGTCTGCCCCGCACACGAGCAACGCGAGTGTTGCGGGGTGGTCCTCGGTGGTTGTGCCTGCCTGCCGGCAGGCAGGGGTTTCCGCCTCGGCTCTGCCGAAGGCGAGACGGGCGAGCCCCATCTACCACCCCATCTAAAAAATCGCCGAACAGGCGATTTTTTGGTAGGATAAAACTATGGATTACGAAAAAGCCGCCATCACGTTAATCAATTTACTCAAAAACCCGGCTCTAACCGCCCAAGAAAAAGAAGCAGTGGAATCAGCTATTGGCATGCTCAGCTGGGCGACGTTATCAAAAAGCAGAATTAAAAATCTAAAACAGAAAAAAGAAAAACACTAAAAACTAGGGACAACTAAAACCACTGCTTAAAAAAATAAATCGATGCCGCGGCCACAAAATAAAAAAAAATTTTTTGCCATCTTTCTTTTATCATTTGCTAGTACGCTGGCGTTTGCTCTACCCACGTACTCTCAATCGTCATTTCTCGAGGCGCTTGTGGGCATCAACCAAGTTGGTTTTTACTTGGCCATTGCAACCACGCTAACATTTCTCGCCATTCTTATCTACCCGACGTTTATCCGCTACTCAAACTACCTGACGATGCTGGTGGTACTCGCGTTGAGTAGTTTTTGTCTACTCTACTTACCTCAATTATCCGAACTCTGGCTAGTCCTCGGGCTATTTGTCATTCAATTTGTCTGCTTACGGCTACTGGGAATCAACCTCGATGTGGCACTGGAAGCAATTACTGACAACCGTCAGACTGGCACGATCCGATCAACTTTTCTGACACTGGGCAGTCTGGCGTTTGTCGCTTCGCCAATACTAATGAGCCAGCTGGTCAGCCGATTGGGACTTAGTGCTCCATATTTCGCTTCAGGTATACTGCTACTGCCGGTTATTGTCATTTTAATTACCCAACGACGCGTACTCAGCGTCCCGATCCTTCAGCCACCGAAAAAAAACAAAATTTTTTTTACCGCCCTGCGGCGCAAGCCGGATTTAAAAAAAATATTTTTGCTGCAATTCACGCTACAATTTTTTTACGCCATAATGGTGTTGTTCACCCCAATCTACTTGCGACAGCTTGGGTTTAATTGGGAAAATATCGGCGTACTATTTACCATCATGCTTGTTCCTTTTTTGCTCTTTGAGTTGCCAGCCGGCCGAATCGCTGACCGCTTCTTGGGGGAAAAAGAAATTTTAGTTGCTGGTATTATCATTATGGCAGCCGCAGCTATGGCAATTTTTTTAATTCAAACCCCAGCCTTTCTTATCTGGGCAGTCGTGCTGTTTGCCAGCCGAACCGGCGCGGCCCTGACTGAAATTATGATCGAAACTCACTTTTTCAAACAAGTTAATACCGCCGATCTAGAAGTAATCACGCTCTTTCGGTCACTCCAACCAACCGGTTGGTTGCTTGCCTCGGTGGTATCGTTAATTGTTCTGGCGGTTCTGCCGGTCAACTACATTTTTTTGTTGCTGGTATTCTGGCTGCTGATTAGCTTGGGGCCGGCGCTAACCTTCAAAGACAGCCAGTAACTCTTGACGAAAATAAGCTGAGCCGCTACACTACTCAATACTATGGGACAAAACAGCGCGCTGAAAGCGCGAATCAAACACGCTAAGAAAAATACCAGAATCGGCAAGATGCTTGCCGTTTCCACCAAAGATTTGCGGAAAAAACGGTAATTTTTATTTTGCGTCCGTAAACGATTTTAAAAAAACGCTTCATACCAGAAGTGTTTTTGTTTACCCTGCCTGTCTTGACTCTGAAGACCAAGTATGTTAAAATAAGCCACTAATCATTAAACTTTTTTATTTTTTATGACCGTAAAACGAACGCTTCTGACTGTTATGTCAGTATTGCTGCTACCGGCAATTTTAGTTGGTTGTCAACCAAAAACTCCAGATGATACAGCCGATGTTAAAATCAAAAAGCAAGTAACGATTCAAACAATTCAGCGCCAATCAGAGATCCGTACTCAACTGACTGCCAGCGGCACGATCGTGCCAAAACAGCACAGCATTATCCGCAGCCTGACTCCCGGAACCGTGGAATTTATCGCTGAGGTCGGCTCACCGGTCTCGGTTGGCCAGCCGCTGTTTTCTATCCACGACACCAATATCGAAAACGCCTACCTAACCTCTTCACAAAACTTCCAGCAAACAGCCGCGATAACCGACCAGCGCGTCCAGCAAGCTGAGCTGGCGCTCGGTTCAGCCCAAGCCCGACTCGAACTGGCGCAAAAAAATCTAGACAGCGCCCAAAAGAGCGTGGCGCTCGGCATCGAAACCGCAAAGAGCACCGCAACGGTTTCGTACAACTCGGCCTACACCATCATGAGCCAAGTGCTCAACTTCCTAAGCGTCGGTGACGTGACCAATCTCATGTACCGCTACCGATCAAGTCCCGTTTCTAATATCTATGTCCGAGCTGATGCCGATAAAAACTACAGTCTCGCAGCTGAGCAGTTTCTAACCTTGCCACTCGAGCTTACTCAAGATGATTTAGTTGACCAACTCAACCGCGCCTATGCCGCTCTGCTTAAAACTAAATTGACCGCCGACTTGACGCTAGTGATTATGCAGGGCAATGAAAATTTTGCTAACGGCTTATACGCTAACGATCAACTGATACTGACAAGCTACCAGGCGCAAATCAATCAAAACATTTCTTCACTGATCACTAGTATCGGCGCGGTCCAAAACGCTCAGACAAACGGCAATCTAGCAATTGAGCAGGCAAAAAACCAACTCGAGCTGACCCAAATTGAAGCCCACAATGCCGAAGTTAGTTTCCAAAGCGCCCAAGATGGAGCGACGCTTGAACAAACTATTGCCCAATCACAGCTCAACAACGCTGCCTACAACTATGGCAACTTAACTCTTGCCTCACCGTTTGCCGGCACAATTTTGTCACACTTCGTCAAAGTCGGTGAACAGGTCAGCCCCGGCCAACAGCTCGTTGAACTAGGAAATCTCGATATCGTTGAGATTGAAGTTTTTGTCGATGCGGATTTTTCTGAGGCCCTTGCGATTGGCGATCCGGTGACTATCAACGATACCATTGAAGGATTTATTAGCCAGCTTCAACCCGGTGCTGATGTTAGCAGCGGCAAGTTGGGTGTCATTGTTCAGGCCAACAACACCAATGCCAACCTGACCGCCGGCGATATTGGCGATGTAGCCTTCACGCTAATCTACCAACAGCCAGACTTGATTGTAATCCCAATTAAAGCGGCGACAATCGAGGGCACGGATACCTACGTGCTAGTTTCAGAAAATGGCATAGCAACCAAAAGAAGCATCACTCTAGGTCGAGTGTTTGGCAATCAAGTTTCGGTTACGAGCGGACTAACCGACGGTGACCAGCTTATCGTTCCCAACGGTGTATTTGTTTCAGTTGGCGATGAGATTGAGGCACGCTCCGAGTAACCACTATGGATTCCGAAAAAATATTTTCTATCGATAAACACATCGAAAAAACCCAGCACGGTTTTTTTGGTTTTTTTATCAACCGTCAGCGGCTCACCATTTTACTCGCCCTAATGATCCTGGTGATGGGTACATTCGGTCTTGTCAATCTGCCGCGAGAATCAGACCCTGAGGTAAAAATCCCCATTGCCATTGTCACCACCGTCTACCCGGGCGCTAGTCCGGCTGATGTTGAAAATCTAATTACCGACACTGTCGAGGGTAAAATTGAAGAGCTCACCGACTTGCACCGCGTCACCTCTTCTTCTGTTTTAGGCCTATCGTCGGTTGTGGTTGAATTTGACGCTCGGGCTGATTTAGAAAAAAGTATCCGCGACTTAAAAGATAAAGTGGCTGAAGTCACCAACCTGCCCGACGAAGCCACTACGCCGATGGTTACCCCGATTCGAGCCAATGATCAGGCAATTATCACTTTTAGTTTTGCCGGCGACCTTGATGCGTATAGCTTCAAACAACTCGGCGAGACGATCCAAGATGAATTAGAAAAAATCCCGAACGTTTCCGACGTGCCGCTCCACGGGGTACACAACCGTGAATTTCTAGTCACCGTCAAAGGCGGCCAGCTCGATCGGCTTGGATTATCGATTTCTCAAGTGGTCGGCGCGATTGCTAGCTCCAACCTCGACACTCCGCTGGGTGATATTACGGTTGACGGCATCAACTATAATCTCCGAGCGGTGGCGAAATTTGATTCCGTCGAAGATCTCAGGCAGGTTATCGTCGGCGCCCAGGGGTCAACACCAATTTACTTGACTGACGTCGCCGAGGTGGTTAATCAGCTCACTGAGCCAACGACACTGGCTCGTCTGTCGCTCGATGGTCAGCCGGCAACCGATACGATTTCCTTGCAGCTTCACAAAAAAACCGGCGGCAATGTTTTAAAAATCGTTGATACTGCTAAAGAAAGAATCCAAGACCTCTACGATAACGGCTCGATTCCCCCGTCTGTCCGCATGGAAATCAGTAATGACTTCTCGCAATTTATTCGCAGAGACCTCTCGACTCTCGGCACCAGCGGCGTACAGGCGGTGGTTCTGATTTTTATTGTCATGATTCTTGCTTTGAGTTTCAAAGAAGCGGTTTTAGCGCTGCTGGCAATTCCGATTACTTTTTTAATTACGTTCTATGTCATGTTTGCTCGGGGCGACACACTTAATAGCTTAAGCCTTTTCGCCTTGGTGCTTTCGCTTGGACTGTTGGTTGATAATTTCATTGTTATTCTGGTTGGTATGTTCCAAAACATGCGCGACGGCTACACCCCGAAACGAGCGGCACTGCTTTCGGTGGCCGACTTCAAAGGCCCAATGATGGCCGGGACATTCACCACCATCGCCGCGTTTGTACCGATGCTGTTGGTTTCGGGTATTTTAGGCGAATATCTTAAAGTTTTACCCCTCACGATTTCAACCGTACTGTTGGCCTCAATCGGCGTGTCGCTAATTTTGGTTCCCGGATTGGGCGCGCTACTGTTTAAGTCTGGCGGCGAAAAACCAAAACCGAGCATAATGGAAAAATATGTCATTCATCGCTGGGGATTGGTATACGAACGACGAGTCAACGCCTTACTAAAAAGCAAAAAACAAAAACGACTGACGGTTTTAGCAGTAACTGTTTTATTTTTTGGCTCCTTGGGGCTGCTGATTGGCGGGGTGATTCCGGTTGAACTTTTCCCTAAGGTCGATATTGATTTTTCGTACATTGATATTGAAATGCCGATTGGTACCGACCTAGCAACGACCGACAAGCTGGTCAAGCAAGTCGAAGACTACCTGCACACGCGCAACGACATTAAAAGCTTTGTCACCACCGTGGGCAGCCCGGCGACCAGTTTTAACTTCGCCAGCACTGCATCAAGTAACGAGCATGTCGCCAATATCAACGTCAATTTCGTTGAAGCCAACCAGCGTGAGCTGAAAAGTTTTGAAATCAACGACGAGATGCGCGAGGATTTAAAAAATATTCGAGCGGGCAAAATCACCGTCCAAGAGCTGACTTCCGGACCGCCGACTGGCGCGCCGATTGAGGTCCGGATTCTTGGCGACGATCAAACGACTCTCAATGAGCTCGGTGATCAGTTAGTTGCGTTGATGGAAAATACTCCCGGCGTGATTAATGTCACCAGTAACCGACAAGTTAGCCCGGCTGATTTGACGTTTACCTTCCGCCGCCAGGCGTTGGCTGAAGCGGGCTTGACCGTCGGTGATGTCTCACGGACGCTGCGCACGACGATCTTTGGAGTAACCGCGACTGAGATAACCATCAAAGGCGACGACATTGATATTAATGTAGAAATGGATAAAAATCGGATTAATTCAATTGAAGCCATTAGCAATCTAACGATCCCAAATGGCCGTGGACAGGCAGTTAAACTTTCTCGGTTGACAGATTTTTCGCTCGAGCCGGCGCTGGCGGCAATTCAGCACCGTGACTTTCAACGGACCGCCACTGTCCAAGCTGATCTCGAACCCGGTTTTACCGCTGCTACCGTCTCGGCTGAGCTGGAAAAAAAAGTAATCGCCGCTGGCGTGCCACGGGGTTACACGGTTAATTTTGGCGGCGAAGTCGAAGATATTGAGCAGTCATTTTCCGAACTGTGGAGCGCAATGATTGTGGCGGTGTTACTCATCTTGTTTATCCTTGTTTTTGAATTTGATTCCTTCAAAAAACCATTGATTATTCTGCTCACTCTGCCGCTAGCAACTATCGGCGTGGTGGCTGGCATGCTGTTATTCCGACTACCGTTTAGCTTTTCAGTTTTCCTCGGACTAGTATCTCTGGCGGGAATCGTGGTTAATAATGCGATTGTGCTGATTGATCGCGCCACTAGAAACATCGCTGAAAATTACATGTCACCTCGCCAGGCAATCGCCGACGCAGCCCGAACCAGACTGCAACCGATTTTGTTAACCTCCATTACCACTGTGCTTGGGGTACTGCCACTAGCGCTGGCTGATGAATTTTGGTTTGGCTTATCGATTGCCATTGCCTTTGGGCTGGTATTTTCAACTCTCTTGCAACTATTTATTGTCCCGATATTCTTTCTAAAACTTGAGGGTAAACGAGCGTTGCGGCAGCGGCAGCAAGCCACGGTGTAATAAAAAACTGCCGTATTCGTCTACATCAGTGCAGGGGGGTCTTAGACAACAGTCGGTATGGCAGTGCCAAAAATCGCATTATTGCATTAAAGCCTGCCCGCAGATTGTCTCGGCACTCTGAAATGAATGAACTGTTGCCAAAGGTCGAACTTGTGGCAACGAAAGAACAAGGCAGGGTGACCCCCTGCCTTTTTTATTGCTTGATATTTTTTAAAAAAATAACCAAAAAATAAAGGGTATTGACCGCGGAGCAAGCTCCGCCCACTTCTTCCGCAGTCCCGCCGTGGCGGGACGGGGTATTAACCCTGTGTTGGCTCCTCGGCTCGGAAACAAAAAGTCTTTGACTTTTTGTTTCACTCACTCTACGTCGCCAATAAAAAAACACCGACGGGCTGTCCGGCGGTGTTTTTTTATTGGGTTTATTATAGACTAGTCAACGCGAATTTCTCGCAGCCAGGAGCTGCCACCGCTTAAAAAGACTTCTTTTTCTTGGTCGAGCAGGTGGAGTTTGACGTTGAGTACCGTTAGCCCTTTGGGAATCCCGCGTGGGTCAAGAGTAAAACGGAATTCGCCGACCTCACCCGGACCGATTGTTGGTTGGTTGATTGGGATTGCGGCAACTTCTGTTTTGAGCCAGTCGTTCGGGTCGTAGAACGGACTTACCCCTCCGTTCGGATCGTAAATTTCCAGGGCGGTTTTTTTTGCCGTCCACGCGATGTCTTGGCTGGTATTTTGGATTTTCATCGTTATTTGGATTGGCCGCCAATCGTTGCGAACCGCTACCGGAATATCATGCTGAATAATCTCAGCCGAGATGCCTGGTTTGACGATAATGAATTTCGCAATTGAAGTAATCGGTGTTACCTGGTTGCCGTTGGTGTACTGGAGGGTGAATTGCTGGGTCAGCAGGCCGCTTTTGTCGGCCGGGGCAGTAATATCAAAGGTAAACGTGGCGGTTTGGTTCCGGGCAACCTGTAATTCGGAAAAGTTTATTTTAGCCGGTACGGTAAAGGTAGAGGCTTGTGCGTTTTGGTCAGTCATCGTCAGCCAAACGGTCCCTGGCTGCCAGGTAGTTGAACCGGTGTTGGTAAATGTGGCGGTTAATTTTTGGGTCTGACCAGTCGCCATAACTAGCGAAGCGGTATCGAGGGTATTAAGCTGGGCGCCGTAGTTGCTGTAGGAGGTCGGTGGCTGTGTTGTGGGTGTGGCTGGGTCGGTAAGCGTGTCGTCGATATAGTCAATGACGTCACCGGCCGGGTGCAGCTCCAGCAGTTGGGCTGATATTGCAAACGAACCGGTGCGTTTTGCCGCGCCGTAGACGCGGTCGATGATTGCCGGGTCTTCGATCCGCATCCGCTCCCCGTCGGTAATCAGGTAGTATTTGCTGCTGTTGGTAACAAACGTGCCGTCAGGGATTTTGACTGGTTCGCCGAGCGGGTATGATGCCAACGTGGCGCTAGTCACGGTTTCTGGCAGCTGATTTAAAAATTTTGTCTGCAGCACCACCGGATCGACTGGTTTTTTAATCCCGTCTTTGAGCAAAAAGACGCTATCCGATTCATCCTTGAATAATTTTCCTTGCGGGTAGAGCGAGGTGGTGGTGATAAATGGTCCGACCGTATACGCTGCCAATTGGCTGTCCGGGACAGTCGGTACTTCACTGCCGGTAACAGCCAAGCGAACATCGCTGAGCAGGGCCAGGGCAGTTTCATCGAGAATTGGCCGTTTGGTTTTTTCGTCGATGAGAAATAGTTGATTTGAGCCGGCGGCGCGGACTACCGTGCCGTGGCTGAAGTAGATTTGCTCGCCATCTTTGTAAGCGGCCAGATCTTTGGCCGTCACGCGAATCGCGGCGCTGCTTTGATAGTCAGTGTTGAAAATCGCGGCGCTGGCAAACTTTCGTTTTTTGTTAGCGTCGATGAACCAATAGTTGGTCCCGTCGGTGATGACTTGTCCGTCGAGATATTTTTGGTTAGAAAAATACCGCTGCCAAACGCGCCAGAACAATCGGTTGCCGCCGTACGGCTGGGTGATGCCGAGCTCAGGCGAGTAGCCGACGTACGGCGTGTAGATAAATAAATTAGCGGTGGCCTGGTTTTCCGGGACGACTTCGAACCCATCAAAACTTTTGGTCGCTACCCCGACCCGAAATCCAAATTCAGCGGCTCGCTGCTGGTAAATTTTTTGGGTTTCGGCGGTCGCTTCGAGTTGATTAACCAAGCCCTGATGTTTTTCTTTACAGGTGCCGCCGTAGCAGCTGTACCCCGTTGCCCAGTCGAGCGCTTTTTCAGTTGCTTGGCTGCTGTGGATCAAACCCTGCTCTTTTTCCAGTGTGGCGAGCAAGAATTTTGGATTAACGCCGAATTTTTGTCCGGTTTGCCAAATAATTTCTGAAGTTTTTAACACCTGACCGTTTAGCACCGTGCTGTAGCGCGCCAAGACACTGTTTTCCCGCTCAAGAAATGTCTGGATCGCCGCTTTGCTCAAGCTGCTTTTATTAAACATTTCATCATCGGTGATGATGTTATGTGGATTGAAAACACGCGCTGAAACTGGCTGGATCGGTAGACCAACAAAAACGGTCGCCACCAGAGCGACGATGGTTATTGAGACTTTTAGGCTGCGGAGCTTTTTTTGCATTTTTATTTTTACAATCAATACTTATTTATTGAGGTTAGCAGGCCAATTGTACCACAGTCTCGCTACTGTTGACAATTTGTGTTGTCGGGGTGGTTTTTGTGGTATAATAAAAATAATTTAAAAATAAGCATACTATAGAAAGGGGGTGACGAACATGAAAAAAGCTTTATTTACAGTCACAGCACTCGCCATTTTTGTATTAACCGTGTTGCCGGTGTTGGCCACAGCGCCATTGACCGCTTCTGACACAGGACTCGACTACGGTACGTACACTGGCTTGGGAACCAAAGATATTCGAGAAGGGGTTATGACCATTGTCAACGTCTTGCTCGGATTTTTGGGCATTATCGCCATTCTGATAATTCTGTACGGTGGCTTCATGTGGATGACTGCTGCGGGTAACGAAGAAAAAGTTGATCAGGCTAAAAAGATTATCACGGCCGGTATCATCGGTTTGGTTATTATCTTTGTCTCGTTTGCAATTGCGACGTTTGTCATTGATTCACTCATCACCGCAACAATTTAAGTCCGTAACCTAACCACTTTTGATGGTGAAAGGATGTGACCTATGGGCACTTTTACTGATGGAGGAACAGTAGTAACAGATACGTTTCTTCAACTCTGGATTCGATTCGTCGATATAATTCCGACGATTGTTATTGCGGTTATCGTTTTTACCGTCGGGTTATTCATTGCTGATTTTTTTGGTCGTCTTGTCGGCCGAGTCTTGCAGCAAATGTTTCTCGACCAAGCAGTAGAAAAAACCGGATTGAAAAAAACCCTCGAACGAATCGGATTTAAACTGTCAGTCAGCCGCGCGTTAGGTCTTCTGGTTACGTGGTTTCTTTATGCGGTGGTGTTGATTGCGACTGCCGAGTTGTTGTCCTTAACGCAAATTTCAGTTTTTTTGCAGTCAGTGGTTCTCTACATCCCCAATGTGATTATTGCGGTCGTGATTCTCCTGGTGGGAATTTTGATCAGCAACTTTGTTTTCACCTTGGTTAAAGAGACTTCACAGGCTGCCCAGCTGACGTCAGCTGAACTTTTAGCCAACGTTGCCAAATGGGCGATTCTGGTATTTACCATTATGGCAACACTGGTGCAGTTACGTGTTGCCACCGAGCTGATTCAGATTTTGTTTACCGGCATTGTTTTAATGTTTTCGTTAGCCGGTGGTTTAGCGTTTGGACTCGGCGGTAAAGACAGGGCGAAAGAAACGATTGATCGGGTTTTTCGAAAGTAACGGACGGATACCATAAAGAGCGGCCACGCTGTGCGGCCGCTCTTTTTAGTTGCAGCGACTATTTACTCAATCCCACCATAATCCAAAACAGAACCGCTAGATCATTTTTGAAATACGGCACGTCGACCAATCCATGGACGAGAATAACCACCATCGCCGTAAGAACGCCGAGGATGAGAAAGCGGTTGGCAGTGACAGTCGATATTTTTGAAATGCTACGGCCGAAGAATTTACTCAGAAGCCAAATAATACCCACCAAGCCCACTAAACCAGTTTCCAGCCAGAAGTTAAATATAATGTTATGGGGGTACAGCAGCGGTTCGGTCAGCAGCGGTTCGCGCGTTTGTTGGTGCAGTTCGGAAAATCCTAAAATCCCGGCGCCAAACAGAAAGTGGCTGGGATGTGCAGTCAGATACTGCCAACTGGTTTGCAGCAGGGTAATGCGGTTTTGACCGGCATGATCCTGGAAAGTTATAATCGGTAGCACTTGTTGGCGCAGCGGTGGGACAACCAGCGTGATAATAATTAGTATCAGCGTGACCAGGACGGTCTTTTTTTTGTTCCAACCAAAATAGCTGAGTACAGCCGCAGCGGCCAGCAGCCCCAACCAGGTGCCGTGCGAAACGGTGAATAGAACCGCCAGTAGCGCGAGAACTAAAATTAAAGATTTCAGAATTGTTGCTTGAACATTGCGCCACTCACTCAGTAGCCAGCCGCTGTACAGCGCGATAGTTGGTCCGAGGTACAGCCCGACGGCATTCGGAGAAGTAAAAAAGGCCGTGACTCGTCGTGAGGCTTCGTTTGTCCAGACAGGTTCGGCAATCGCAAAGCCGGTGAATTTTTGGTAAATGGCTAAAAGCGAAACGGTTAAACTAGAAATACCCAACGCCCACAGGAGTGTTCGTTTGTCGGCGTCGTTTTTTATTACTTCTTTAAAAACAATTAAAAATAAAATCGGCTCAACGAAATACGCCTTCCACAAACCCGCGGCGTTAGTGAAAGTCGGCGAGATAACCAGTCCAATAGTCGCACCGCCGAGCAGCAGAATAATTGGCCAGCGGTATATATAGGGTGGCTCAGTTCGCCGGAGCTTTTTTTGAACAATCGCCGCCAGTAGCCAACCGGAAAACATCGCGATGATGCAGGTTTCGAGAAACGTAAACGGTAGAAAATAAATCGATGAACGAAACAGGTAGGTTGGCAGCAGTATAATAGTCGCGCCGACCGCGTAGACCGGCTGGCGGTAGCCGAGATAGGCGATACCACCTGCGACAACTATCAGCAGCATATTGAGCGGATACCAAACACTATTTAAGATACTTTGGATTTGCCAGTGGAAATCGAACCAAAACATAGGCTACCTGGTTACGGAAATAATTTCTCGAAGTGCTTGCCGATTGACTCCGCCGATCAAATAGAGAGTGGCGAAATAAAGTATGGTACCAATCAACAGCGCCGGAAAGAAGGCCAGCGGTACAAGCAACAGCCCACTGACCATCACCACGCTGGCAAACAGTGATTTTATAGCTACGGTGATTCGGGGCAGAAAGCCGCAGCGTCGATACATCACCACGCTGGCAGTCAACAGGATAAACGCTTCGGAAACGACAGTCATCCAGGCCGCTCCCCAGTAGCTGAAGCGCGGGATAAGAATCAAATAGCCAACGACCGAGACTATAGCATTCAGCGCGTAAAATTTTATCATTTCTTTTTGGGCGTTGAGCGCCACTACCGCGTAGCCAAACAGCCCGCCGATTACCAGCGCCGCGGCCGCCAGCAGAAGAATTTTGATCAACTCACCGGAAACGGCGAACGCCGGACCGGCAAACAGAATCATCAGCGGCTCGCCGAGAATAAAGCCGCCGATTACCAGCGGGACAACCATGATGATTAAAAAATCAAATGTTGCCTGAAGCACGGTTCGCAGGCGCGGCAGATTATTGGCGGCCACTGCCGCTCCGAGTAATGGCAGGATCAACCCTAAAAATAGATAGGCGGCGTTGATTAAAACTTCCAAGACTCGGTATGGCGCGCCGTACAAACCGACCTCCGCTTCGCTGCGAAAAATCGACATGATGACAATGTCGCCTTTAAAGTATATTAAGTTTAGCGCGATGGTAACTGCCAGCGGCCAGGTGTAGGTAAGAATTTTTTTCCAAGTATTTAAATCGAATGCCAGCGAGATTTTTGTCAGCCGTCTTGCGAAGCCGTACAGCAGGACAAAGGCGACGGCACTTTCAACGATTGTCACGATAATAATTGTAATAAGCGATGCGTTAATTTTTACGGCGGTAATCAACAGGATTAAGTAGAGTGTTTTGGCGATAATTTCAGCAATTACCACTCGCTGCATCACCAGATGTTTTTGGAATAGGCTGGTCAGCGTGGTGGTGAGCGAAACAAATACCAGTCCGGCGGCGGCTACGGCGATACTGAATTTAACCTCGGTCGGGTAGGGAAACAACATCGCAATCAGTGGCGCGGCCGCCAAAAAAATAATGGAAAAAACCAGCCGAATGGTTAACGCGTTGCCAACAATCGTTTTTTCGTCATTGGCCGGATCGGCAATCAGGCGGGTGGTGGTCATTTGCAGCCCTAGGTCAACTAAAATTCCAAAGACCGCCAGAAAGCCGTAGACGGTAGTGAATTGTCCGAAGCCGTCTTGGCCGAGAGTCCGAGTGATAATTGCAAAAGCGAGCAGTCCCAGGCCGACGGTAACTGCTTTGCCAATTACTTGAATAAGAGTGTTGTGGGCGATTTTTTGAATTTCAGTCACAGAGCCATCATACCATTTTTTAAAAACGGTTGACAAAAGCGCTGAAGCGTGCTATACTGATTATACAGAGCCTGGCAGTAGCCAGGTTTTTACAAAAACAAAAAGCAAAAAACGTATGAAAACACTCCAACCAGCACGAGAAGTGCTTTCGGTGTTTCCCGCCGAAAAAAAGACCGAGATTTTTGCCGGGCAGGTCCGGGCAAACCGCGGGCTAGTGGTGACACTGGTCGGCGTATTTTTTATTGTCATGCTGCTCGGGCTGCTGTTAAACGTCATTCAGCGCGCGGTTGATGGCGGTAGGGTTTCGGTTGGCATTGATGAGGCGGTAGCCTACCAGCCGGGTCAGGTGGTAACTACTGAACTTAGCCGCGGCTACCTTTTGCAAACCAAATAATTTTTTGCGCCGCTGTTGCTGCTCACGTTGGCTGGCAGCCTGTAATTATGGCGCAGTGAATATGTTCTTTTAGGCGACAATTAAGAGAATGAGAAAAATCCCACCAGCAATGGCGGGATTTTTCTTACTAAACAGTTTCGGTATGGATGTCATCGTTTTGTTCGAGCAGGTGCTGGAATCGTTTCTCCTGTTCGGACATTTTGATCACCTTTTTGGCGACTTCCTGCGGTCGGGGAACTTCTTTAAAAACAAATCGAGCCTGCTCGCCGGCGGTTTGGATGTAGACGGTGCCGTAGTCGAGCAGTGTCGAAAAAATTCCTTTCAGTTCAGCGGTCACATCCTGAACCCGGTGCAGCTTTTGTTCGGAAACGTGGCGGACAAACAGCCCCTTTTGTTCGATATTGATAATTCGTTTGTTGGTAACAATCCAGACGTCAAGGTAGTAATCAACAAAACTATGGAAGGCAAACAGCCAGGTGTAGAGGTAGTAGACGCTGACAAACAGCACGAATAGGGGGCGGGTCAGGCCACCCGCAAACAATGGTTCGATGATATCAAACGCCAGCAGGTAAAACAGTACCGGCATGATTGCCACCACCGCCCAGAGCAGCAGTTTGCGCAGAATAATAAACCAGTGCCGGCGCAGCAGCAGAATTATTTTTTCGTCTTCGTGCGAGTGGGGGATGTAGTGTTTGAGCAGCATAGTTCTAGATGCCTGGTACGCCGAGTTGAATTATGGGAATGGTGGCCGTCCAATCAATTTGTGAAATATATTGCCACGACAGCAGCAGCATCGCGATAGTTCCCAAGAGGTAGGCGCCAATCATGACGATGTTGCCAATCGTTAAAAATCCGAAACGAACTAAGTGGTATAGATTAAAAAGCGTAAACAGCAAAAAAACCAGAATAAATGCCAGGTAGAGGTAGTACAGTAGTGCTAAAGGAATACCAGCAGTCATTTGGTTTATAAGAGTGAATCTTGGCTTTGGGGCTGGGTATGATCCAAGTGTTGGTACGCGGCTTCGGTTGCCACTCGTCCTTGACCGGTTCGTTTGAGCAGCCCGCACTGGATTAAGAACGGTTCGTAGACATCTTCAATCGTGGCCATCTCTTCACCGGTGGCCGCGGCAATCGTATTTAACCCCACCGGCCCGCCGCTGAATTTTTCAATAATTGTCTGTAATATCCGGCGGTCGATTTGATCGAGTCCGCGGTCATCAACATCCAGCATTTTAAGGGCGTCAATGGTGATTGGTTCGGTAATCGTTCCGTCGCCTTTGACTTGGGCAAAATCTCGGACCCGTTTCAGCAGCCGGTTAGCCACCCGCGGAGTTTTTCGGGCTCGTGAGGAGATGTGTTTAGCCGCTTCTGGCGCCAGCGTAGTTTTTAAAATTGTCGCTGAGCGTTTCACGATGTGTTCGATTTCATTCTCATGGTAAAAATCAAGGTGGTAGATATTACCGAACCGGTC
>Ga0209542_10011138_pt1 | contig 16024 bp, 14 predicted proteins | sample RifCSPhighO2_01_FD_184028 | JGI IMG/M metagenome (GOLD analysis project Ga0209542, IMG submission 184028) | Soil microbial communities from Rifle, Colorado - Rifle CSP2_plank highO2_0.1 (SPAdes) (version 2) | ecosystem: Environmental > Terrestrial > Deep subsurface > Rock core/Sediment ... | reverse complement strand
TATAGTCCATGCCCGTGGAAACACGAGGAAGAACATGAACAAGGCACGGGTAGGGGAACCTGCTCGTGGATTCATTACTTGATTCGCTATGCGCGTTCGCGCGCATACGCTGAACAGGTCGGTCCCTTTTTTTGTGGAAACACAAAAAAATGGGTTTCTCCACGGTTGCTTGTTGTCCGCCAAATGAATTTGAGCCGCCTTCGCCGCGTCACAACGCGGCTACGGCGGCCGAGAACGGAACAAAAGAAAGGATGGTGTGTTAAAAAAGCTTTTAGCTTATAGCTGTTAGCTTTTAGGAAATTAAAAACACGCCCAGCATATGTCGGGCGTGTTTTGCGTTGAAAACCTGTGCGTAAACTCGGCGGAAGGTTTGACCTTGCCCTCCGAAGGAGGGTCCCCGTCCGGCGGCGGACGCGGCGTCTCCGGCGGAAAAAGGCCTGACCTTGGCGCATATTTTCCACAGGATTTTGCATTTTTTATGTCCAACAAAAGGCTCACACTACAGTATGAGCCTTTTGTTTTGTTATGAAATAGAAATAAGGGCTTTTTACAAAAACTTGACTTTTATACCGTTTTGGTGTATAATTGCCATAGTTAGTTTTCAACCAACAACAACCAAGCGAGGTGGCGGTATGGGTTTACCCCCTTATGCAGAGCTATACCACGAAGTCGCGCTAAGCGAAGCGGAGCGGCAAGCGGAGGAGCAAGGGTGGAACACACCGGATAGGGTATCATTCGCCAGCAAGGACCAGGCGGTGCGTGTTGCGCAAATTTTCATGCACCACCCGTACATTCATGGCGTGGAACTCTTCGGGAGCGTGGCGCGGGATGGGCTGGGTCACGACCTGGACCTCATCCTCATTACCGACAAAGGGCGCGGGAGCGATTTCATCTGTCTGGCCAGTGATCGGTTCGGGCGTCGCGACTCGCTGGAGACGGAAGACCTGACTCTCCAGAGGATGGAATGTTACAACACCCCCGACGAACGCGCCAAGATAGCGAAAAGGGTTCTCGGCGGCAACTTCGGCGAATTGCTCGCCGAAGCCAAACGGTACACCGCCGCAAAACTGGACATCTTCGTGTTCCCTCCCGACTGGCGCGACCACCTTCGTGTGCTCCAAGAGGATCTCCCGCACAGGGACCCGAATTTCATGGAGAACATCGCCCGCGACGCGGTGAGAATCGCATAACCGCCCACCGGTACCAGCAACCGCCCCACCTTCCAAGGTGCGGGCGGTATTCTTTTTTGTATTTCTAAAAGCTAACAGCCCCGCCCGACTGAACGACATCAGTCGTTCGGGCAGGTATAAGCTAAAAGCTATTCAAACACAATCATCCCGCAAAACTTTTTAAGCGGCGCATACCCGCCCGCGGCAAGGCGATGCCCTCCTCCGCCAAGCGAGGTCGCGAGGTCAAGCGCCGAGGGGCTCTGCCCCTCAATGCTCCGGAAGCTCATGCGGACGCGGGTTTCGCGGATGCTATAGAGAAGCACCGCGGCACCGAATTTTTTTGATAATTCATGACCAATCTCCGAGACAAACATGTGTTGCGCATTAAACGCTGGGACTTTGTGCTCGCCAATCATGACATAGGTCGGTTCCGCGCGCTCCACAAAACTTTTCACAACATAGTCGGCAAAATCAGAGATGGCGGCCCCTTTTTCAAGAAGTTTTTCAATGTTTTCCGAAAGGAATCCGAGCACAACATCCGGCTGGTTCACATAGGGGATGAGGAAGCGCGACATATGCTTTGTCCGGTCGCCAAACTTCCATTGCCAGATGTCTACATCCTGAATGAGGCGCAGAAGTTCGGGGGTTGTCTCTTCGCCGAAAAAGTGCGCCCACGCGAGCGTCGCGCCCGATTTTTCGTTATTAAAAACATACGAAAGGTTTTTGTGTTTTTCCGCGAGCGCTTCCATTCGTTCTTTCTCGCTAATGTGGTGGTCAATGACCGTGACTTCTTTCGCCATGCTCAAAAGCCGCTCCACACCGAGCGCGAAGTCAACGAAATAGACGGTTGTCTCACTATTAACCGCTTCAAGAATGGGCGCGAGGTCTTCCTCCGTGTGATGGTGCTTCAGCGGAAAGAGTTTGATTGAGGGAAACTTCTTGAGAAGCACCGCCGCCGCTCCCGTGCCGTCCGAGCAGTCGCCATGATAGATGCCGACAATAGACATAGGAATTAGGAATTAGGAATTAGGAATTAGGAATTAGGAATTAACGAATTGTAGCATTTTGACATTGTTTGCGCGACAGTGCTTTTGGTGGTATAGTTTTTGTGACTGCGCCCGTAGTTCAGTGGTGGAACGCGTTCCTGATAAGAACGAGGCCCTTGGTTCGATTCCAAGCGGGCGCACTAGAAAATCTCTTGGGCATCCCGAACGAAGCTTCGCTTCGGACGGGACAGGTGTGGCGGCCTGATATTTTTTAATGCCGAGGTGGTGAAATTGGCAGACACGCTAGCTTCAGGAGCTAGTGGGCGCAAGCCCTTGCGGGTTCAAATCCCGCCCTCGGCACTAACGACGCTCCCGTAGTTCAACGGATAGAATATCTCCCTCCGAAGGAGGTGATGCAGGTTCAATTCCTGCCGGGGGCATATAAGCGAAGCGAATATGCGTTCGGCAGGAATTGAATGCGAAAGGGGTCGGGGAAACTGTAGTTTCCCCGTGGAGCCCGCCCGACCAGAACGGTGTGTCGTTCGGGCGGGGAAGGAGTGGGAAAACCGTGGGTTTCCCAGGAGTGAAATAGCGAAGCCACGCGACCGCGTGGCGGAGCGTCCTGCCGGGGGCATAAAATTTGAGCGGAGCGAAAATTTTCCCTCACTACTAATTGCTCACGCTGGTTACTCTATCTAAAATTTGCATGGACATACCAAAAGAAGCCCGTGGACTTAGGACTTGGGTTGAAATAGACCTACGCGCGCTTGAAAAAAATACGCACGCGGTGAAGCGTTTTCTGGGGAAGAAAACGCTTCTGTGCGGTGTCGTGAAATCAAACGCCTATGGGCACGGGCTGGTGCCTGTTGCGCGCGCGCTTGCCTCATTCGGCGCCGACTGGCTCGGGGTTGATTCCGCGGTAGAGGCGTTTCGTCTCCGCGAAAAAGGAGTCCGCATCCCGCTGCTTGTTCTCGGCTACACGCTCCCCGCGCATTTTGCGCGGGCGTCAAAAGAAAAAATTTCCCTTACCGTTTCAAACATGCCCGCTTTGGAAAAGGCGCTTACATGGGTAGCGGAAACGAAGAAGCCGCTCTCCGTTCATTTAAAAATAGACACGGGGATGCACCGTCAAGGGTTTCTGCCCGAGGAAATGCCAGCCCTCAAGAAAATTCTTCAGGAAATTTCTCACAACAAACATTCCAACATTCTTAAGAATGTTGGAATGTTTAAGGTGGAAGGGATGTATAGCCACCTTGCGGACCCGAATCCAAAAGCGCCCGCCTCCGCGCGGGCGCAGATACGGCAGTTTAAAAAAAGCGTTGCAGAACTCCCTGTCGCCGCGGGCAAGCCGCTTCTCCACATCGGCGCTACGGCGGGAGCGGCATGTTTTCCCGACCCCTTTTTCACCATGGCGCGTATCGGCATCGCGCTCTATGGTATGTGGCCGTCCACGGAAGCACGCGACATGATGATGAAGAAAAAAACAAAACTTACCCCTGTCCTTTCATGGCGGACGATTGTCGGCGAAGTGAAAAAAATAAAAAAAGGAGAACGGGTCGGCTACGGTTTTACGGAAAAGGTTCTCTGCGACAGCACGATAGCGGTGCTCCCCGTGGGCTATTGGCATGGCTACCCGCGCGCGCTATCGGGGAAAGCCCCCGTGCTTATCCGCGGCAAGCGCGCGAAAGTGCTCGGGCGCGTGTCTATGGACATGACAGTCGTTGATGTGACCGATATCCGCGGCGTTGCGGCGGGCGACGCCGTAACCCTCATCGGGAAAGACGGCGCGGAAGAAATTACCGCCGGAGAGCTTGCAGAGCGGGCGGGAACCATCAGCCACGAGATACTGACGCGCATCAACCCGCTCGTGGAAAGAATAACGACGCCGACGATGGCGATTTGACTTTTCTAAAAATAGTAGTAAAATAGGACTAGCGCAGTATTCGTGTTGAGAACAAATGGCGGGGGAGGTGACATATGGATGATACAGAAAAGCTGTATCTTTTGGCGGACCGCCTCTTGTGGTCCGCGCTTGCCGAGCTCGTCTTCGCCATCGTCCTTGTGCTTCTTCATTCTGTCGCATCCGCACTCATCATTATGATTGTAGGCATTGCGGCTGCGGGCACCGCAAAGTTTCTTTTCTTGAGACACGCACAACTTGTTGAAAACGAGAAAGGAGGGAAACGATGATACGCGAATTCATAATGCGGGCAGACGAACGCATCTTTGCTGCGGCCGAACTCGGGTTCAGAAGTAATCCGCAGGATTTTGTCGCAAACGCGCTATCGGACATCCGGCAATATGCGCCGGGGTTGCAACGGTTTATCGCGCTTTCCTCGGGGCGGTATGCCAGCGAAGCGTTTCCGCTCGGTATCGTGCTGACCCTGGTCGCATTCATCGGTTTTGCCTGTGAATCCGGCAAAGAGGAGGAACTGCTTGCACAGCTTAGAGCGGTGGACGCCGAGTTCTATGAGCGGCACGGAATGTCATACTGCAAAGATACGACCGGCTTTAAGCGGCGTGCGTTGGAAATGGTCGTCGTGGATGAAAGCGGGGGAGCCCTTGTTAATTTTTTAGACAGGTTCTCGACTAAGATGGCGATGTTTGATCAGGGCTCCTATGCAATTCTCGAGCTCCTCCTTCGCCTCGAAGATGAGTCGCGCGGCATCATCAACGCATGTCATCTGAACTAGCGGCGTCCGTGTTTTACGGACGCTCTTTTTTATGGCACAGTATCCGTATGGAACCGCTTGCCTCAAAAATACGCCCGAAAACGCTTGAAGAATTCGTCGGGCAGGAACACCTTGTGGGAAAAGGGAAACCGCTCCGCGTCGCGATAGAAAAGAAGCACCTCTTCTCGTTTATTTTCTGGGGTCCGCCCGGTGTCGGGAAGACGACGCTCGCGCGCATTTATGCGGGGAATGTCGGCGCGCACTTATGCGAGCTTTCCGCCGTGTCGGCGGGGAAAGACGACATACGGAAGGCGCTTGCGGAGGATGCGGGCGGGAAACCGAAGATTCTTTTTCTTGACGAGATACACCGTTTCAACAAAGCCCAGCAGGATTTTCTCCTGCCTTTCGTTGAGCGCGGGGAGCTGACGCTTGTGGGCGCAACGACCGAGAACCCGAGTTTTGAAGTTATCGCGGCGCTTCTCTCGCGCTCGCGGGTGTTTGTCCTGAACGAACTCACTCCGGCGGAGATGGAGAAAATAATAGACCGCGCCGGATTTTCTTTGGATGCGGAGACAAAAGAGTGGCTCGTTGCCGCGGCGGCAGGCGACGCGCGGCAGGCGCTCTCGCTCCTTGAAAACACCGCGCGGCTTTACAAAAAAATTACAATCCCGAACCTCAAAAACGCGCTCCAGTCAAAATATCTTCGGTATGATAAAAAAGGCGAGGAACATTACAACACCATTAGCGCGTTCATTAAAAGCATGCGCGCTTCCCAGCCGGACGCGGCACTCTATTATCTTGCGCGGATGATAGAGGCGGGCGAGGACCCGAAGTTTATCGCGCGGCGCATGGTCATTTTCGCAAGCGAGGATATCGGGCGCGCCCAGCCGACGGCGCTTGTTGTTGCGAACGAAGTGTTCCGCGCGGTGGAAACAATAGGGCTTCCCGAATGCGGCATCAATCTCGCGCACGGCGTCTGCTATCTTGCCGAGGCGAAGAAAGACCGCAGTTCCTACGATGCCTATCAGGCGGCGCTTGCCGATGCGCGCCGGCACGGCAACCTCCCCGTGCCGCTTGAAATCAGGAATGCCCCGACGAAGCTCATGAAAGAATTGGATTACGGGAAAGGGTACGAAGCGTATACGGCGAAAAGTTTTCTTCCCGAAAAACTCAAGGGGAAAACTTATTTGAAGAAGCGCTGAAGAAACCCCGCCCCGCCGCCGCCGGGCGGCGCTTCTTTTTAAGTAATGGTCATGTTATAAAAAATTAGAGACAAACCCGTTCTTCTACAATAGTGAGAAAAAAGAATGAACGATACACCGCTCGTGCTCTGGCTTGCCGATGTTCGTCCTGAGCACAAGAATCTCGTTGGCGGAAAAGGGATTAACCTCGCGAAGCTCTACAATGAACTCCGCGCGGAAGGCATCTCTGTTCCCAACGGATTCGTGCTGACGACCGAAGCGTGGAAGTTGTTTTCCGAGTCCTCCGGTCTTCGAGAACAGATTGAGGAGATTCTTTCCAAGGTTGACTGTGAAGATGCGCAGTCGCGGAGCATGCACGCCGCGCACATTCGAAGGGCGATTGAACTCGCGCCCATCATGCCGGCACTTCGCGAAAAGATTGAAGGTGGTTACCGCGTTCTCGTAGAGGATTTTTGGGTTGATGTGGATGTGGCGGTCCGTTCGTCTGCCATCGCGGAGGACCTGGAAGATGCGTCGTTTGCCGGTCAGCACGACAGCTTCCTTAACATTCGCGGGGTGGAAAACCTCGTGCTCAGTGTAAAGCACTGCTTCGCGTCGTTTTTCACCGACCGCGCATTGTATTACCGCTATGTTAAAAAATTTCCGCTCTATCCGGAAGACGGCGGGGCAGTGGTGGTGCAGAAGATGGTGCGCTCCGACAATGCGTCTGCGGGCGTTGCGTTTTCAAACGACCCCGACAGCAATGCGTCATATCTCATCACGGTGACCGGAAGCTGGGGGCTGGGCGAGGCAAGCGTGAGCGGGCTCGTGACTCCCGACACTTTTCTCTTTGCGCGCCCACTTTCTGAAGACGGCGAGCCGGTTCTTGTGGACAAAGAGATTGGCGCAAAGACCGAGAAGCTCGTGTATGCCTATGATGGCGCCCTGTCCACCAAAAGCGTTGAAGCAACGCGCGCCGAACGCGAATCGTTCTGCCTCTCTACGGAGGACGCGCTTATCATTGCGCGCGCGGTGGAAAAAATTCATCGGCGCTACGGCAAACCGATGGATGTGGAGTGGGCAAAAGACGGCATTGGCGGCGGGCGGCGCGAAGATGGTGATGGCACCATCTATATCGTGCAAGCGCGTGCGGTGACGACCACTAAAGACCCATGGGTCGTGGAGTGGACGCGCACCAAAGAGTCAGAGTCCGATACCGTACTCGTGCGCGGAAGCGCAATCGGCCAAAATGCTGGTCAAGGAAGGGTGCATGTCATTGCGGACGCGCGGGATATCGGCAGGTTCAAGAAAGGCGAAGTGCTTGTCACGGACATGACGAACCCCAATTGGGTTCCCATAATGCGCAAAGCATCCGCGATTGTGACGAACAAGGGCGGTAAAACATGCCACGCGGCGATTATCGCGCGCGAACTCGGTATTCCCTGCGTCATCGGTACCGGCAATGCCACGAGTGTTCTTGCCGATGTCAAAGAGGTGACGGTAGGCGGGGAGCACGGAGAAGTGTTTTTGGGGCTTGTTCCCCTTGAACATATCCGCATTGACCTTCGTGAGACGATTCGCCTCAAAAAAGAACTTCGGACCAAAGTGATGCTCATTCTCGCTGACCCGAAGACGGCGCCGAAGTACAGTTTTTACCCGAACGATGGCATCGGTCTTGCGCGGCTTGAGTTCATCATCGCGAGTTTTATCCAGATACACCCGATGCTCGCGCTTGAGGAAGACCCCGCAGAGATACTTGTTCCGAAAGGGCTGACGGACCCTTTGGAGAAAGCGCGTGCTCTGCAAGAACTGGCAAGGTTTCGCGATATTACCTGCGGCTACACGAACGCGAAAGAGTTTTTCGTGGAGAAACTTACACACGGCATCATGCAACTTGCCGCATGCGCATGGCCGAACCCGATTATTGTCCGTCTCTCGGACTTCAAGTCCAATGAATACCGCCGGCTTCTCGGCGGCGCGCACTTTGAGCCGCACGAGGAGAATCCGATGCTCGGCTTGCGCGGCGCATCGCGGTATTACGACCTGCGGTACCGGCCGGCATTTCAGGAGATTGAGTGTGTCGCTCTTCGTGCCGCGCGCGATGCCGGATTCACGAACATCAAGGCGATGATTCCTTTCGTGCGGACCGCGGCAGAAGCGAGGAAAGTTGTCGCGCTGATGGCGGGAACAGGCCTTGTCCGCGGCGAGAACGGTTTTGAGGTGTACTGCATGACCGAACTTCCCGCGAATGTTCTGGAGCTTGAAGGTCTCGCCGAAATTTTTGACGGCTTCTCCATCGGCTCCAACGACCTGACACAGCTTACGCTCGGGATGGACCGCGACTCGGCCGACATCGCGCACATCGCGGACGAACGCGACCCAGCGGTAATGAAGCTCATCACTATGGCGATTGAAAAAGCGCGTGCCTGTGGCAAGCCCATCGGTATCTGCGGTCAAGCGCCGACCAACCATCAGAAATACGCAAAGTTTCTCGTTGACCTCGGTATCACTTCCATCTCTGTCCAGCCGGACGCGATTCCGGCAACGGTCAAGAATGTGTCCGAAGCGGAACAGAAATTGAAGTAACCGTTGTTCGCCCCGCCCCCTTGGAAACACCAAGGAGGCGGGGCTTTTCTTTTGTCAGATTCTGTGGTTTAATTATACTCACGATGAAAAACGGCTGGCAAAATTTTTTTTCCGCCGAAGGCGGATCCGCCTCCGGCGGAAAGGACAAACGGATAACCCTCATGGGGCTGGGGCTTCTTGGGCGCGGGGTGGGCGACGCGGCATTTCTCGCGCAGTGCGGGGCGAAAGTGCTTGTGACGGACAAAAAGAGCGCGAAAGAACTTGCGTCGTCGGTCGCGAAACTCAAACGGTTCCGGAATATCCGTTTCCGTCTCGGCGGACACGACCTGCGTGACTTTTCCGCCAGAGGCGGACATGGCGCCGACATGATTTTGAAAGCCGCCGGCGTGCCGCTTGATTCGCCGTACATTGCGGAGGCGCGAAAAAATAAAGTGCCCGTCTACATGAGCACGGCGCTCTTTGTAAAACTATTGCCGGAAGGCACAACCGTCATCGGCGTCACCGGCACGCGCGGGAAAACGACCACTGCTTTTTTACTATTTGAGATATTAAAAAAGCAATTTCAAATTTCAAATTTCAAATTTCAAAATGAAAAAGAAAAAAGAACCCCGAAAGTCTTTCTTGGAGGAAATGTCCAAGGTATTTCAACACTCGCGTTACTCCCCAAAATAAAATCCGGCGACTTCGTTGTGCTTGAGCTTGACTCGTGGCAGTTGCAGGGGTTTGGCGATTTGAGAATAAGCCCGCAGGTGGCGGTGTTCACAACATTTCTGCCGGACCATATGAACTACTATAACGGGAGCATGAGGCGGTATTTTGAGGATAAGGCGCGGATTTTCAAATACCAACGAAGCAACGAAGCAACGAAGCAAGAAAGCACAAGGGTGCTGTGGAAAACTCAAGCTAGGTTTTGCCTTGAGGAGGAGCTCCGCGACGGGAAAAGGCGAAACCTTGCGCAGAGTTTTCCACAGCGTGAGAGCTCGCATGTTTTCATTGCTGGAGAACAAGCGATGCCGTTTATGAAAAAATGGGAGCCGAAGTACGCGCGGCGGGCGGTTGTCGCGCGGGCGAGTGATGTGCCGAAGAAGTGGAAGCTAAAAATTTTAGGGGAGCACAATCGGTATAACGCCGCGTGTGCGCTTCGGGCGGCGGACACGCTCGGTATTCCGCGGGCAGTCACCAAAAAAGCCGTGGAAAGTTTCCGCGGCGTCCCCGGGCGGCTTGAATTTGTTCGTGATGTGCGCGGGGTGAAAATCTACAACGATACGACGGCGACAACGCCCGAGGCGACAATTGCCGCACTTCGCGCATTAGGGGGTAGTAATCAAAGTAATGTCTCAAAAAGCAGAACACGACATTCTAACATTCTTAAGAATGTTAGAATGTCGTGTGAGGTAGATGAGAGAAAAATTATCTTAATAATGGGTGGGGCGGATAAAGGATTGGATATGAGCGGGCTGGTGAAAGAGATTCCGAAATGGTGCAAGGCGGTAGTGTTGCTTACGGGAAGTGGGACTGAAAAATTTCAAATTTCAAATTTCAAATTTCTAAATAAATTCCAAATTCCAAATTCCAAATTCCAAATTCTAGAGGCGAAGACTCTCAAGGAATCTGTTGTGCGTGCGCTTGAAATGGCAAAGTCGGGAGATATAATTTTGTTCTCTCCCGCCTTTGCCTCGTTTGGGATGTTTAAGAACGAATACGATAGGGGCGAGCAATTTAACAAGCTAGTTTGTAGAAAATGAAAAACCCCACGGTTCGCAGTGGCGAAGTCGTGGGGGCAAAAGGACATTAGTCCTTACGCGTGGAGTTGGTGGTATGCGCGAGGCTGTCGTGCCTTTGCTTGAGAGCAAATACCACCGCAATCACGAAAAGTACAGCGACGAATGCCTGCATGTCCGACAACGGGGTCATCTTGGCAACCCAATCGGAGAACTTCGCGGGCACATAGAAGATGCCAACGAGAACGAACCAAGCCAGGACATAGCTCACGGGCTTCGCCACTGGTCTCGGGAGTTTGAACTTGTCAAACATACCAGCCCTCCGTTTCAAAGAGGTTGTTGATACAAGCAACGCTGTGTGCGTCACTTAAAAAGCATTGTATCACAACAAAGAACAATGTCAAATATTCAAAAAATTCACTTTATCGGTATTGGCGGCATTGGGATGTCGGCGCTTGCGCGGATGTGTCTTTTGGCGGGGAAAGAGGTGAGCGGGTCCGATTCTTCGCGGTCAGAAATTACCGAGTCGCTTCACGCGCTCGGCGCACGGATTTTCTATACACAGGAAGCGGGGAATATTGGAGACGACACGGCGCTTGTCGTGCGGACGCTTGCGATAGCGGAGGATAATCCCGAACTTGCCGAAGTGCATCGTCGTGGGATTCCCGTAAAAACCTACCCCGAGTTTCTCGGCGCGATTTCAAAAGGGAAATACACCATCGCCGTCTCTGGCACGCACGGGAAGACGACGACGACGGGGATGATTGCCGAGGGAGCGATTGCTGGCGGGCTTGACCCGACGGTTGTCATTGGTAGTTTGCTCAAGAATGCGCGGAGCAATTTTATCGGCGGGGCGGGAAAATATTTAATCGCCGAAGCGTGCGAATACAAGCGTTCGTTTTTGAATTTGTCGCCATCGGTTCTTGTCGTGACGAACATAGACAACGACCACATGGATTACTACAAAGACATTGCCGATATCCAGAGCGCGTTTGCCGAGCTCGCGGCGAAGCTTCCCCAAGACGGCTTTCTCGTCTGCGACGCGTACGACCCGCTTTTGGCGCCCGTTATAGCGGCGACAGAGGCACGGACGGTGAATTATAGAAACTTTTTTAATGAGAAAATCGCACTCAAGGTTCCGGGCGCGCATAACAAAAAGAACGCCGCCGCGGCGCTTGCCGCCTTGGATTGTTTGGGAATAAGCCCCTCGACTGCGCTCGGGGCGCTGAACAAGTTCAGCGGCACTTGGCGGCGGTTTGAATATAAGGGCGAAACAAAAAACGGCGCGATGGTCTACGACGACTACGCGCACCACCCGACAGAAATCAAAGCGACGCTTCGCGGCGCACGCGAGATGTTTCCAGACAAGAAAATAGTGGTCGCGTTCCAGCCGCACCTCTATAGCCGCACGAAACTTCTCTTTGATGAATTCGCCACGAGCTTCGCGGATGCCGACGAGGTGTTTCTCGCGCCCGTCTACGCCGCGCGCGAACCGCATGACCCGTCCGTCTCCTTAAAAATACTCGCGCAGAAAATCGCCGAAAACGGCACTACTGCTCACGCGGCGGACAATTTGGAAGAAATCACGAATGCCCTCAGTGCGCCCCGCTACGGCGCGCGCCATCTCCTTCTCACCATGGGGGCGGGGGATGTGTATGGAGTGGGGGAAGGGATAGTGTGCTAGCAGTTCCCTTTAAGGTCAAGATGCGCTATACTGCTAACCAATCAGTCCATAGTCATTAGGCAACAGTCATTAGGCGCAAGAGCTAAGGACTAATGACTACCAACTAACGACTAGAATCATGTCCAAAGAATCAGCCCTTATTTTTCTCGGCATTTTCATCGTCATCATTCCATTCCTTGGGTTTCCCGACGGCTTTCGCACTGTGCTTTTTGTCGCGACGGGTCTCACAATATCGTTCCTCGCGCTTCTCGTTTATGTGCGCGAAAAATTATTGGAACACAAGAAAATGAAGCGTAAGCCCCGAAGTCCCGCCGTAAGACGGGCAAGCGCCCCAGCCAATGCCGATGAACCTCTTGAAGTTGCAGGCGCTCTTCGCGAAAGCGAAGAGTAATGCGCGCATCTGGGGTCGTGCGCATTACAAGGAGACAAGTGCCCTTGTTTTTATCGGGGCGTTTTTTGCCGTTGGGGTCGCGTTTTTCCCGACGACTTATGAAATTCGGGGACTTATCACCGCGGTTTCTTTTTCCGGCGGTGAAGCGGAAGCCCAACGAGTTAAAGTAACGCACCTCCCGCCGCCGGACGCGGTTAAGTCGCTCTATATGACGAGCTGGGTCGCGGGCACGCCGAAGCGGCGTGCGGAACTTGCGCGGCTCGTGGACGAGACCGAAGCGAACGCCATCGTGATTGATGTGAAAGATTACTCGGGTCGCATTTCGTTTGACCCGGACAATGCGTTCCTGAAAGAACTCGGCGTGTCTAACGCGCGGGTTCCCGATATCAGAGAGTTTCTGGCGGGACTGCACGAGAAGGGTATTTACACGATTGCCCGCATCACGGTCTTTCAAGACCCATTCTACGCAGAGAAGCGCCCCGACCTCGCGGTGCAAAAAGAAAGCGACAAGTCGTTGTGGGCGGATTACAAGGGGCTTCACTATCTTGACCCGGGAGCGCTTGAGGTGTGGGACTACACGGTTCTCATCGGGAAAGAAGCGTATGAAGCCGGTTTTGACGAGCTTAATTTTGACTATATCCGGTTTCCCTCGGACGGCCCCATGAACGACATTTATTTTCCATGGAGCGAAACACGCGTTGTCGCCGACCCGAACTTGGGGAAAGCGAAAGTCATCCGTGACTTTTTCGCGTATCTCCACGCAGAGCTCGCCGGGACGGGCGCAAAACTTTCCGCGGACCTTTTCGGCATGACAACGACGAACGCGGACGATTTGAATATCGGGCAAGTGCTTGAATATGCCGAGCCATATTTTGATTACTTGGCGCCCATGGTCTATCCGTCGCACTACCCGACGGGCTTTATCGGATATGCGAGCCCCGTGGATTATCCATACGAAGTCGTCAGGTATTCAATGGACAGGGGTGTCGCGAAGCTTGCTACGGCGCACGCGAATCCGCAGAAGCTTCGCCCATGGCTCCAGGACTTTGACTACAAAGCGGACTACGGCCCGGCGGAAGTACGGGCGCAGATACAGGCGGTCTACGACGCGGGCCTCACCTCTTGGATGTTGTGGGACCCCGCGAATAGGTACACGCGCGATGCGTTGCTTGACAAATAACATACCAAAGTGTTACAATAAAAAAAGGTAAGAGATTAGGAAAACAACACAATCGGAAAGGGGGGAGCAATGGGCAGAAGGCAAGTCAACATAGATGTCGATTTTATTGCACAGAATTACGCAAGGATTACTGCGGTCTGTACTCTGCGGGAGCGCGAACTTGTGGAGAAGGAAGGCATGTTGTCACTTGAAGAGATTCAAGAGCTCTTCAGTGCGAAACGCTCCTTTGACCTCCTCGTCGCGCGAGAGATACACGGGAGATTTCTTCGGGTGCGCCGGTGACCAAGAGAAAAAAGGCACGCCGTCGGTTCGGCACGGCCCTCCAAGGTACGCGTGCCCCTTGCGCCGCGTGAGCGGGCGCATTCAACGGCAAAGGGGCGGAAAAAGGGCTACACGCGACAAAAAGAAAAACGCGCGGCGCGAAACGAGGCAGTAGCAATCAAACGCCCCCATGAGGAGGTTCCGGAAGAAGAGTGAAAAGGGGGTGCCGCGCGGCGCCCCTGTTTTTTGAGATACGACGCGAGGTGGTATACTTTTTAAAGAGTCCTTAGTCCATAGTCGTTAGTTTTTAGGCAACGAGTTTTTGGTCTGTTCCCTAATGGCTAATGACTAATGACTAATGACTAGAAACATGGACAACGACACCGATAACGACAAGACCATTTACTTTGCCAAATATGACTACCGCGGGCAGGGCAAGGTTTTCGGCATTAAGCCGAAAGACCGCTCGCGTCATGTGTATGTTGTGGGGAAGACGGGAATGGGAAAATCCACCCTCCTCGAAAACATGGCGGTGCAGGACATCAGGAACGGCAACGGCATGGCGTTCATTGACCCGCACGGCGCGACCGCCGAAACGCTCCTTGATTATATTCCTGAAGAGCGCATACAAGATGTCATCTATTTTGCTCCTTTTGATATTGAGCACCCCATTTCTTTCAATGTGATGGAGGATGTCGGCTACGACAAGCGCCACCTCGTTGCCTCCGGTCTCATGAGCGCGTTCAAGAAGATTTGGCAGGATGCGTGGTCGGCGCGCATGGAATACATCCTCACGAACACGCTCTTGGCGCTCCTTGAATACCCCGACTCCACATTGATTGATGTGAACAAGATGCTTGTGGACAAAGTGTTCCGCAAGAAGGTTGTTGAATATGTGAAGGACCCCATCGTGAAGGCATTTTGGACCGAGGAGTTCGCGGGCTACACCGACCGCTACACCCAAGAGGCGACACCGGCGATCCAAAATAAAATCGGACAGTTTGTTTCAAACCCGCTCATCCGGAACATCATCGGACAGAAAACTTCCTCGTTTGATTTTCGCAAGGTGATGGATGAGAAAAAGATTCTCATCATGAACCTTTCCAAGGGGCGGATGGGGGATGTGAACACCCAGCTTCTGGGGAGCATGCTCGTCATCAAGGTATACCTCGCGGCGATGAGCCGCGCGGATTTGCCTCCGCGAGAACTCCAGAAACTCCCCAACTTTTATTTCTTTGTTGACGAGTTCCAGTCGTTCGCGAACGAAACTTTCGCGGACATTCTCTCCGAGGCGCGGAAATACAAACTGAACCTCACTATCGCGCACCAATACATTGAACAAATGCCGGAGGAGGTGCGCGATGCCGTGTTCGGCAATGTGGGCACCATGATTGCGTTCCGTGTCGGCGCATTTGACGCCGAGGTTCTGGAGAAAGAGTTTGCCCCCGTTTTTCTCGCCGAGGATATCGTGAACTTGGGCTTCGCGCAGGTGTACCTGAAACTCATGATAGACGGGCTTACTTCAAAGCCGTTCAGCGCGACGACCTTGCCGCCTCTTGAGCACCCGGAGAAAGACCACCGGGAAGAAGTGATTGCCTACACCCGCACCCACTACGCGGTGCCGCGCGCGGCAATTGAGGAGGAAATTAGGGGAAGGAGCTCGTCTGCCGTGATGGCGGCAAAGAAAGCGCCGGAAACAAAACTGGAAACAAAAAAGGAAGAAGCATTCGCCCCCCGCGCGGTGGAAAGCGAACGCAAGAGCGGCGCGGCGGCGCCCGCCGCGCCGCGAGCGGCAGAGACGGCTCCCACATCGCGGGAGCATGCGCCAAGAGAGAAAAGTGTCGCTCCTTCTCCGGCACCCTTACCGCGTCCGCCTGTTGCGTCTTCGCCTCCGTTGCCCGTGAAGACCGCGCCGGTTGCCCCTGTGGCGGTAGCAGAGATGCCGCCGCCCCGTGTTCGTGTTGAAAGAGAATGGGAAAAACTCGCCGTTCCGAAAAAAGAAGAAGTGCGCAGTGCGCCGGTTCACAAACCGTTTGAAAAAGTGATGAGGAGGCCTTCCGTGCCCCGTCCTCCGCGCGAGACGGCTCGCGACAGCGCCCCCCGCCCGAAGCCGCCGGAGGTCCGAAAACCGGAAAGCGCGCCGCCTTCTCTGTGGCAAAGCCCTCGTGTCGTTCCGGACGGAAAGACCTCCGA
>Ga0209542_10011137_pt1 | contig 16024 bp, 23 predicted proteins | sample RifCSPhighO2_01_FD_184028 | JGI IMG/M metagenome (GOLD analysis project Ga0209542, IMG submission 184028) | Soil microbial communities from Rifle, Colorado - Rifle CSP2_plank highO2_0.1 (SPAdes) (version 2) | ecosystem: Environmental > Terrestrial > Deep subsurface > Rock core/Sediment ... | reverse complement strand
TTCTAATGATAACATAAAAAAACTATGCCGAAAATATGCGATATAACAAAGATGGGTTCAATAGTCGGGGGCGGATATTCTAACAGAACCCGTGCCACCAAATTCAACCCAACTGGCAAGAAACGCAAATACCCAAATCTTCAAAAGAAGAAGGTATTTATAGCTGAACTAAATAAAACAATCAATATCGAAGTATCTGCTCGCGGTATGCGCACCATGAAGAAAAACGGTGCCTACACTACCCTCCTTAAGGCAGGACTAATTAAGGCTTAATAATCTTCTGTCCCGTCGTCCCCCTGATCTTCTCCATGATCTTGTGGAGACTCTGGTGGAAGTTCTACTCCTAGTTTTTCAAGTTCTGCTCGAATTAAATTCTTTTGTCGTACAACACTTCGAAGTTTTATGTCTTTCATTTTAAAGTCAGTATTTTCTTGTAAGTCTTCTGCTCTCTTATTAAGATTTTCAAATTCTCTAAGAAGCTCTTCTGTGGTAAAAGATGGGTTTGAATTTTTGGGTCCTGATTCTTTTGGCATAGTGGGATTATAGCATTTACGCTGGCACGAAGGTGAGCGCTGTTCCCTTCTTGCCGGCGCGGCCAGTTCGGCCTATGCGGTGCACATAGGTATCGTAGGTTTGAGGTACGTCGAAGTTGATGACGTGGGTCACGTCTGGGATATCGAGTCCACGGGCAGCTACGTCTGTGGCAATCAAAATATTTATCTTGTCTTGTTTAAAAGAGTCGAGTATTCGAATGCGTTCCCGAGAGCGCTTGTCCCCATGAATACCACCAACTTTAAATCCGGCTTGGGAAAGTTCTTTTGCTAAAGTATCTACGCTATGTTTCATCTCGCGGAAAATAAGCACTTTATCAGAACCGTCTTTTTTCAAAACTTCATGCAGCTTTTCTATTTTTTCTTCTTTGGTTCGAGTGCGGATGACATCCTGATCGATATTTTTAGCTGTCTCCCCTGAGATAACGGAAATAAAAGCAGGATCTTTTAAATATTGAGTTGTTAACTTTTTAATTTCTGGAGAGAGCGTAGCAGAGAAGAATAGGGTTTGTCTTTCTTTAGAAGTTTTACCAATTATGAAAACCATATCGTCTTGAAATCCCATGTCGAGCATGCGGTCTGCTTCATCGAGCACCACCGAGTGACAGGTAGTCAGGTCTAGGACTTTCCTGTCGATTAAATCTCGCAGACGTCCGGGTGTACCAATAACAAATGAAACACCCATTTGTATTTCCCGAATTTGTTTAGTTATCGGCAGGCCTCCTACGCAAGCCACAGAGAACATTCCAAAGCCAAAGGCTAGATTCTTAAAATCACTTTCAATCTGAAGAGCGAGCTCCCGAGTCGGCGCCATGATCAATACTGTTTCTCTCTTCTTCATGCCTTTAGTCTTACTAATTTTTTCAATCAAAGGAAGGAGGAAGGCAGCAGTCTTACCTGTACCAGTGTTGGCCATGCCAAAGACGTCCCTGCCGTCTAGGACAGTAGGTATGGACTGGTCCTGAATTGGTCGAGGATGAATGTATCCAGCGCGAGCAATGTTTTTATGTAGCTGAGGATTGAATGGAAAGTCCGCGAAAGTGTGCTTCGAGACATATGGCACCTCTTCCACATGCACGGCGCGCTTTACGAAACGAGAAAAATCTATCCGCTCACCGCGGGATCGTCCCCCGCCACTCTTGGACCTACTGCCAAAGCGTGGACGAGAATTATTTCCAAATTTTTTAGTTGTTCCACTACCAAAACGAGGTTTCCCGCCGAATGAACGGACAGGTGCTCTAACAGCAGAGGTGGGGCTTCCGAATTTCTTCGGAAATGCCGAGTTACGTGTATACATATTGGGTCATCCCCAAAATGTAACTAGTGAGAATGATACACAGAGTATAGCATTTTGCTATTAAAATGTCAATGTTTTATTAAATTACCCCGGCAGGCTATAATGAAAATATGAAGATCTACTTAGATACTGTTAAAAAAATAATGGATGAGGGCAATGACCGCGAGGGTAGATATGGACCAACCAGGGCAATGTTTGCTGTTCCATTACGTTTTAAAATGAAAGATGGCTTTCCTGCTATGACCACAAAAAAATTAGCCTTTCGAAGTGTGGCGGCAGAGTTGTTATGGTTCATTTCTGGCTCAGGAGATAACAGAGAATTAAATAGATTGGGTTGTCACATTTGGGACGCTAACGGCAATGCAGATTATTGGAAACCAAAAGCAAAATACGATGGAGACTTAGGAAGAATTTATGGGGTACAGTGGCGCCACTGGAAGAGACCAGATGGAACAGAGGTAGACCAGCTAAAAGAAGTGATAGAGAGAATAAAATCTAATCCTTACGATAGACGCCTGATTGTGAGTGCTTGGAATCCTGGTGAATTAGACCAGATGGCTCTGCCTCCCTGCCATATGATTTTCCAATTTTTTGTTTCCGATGGCAAACTTTCAATGCATATGTTCCAGCGAAGTGCAGATATATTTCTAGGAGTGCCTTTTAACATAGCATCATATGCGCTACTACTACATATCGTGGCAAGATTAACAAACCTAGAGCCAGATGAACTGGTTATGACTTTAGGCGATGCCCATGTCGTACATAATCATTTTGAAGCAGTAAAAGAACAACTAAGTAGAGAGCCCTTCCCCCTTCCTAAACTTTGGCTTAGTCCCGACATAAAAAGTTTGGAAGATTTGAACACCCAACAATTCAAAGAGCCTGATGATATATTTAAAATTTTAAAGTTAGAAGATTACCAATCTCATCCCACAATTAAAGCCCCAATGGGAGTATAAATTATGATTTCACTAATAGCCGCCATCGGTAAAAATAATGAACTCGGTAAAGGTAATGACTTGGTATGGAAACTCCCGGCGGATATACAATATTTTATTAAAACTACCTCCGGCCACTCGGTTATCATGGGGCGTAAAACTTTCGAATCCATCGGCCGTCCCCTTCCAAAGCGTAGAAACATAATTATCACTCGCGATAAAACATATGCCAAACCAGGTATTGAGATAGTGCATTCCTTAAAAGAAGCCTTGAATCTAACTTCTAAAGAAGATGATGTGTTTATCATCGGCGGAGCGGAAATTTTCGACCAAGCAATGGAAGTAGCCGATAAGCTATACATAACGCACATTAATGCTGAAGATGGTGCGGCGGACACCTTTTTCCCCGAAATAATTCCAATTCTCTGGAATGAAATCTCGCACCAAGAACACAAAAAAGATGCTAATAATCCTTTTGATTACACTTTTTCAGTATACGAGAAATTTATCTAAGGATTCTACGGATCCTCGTCTGTCTTGATTCGGATAAAAACATCTTTACCTTCTGGAGATTTTCTTTTTTTGTATTTTCTATGTTTATTTTTTTCTATCTTGGCTACTAATTCTTTTTCTAGGTCAAAACCCATTTGTTCGCACATGCCAAGAATAAATATCATCACATCTGCAAACTCTTCCGCCACTCCCGACTCATTTTTGTTATGTTTTGAAAAAGCTTCAGAAAGTTCCTCGTGGGCGCGACAGAATTCTAAGGCCGTATCGTTCATATTGAATCCTTTTTCTTTTTTATTACGTATAACTTCCTTTTGAAGTTCTTTTAGGTCTACCATATTATTGTTTTGCGTATTTCTCTACCTCTTTATTTATAATTTCCAATTTTATCCCAGCTTTTTTAAATATTGCCTTTGTACCAGAACTTTGATGATAATCTTTAACTGCCACAAAGCGCTTAATCCCAGAGTTAACAACTAATTTTGCGCATGAATAACAAGCAACCATTTTAGAATACATTGTTGCGCCATCTATTGCTATACCAAAGCGTGCTGCGTTAGCTATAGCATTTGTTTCAGAGTGCGCAGTTCTAATACAGTGCTGCGAAACTGACCCATCTATGTTATTCACGGTATGAAGCTCATGGCCAACTTCATCGCAATGCGGAAGGCCCTCTGGAGAACCCACATAGCCAGATGCAAGGATACGTTTGTCTTTAACAATTACTGTACCAGCATGCCCCCTATCACAAGTACCCCGTGTGCCAACAAGTTCCGCCATTTGCAAGAAATACTCATCCCAGGAAGGTCTTTTATTTTTGATAGTTTGAGTTAGGCCTTTTTTCACCTCTTTAATATACTCCATCTAATCCCTCTTTCCAAGCGCTTTTAGAACTTTCAAATACATGGCTTCAACTATCTTCTTCTGCTTGGCGCCCGTGGTCACATAGTGGTCGAGGCCTGGAGCCGCGTTTATTTCGATAATATAGTAGCTGCAATTTTTAGGATCTTTTGTGATATCACCTTTGGTAACCATAATATCCACTCCGGCAATACGCAGACCCATATCCCGAGTGAGATTTACTGCAATTTTTTTGAATCCTGGGTGAATATTTTGTGTAACATCTACCGAATCCCCGCCGGTTGAAAGATTGGCGTTGTCTAGTAGAAATACTTTCTCTCCCTTTGATAAAATACTGTTAAATTTATACCCTTGTTTCTGTAATTTTATTTTCATTCTGCGATCGGATAAATTTATCACTGTATCTCGGCCACTCTTCTTGAAACTTTTTTGTTTTTGTTTAAGGAGAGATAAAATAGAACTTTTCCCATCACCAACAACTGACAATGGAATGCGTTCATAGGCAGAAATTACATCTTTATCTAAAACTACCACACGATAATCCCGTCCCGGCATATATCTTTCAACGATAGCCACCTTGTCCACTTTAAATATTTCAAGCAGGACGCTTCGTAATTCCTTTCCATTAGAAACTAGACACACTCCACTACCCTGGCTTTGACTATTCGGCTTCACAATCAACGGGTAGCCCAGCTTCTTGGCATACTTTACTCCGTACGGAATTGTGCGATTACTTTTTATAGCCTTGGCCCAACGATCCGAAAAAATTGTCTGCCCCAGGGCGACTGGGTAGCCGCGTTTGTCCATAAAAAATTTTGCATAATCTTTATCCTTCGCAATGTCACTTGAGGCAACGTTGTTGAGGTCTAAAGAAAGATACCGGAGAGATCTAACCACTCCGTTCTTATAAATTATCTGAGCCGCAATTCCCCATTCAGGCTCTACAACAACTCGTGCACCTACTTTTGGCGCTAACTTTTTAATTAAGTTTGTTAAATAAGGGAGCATAAATGTCTTGGGCGGGGTTAATATTTAATTCTTTTTGATTTATTTTATTTTGAAACACTACTGGTGCATTGGTTATCAACGCTAGGGGTTTTTGTTCTCGCCCTTCTCCCATACAAAGCACTGCCGCAGTAGCTAAACTGTCAGCAATGTTGGTTTTAGAAAATTCTAGCTTCCTTTTAAAAATATCTCTCTCGCCAACGTAACTCCTTACACCTTTAAATCCAGCATAACCCAGAGCTCCCCCCACTACTCCGGAACGTAAGGGCATCAAGGCAGAATCAGAAATAATAACTCCGAGGTTTTTTATTTTAAGGTGCTTTACTAATTTCTCACGGAGTAACTCAGCGCTTTTGAAACTATTCCTGGGTAAAAGTATCAGCTGGCCATTAGCATTAGACTCATCTACCCCTGCGTTCGCCATTATCATGCCATCTTTCCGCGTCAGCCAGACGAGGTTAGTCTTCCGCGCCCAGTCACTTTCTTGCAAGATTAGTCGTTCTCGCTCTTTTGGACCAAAATTCGGCACAGTTCGGCCTTCGGCCAGTGCCACAATTTTGGAAGTGACAACCAGAATAGAATTTTCAGAAATATTTTTGACGTGTTTTAAAACAAAGGAGAACAAGTCTTCATTTTCCCTAAATATCCTAGTTTTGATTGCTCTGATTTGCATCTCTATTTCCACGCAAAAGCTTAATACCTAAATACGAAAGCGGAGTATACAGAAGCCCCATCAAAACTTTATACAGCCAAAGAGTAACGATAATACTGATTAGGGTTTTAGTAGGATAAATTCCTGCAAAGGCAATCGTCATAAAAATAATACTATCTAGAAGTTGGGACCAAAGATTGGACAGGAATGAACGCAGCCAGAAAAATCCTGCGCCTATCTTACTTCGAACAAAAAAGAAAGTAAGTACGTCTTGGTACTCAGCGACTATGAAAGCAACCATCGAAGCCAAGCCAATTCTGCCCGAAACTCCGAAAATTAAATTATACCCCTCCTTGGCCCATAGACCTTCTTCCGCCCAAGGAAGCCACAATGATAAAAGAGTGTAAGCTAAAAATAATACAGTAGCCACAAAACCGCACCTGACGAACCACTTTGCCAAAGACTTGCCGTACACTTCCCCAATTACGTCCGTCATTAAGAAAACTATTGGAAAAGAAAATACCGCAACTGTCAGATGGGAACCAAAAATAAAAGGCATTATTTTTAGACCAAGGGTGTTGGCGGCAAAAAGAGACGTAATATAAATAGCTAAACAAATGAGAATTTTCTTGTAATCTTTCTCGGATAGAGTTTGCATCAGTATTAGTTTTGATTATTTCACTTCTATCCCCATACTTCGAGCAGAACCAGCGACGATAGCTATCGCCCCTTCGTCATCTTTAGAATTCAAGTCCTTCATTTTCTTCTTGGCAATCTCTAAGGCTTGCGCGCGGGTTATCTTGCCCACCTTGGTAGTAACGTTTGTCCCGGAACCCTTGGGTACCCCAGCCGCCTTTAAGATAAGTCCTGTCACTGGCGGAGTCTTCACTACGAAATCATAGGTTCGGTCTTCATAGACGGTGATAGAAACACCTACCTTGTCCCCGGCCATGTCCTTAGTCGCCGCGTTAAACTTGGTGACGAAGTCTCCAATGTTAATACCAGCTTGTCCTAATGCAGGTCCAAGTGGTGGAGCTGGAGTAGCCTTAGCGGCCTGGATTTGTAATTTTATTTTTTTAGTTATTTTCTTTGCCATACTTGACCGCCTTTGGCGGTAATTTAATTATGAGTCTTTACCTTAACTTATATTTTCTTAACTTGCAAGAAGTCGAGTTCAACTGGAGTCTCACGGCCGAACATGGAAACCAGAACCTTAACCTTGCCACGTTCGTCATCCACTGAGTTCACCTTTCCTTCTAAATCCTTAAATGGTCCGTCTACTATGAGCACAGTCTCCCCAGAAGCGAGGTCGATGTTGTGTCTAGCGGTACCAGCATCCATTTTCTTGAAAAGGAAATCAACTTCGTCTTGCTTTAAAGGAACGGGGTTCACTCCTGCGCCCACGAAGCCAGTCACCCGAGGAGTGTTGCGCACAACATACCAAGAATCATCTGTCACAACCATATCCACTAGGACATATCCTGGATAAATCTTCTCTTCCACTTCTACTCTCTTTCCTCCTTTGATCTTTATCTTTTTTTCAACTGGCACAATGACGTTGAATATTTTGTCATTCATACCTAGGGAATCAATGCGCTGTTTTAAATTGCGAAGTACCACGTTTTCATATCCGGCATAAGTATGTATAGCGTACCAGCTTCTTATTCCTTGTGTTTCTTGTTTTGACATAAAAGAGAAATTAAAGAGAAATTATCTTCTCAAGACCTCGGGAGAAAATATAATCAAATACACCTAAAAAATAAGCAATTAAAATAGAAAGCACAACAACTATCAAGGTGTAGTAAAGTGTCTGGCTCCCGGATGGCCAGATAACGTGCTTCAATTCAGTTTTTGTCTCCTTAAGATAGTTGACTATTTTTGACATTTTATATATCGAAAGGCGTAATCTTTAAAAAAGCCCCCTTCCAAGGGCTCTTTTAAAGATACTCTTTTTTTAGGCACTAGTCAACCCGGGTTAGTTATCGTAGCTCATAAGTGATCGTGACATCTGAGGTGATGGTGTTCTCCCCTTTTGGAATTGCCGCTGGAGCCGGTGCTGTATTCCCAGCCGAGGATTCCATCATTGCGTCTTTTGCATAATAAATTCCGCCATAGTTACCGCCTTCACTAAAGTTAGCAATTCTTCCTAACCTTACTCCTAGATCTTTCGCTAACGCTTCCGCCTTGGTTCTAGCATCTTCAATAGCTTCCTTGCGAGCTTCCGCCTGAAGGGCGTCGGCATCGTCTACTGTAAAGTTGGGTCCATTCAAATCCGTTACTCCTAGAGTTCCCAAGTCCTGCATAATTTTACCGACACTGTCAGTATTACGGACCTTCACTGTGATGCTTTCATAAGCTTCATAACCAGAAATTACGTTGTTGCCACTGCGAGGCGGACAACCAAATTCAGTACATGGCACAAGTGACCTAGTGTCATACACATATTTGTATTTAGGATTAAATGACGCGTTGGCTGCCTGAATATCTTTATCTTCTACACCATTTGATTTTAAAGAATCAAGGGAGGACTTTTCTACCACCGCTACGGCATCCTGCGCCTCTTTTACCGTTGTACCCTCTTTCCTGATAGTGAAATAAACATTAGCAATGTCAGGGACTGCTTGTACTTCCCCGTGACCAGAAAGAGTAATAGTATTGGACTCGCTACTGCCCATCATCCCGTAAGACTTAAACTCAGACAATAATTTAACGACAAAAAACAAGGACAACACAACCAAAAAAACTAATGAAATCCTGTACAAATTTTTTATGTATTCTTCTTTCATGTCTTTTTTAATTAATTCTAATAACTGCTAACAACCCGATTATATCACAAGGCGCATCTAAAATAAAATTTACTTTTAGAAAGGATCAGTGCCGTTAATAAGTCGTGGCGGCCCGGGCTGAATTATAATATTGTCATACCTGGCTCTTGAGGCAGGATCGACAGAATTACTATTGCTACCTGGACTTGTGGTTTCAGTTTCTGGAGTGGGCGTAAAGCTACTATCCACGGGTGTTGGAGTAGGAGTAGGTAAACCCAGATCTTCCTGCACTTGTGCCAGCTCTTCTTCTATAGCCACTACTTCCGCCTCCGCGCTGGCTACTAACAACTGCTCCGCGAGTACATCTTCCGTAGAGTATGGAGGGTTCGAAATAGAGCCATCAGAGCTACTGGTATTAGCGTCTTCTACAGCACGGGTAAGAGAAGCCAGAACTTCATTAATAACTTCCGCGGAAGGAACCTGGGAAATGTAATTATCTATTTCCGATTGAGAAAGACCGGAATTCTCTGGGGTCAGGCTCGCCAACGCGCTCGCAAGATTTTGCAAAAATGCCTGAACAATCTGCGCTTCTGCTTTTATTTGTTCGGTCATCTCGATAGTCATATCTTCTGCGGCTAAGATGTCCGCCTTTGCCTTCCAGCTCGACAGTAGGGCATTTATTTTAGCTCTTTCAGCATTTATATCAATGCTGTACAAGGAACTCAAAATGAATTCCGGATCACGCCCAAGAGCGTCCGAAAATAGGAAATCTGTTTGATTGGCTAAGTTGGAAAATTTATTCATCTGATCCTGAACGCTCACCTGAGGAGCAAAGAAATTACGCAGACTGGAGAACATCGCATCAAGAACGCTTTGTTCTTTATTTAATTTATTTTTAGCGCGTAGTAGGTTGCCTTGTAGATCACTCTCTTTAGCAATTAAGTCACTCGAATCAGTCTCATTATTAGAAATGTAGACAACCGCCCCCAGAGTTAGGGTAACCGCGAGCACTCCGCCCAGAATTAACAATCGATTCATTTCTAGATTATATCATTACTAAATAAAATTAACTTCTAGATTCAATTGTAAACCAAATTTCTGTAAGACCGAATCAGATATTTCTTTTGCTAAGTTTTTTATTTCCTCCCCGTTGGCTCCTCCGTGATTAACGAGAACTAAAGCATGTTTTTCATGAACCCCAGTATTGCATACTCTCTTTCCCTTCCATCCAGCTTGTTCTACTAGCCAGCCGGCCGGTACTTTCATTACTCCACCCTCTATGTAGTGCGGCATGCTGGGGTAACTCGCCAACAATTCCTCGAGCTTGGACCCTTCAACATATACGTTTCTAAAAAAACTCCCGGCATTACCTATCACCCTAGGGTCCGGTAACTTAGTACTCCGTATGAACACTACCGCATCACTTATATCCTTCGAATTATTTAATTTTAATTTTTTTTCTTCTGAATATTCTGCAAAAGCTCTGTACTTTATATTTTTCTTTTCTGTTTTTCCCAATCTTAAAATCAGAGATAAAATAAAATATTTTCCTTTTAGTTCATTTTTAAAAATACTATCGTGGTAACTAAATCCGCACTCTTCTGGCTTGAAAACTCTCCTTGCCCCACTTTCTATCTCAATAGCTTCCACGCAATCTAGAACATCTGAAAGCTGCGCACCATAGGCACCCAAGTTCTCTACCAGTGCCCCGCCGACTGTACCCGGGATTAAAGACAAATTCTCAATCCCCCAATACCCCCGGTTAACAGTAAACAGTACCAAATCATGCCAGACCTCTCCACTTAAGGATTTAATCAGCACACTTTCAGCATCTTCTTCCAGGATTTCTATGCCTCTTATTTTATTTAAAATAACTATTCCTTCGAAATCTTTAGTGAGTAAAATATTACTACCACCACCTAAAAACAACTTCTCATTCTCCTTAAATTCTAAAGTTGTGAATAATTCTTTTATGTCATCTTCGGTATTTATCTCTACGAAAAATCGAGCCCGAGCGGATATGCCAAAAGTATTAAGCTTGGTGAGGTCATAGTTTTCAAAAATTTTCATATAAGAAAGTATATAGTGACAAGACTAACTACTGCCATGACCCCTACCGTCAGCCAGCCTAATATATTAGAAGATATTTTATTTTTAAAGTTCCCCATGATTTCCTCACTTGCGCTGATATGCACGATAAAAAATAAAATCACTGGCGCAATCATTCCATTTAACACCGCTGAATATATAAGAGTTCGGATAGGATCAAGTCCAATGAAATTTAAAATTATTCCTAAAATCATTGCCAGTGCGATAATCCCGTAAAAAGCATGGGCCTGTTTGAATTTTCGATAAAGTCCTAACTTCCATCCGAAGGATTCCGATACAGCATACGAAGCCGAGCCTGCCAAGACTGGAATAGAAAGAAATCCGGTGCCTAAAATTCCTAGCGCAAACAACACAAAAGCAAAGTCCCCCGCAAAGGGGCGTAGAGCCAGCGCGGCATCAGCGGCACTACCGACGTTAGTGATACCGTTATTAAATAGTGTGGCAGCCCCGGCGGCAATTATAAAAAACATGACGAGATTTGAGATAAACATTCCAGTCCATATGTCTAAACGCATGTTGTGAATGTCTTTTTTGGTAGTTAATGCACGACGCTGTTCTTTAGTATCTTCTCTTTTAAGAATTTGCTCTTCTACTTCTTGCGAAGTTTGCCAGAAAAATAAATACGGGCTGATAGTTGTACCAAGAATAGCACAGACAAGGATAATCACTTCTTTAGAAAAGGTCATATGTGGTACAACTGTGTACTTTAATACCTCCAACCAATTTATCTCTATACTCAAAGCAGAAAATACGTAAGTAAGGAGGACAAAAGATAGGTATTTTAGATATTTAGAATAATTTTTATAAGAAATAAAAACCTGAAGCACTAGAGAAAACATAGCAAAGGTTATGACCAGGAATACAAAGTTCATATTTGGGAAAAGCAACCTCGCTCCTTCTGCCATGGCTCCGAGGTTAGCTCCAATGTTGAAAACATTTGCAAAAAGTAACAGCGCTGTGCAGAAAAGTAAAACTTTTTTGGAATAAATTCGCTTAATGTTGGCCGCGAGCCCAATGCCGGTGGCGAGCCCAATACGCGCGCACATCTCCTGCACCATACTCATAAGTGGATAAGTAAAAAGAGAAAGCCAAATTAAGCCGAAGCCACTATGAGCTCCAACTTGAGAATACGTAGCAATACCTGAAGGGTCATCATCAGCGGCGCCCGTAGTTAGCCCAGGGCCCAAAATTTTCCAGTAATTCCGTAAAGGTTTCATTCCATAATTATGGCATATTTACACACGAAGTACATTTATAGTGCCGTCAGTGTTCAACTTTATAACTTTCGATGCCTTACCTCCGAGCACTCCACCGTCTACATACAAATCCACCTTGTCTCCAAAATAACCTTTAGCGTCTGAAATACTTTCACTTGAAGGAAATTTTTCCATATTAGCAGAGGGTGCGACAAGTGGGCCAACTTTCACTAACAAACTCCTAAGCCCTTCTGGTCTAGGCATGCGGAACGCTAAAGTTTTAGTACCTCTATGTAGATAGGAAAGCGACTCGTCTGGACAATCCAAAACTATACTCACTGGCCCAGGCCAAAATTCTTTTAAAATATCTTTTTGGCTCTCAGTTATATTAATAGAGAATTTATCTAGCTCACTTAAGTCTCCAATTAAAATAATGCAGGGCTTTTCAGAATTTCTATTTCGTATTGCATAAATACGGCTAACGGTAGATTCATTTTGCGCCTTGCCTACCATCCCATATATAGTGTCCGTAGGCATCACCGCTACGCCATTTTCTAGAAGGGTTTTTATTAAATTTTCATTATCCCACACGTTTTTTGAAGACATAAAAATAAGTCAATAAATGCCAGGACATTCGAGTCTGGCTTAGACAGCTTACGCCCTGCTTCTTAGCGCGATAAGTGCAAGCACTAAGATATAGATGATGTGGTCATCTATAATAGGATTATTCTCCGGCAAAAGTAGAGCCAAATACATAAGGCCGAGCATCACACCTCCAACAACGCATCCCCACTTAACATATTTGTTGAAAATAAGAGTAACACCGACGAATAAAAGACCCAGCATGAAAAGCCAATCAACTACCGCTAAGCCAGCCAATTTATGAAAAATATCCGCAAAGGGTCCCTTAACCGCATTTGCGAGAAATCCTGCTGTTGGAGAGCCGCCACTCATCCATGCTTTATCTGATGAAGTTGCAAACCCTAATCCAAATGTTTTATCCAAAAACGCCCAGAGAAATGTAAACCCCATCGTCAAACGAAGAGCTATTAAAACAATTTTTTCTTTATTCATAAATTAATTATTAATACTTGTAACCTAAGTCTTGGTCACTTATACAACTTTACTAATGTAATTATTATACCAGTTCAATTCCTAGTAGCCTATAAATTCCCTAACTTATAAAGCTGAAAAAACTTTTCCGAACTTTCGTGGGTGGCTACTGGGAGTTGAACCCAGACTAGGAGCTCCACAAGCTCATGTGCTGCCGCTACACCATAGCCACCATGTATTGCTATTTATAGCAAAAAGGACGCATAAATGCTACTTGAGCGAGGATTTTATTAAGAAAAGTTACCCGACAAGGGTGACGATAAAAATCACCGTGGAAATAAAAGCAGAGACGAAACACCAGGAGCATCCTTTCTTGAGCGCGAAAATTTGCACCCCAATAAGATATACAGAGAAGATGAAGGCTGCGGCAGAAGCGATCAGCGGTACATTAACAAAGGCCAGTGGCACCGAGTCCGACATAAAGATAAATGGTAGGTGGGAGAGTGAAATAACTATGTAGTAAATCATTCCCAATATTTCTACCGGAATACCAAATATTTTAGAATAGTCACTATTCACCACGGTGTTACAGTCAAAACGAATCGGGCAAACCAGAAGAATACCAGCCTTCTTGTGGTTATAGATATGTCTGGCAACCATGAATCCTGCAAGGCCTAAAATAAATACTGCTACGTGCATTAAAATATCATTTTGAAATATCATACAAAGTATTGTATCAGCTTATTAAAAATAAACAAATTTATTTATCAGCTAGGTCTAAGCAGACGGAATTTATGCAATACCTCTTGCCTGTCTCGGTAGGGCCGTCATTAAAGACATGACCTAAATGGGATTTACACTTGGCGCAGATTATCTCTGTTCGAGTCATGCCCATGGAATTGTCTGTTACTTCTTCCACCGCCCCAGGGAGCGCTTGGTCGAAAGATGGCCAGCCGGTACTAGAATCAAATTTAGCATCGGAAGAAAAAAGTTGGTTGCCACAAGCCACGCATGAATACGTGCCATCTTTTTCTTCCTGCACATATTTACCCGAAAAAGGCGCCTCGGTTCCCTTTTCGCGCAAGACTCGGTACTCTTCGGGAGTTAATTTATTTTTAAATTCTTCTTCGTTCATAAAAAAATTATAGCATAATAAATTCGTGAGTAGAAAGTAGTTCGCGCCGGTCGTAGTCCTTGTGAAAGGAACGACCGGCGCGATGATGGTGATTAGTCCTTGCCTTGTCCATCAGGCCCGTCACCTCGGGCCTCAACGGAGAACAGGGAGATCGCTAGGCGTCGCCACGAACTTCTCCGTCGGACGGATTCAACGCTGCCACGAGTCCTGCCCAGGCACCGCCGAACTTGGCCCGAAGCTTGATGCAAGCACCTTCTGGAGACGACGCCATTCCGAACTTGTTCTGTAGCTCAGCTCGCCAACGATAGGCATCGCTGTGCCAAGAAATCGATTCGACGGTCCCGCCGAGTGCCCTGACCTGATCCATCAATGACATCGACCCCGAGCTATTGCTACCCATGCTTACCCCTTTTTTCTTGTCCCCACTCTTTCTGTAGGTATCCTCGATAGCCGCGTGAATGCTGTTGCCGAAGCCGATGGCATCCGGGACAGAGGTAACCGTCGGCCTCACCACTCGGCACCAACCCGAAGGGTCGAAGCTGAGCGAGAACCTACCAAACCTTTCTACGCACTGTGCCAACGTCATAAACCCCCCGACTGAAATTGCCAGAACCCGAAAGAACGCAGTTGACATAAATATAATACCACCAAAAACACAAAAAAAACAACCTGCGGGTTGTTGAAACAGACATTTATAAAATATTTTTATTTAGATTTTTTCATGCAACTTTTAAGATAATGAAGCGCATTATATGCAGCCTCAGCCTCTGTTGCTCCTGTCCCATAGCAAATCCCCATGGTGGCTGGTTGCACATAATCCGGTAAAGTAAATCGGTATTTCATACTAGCAAAATTAACACCTTCTTCATCAACATCAAGAATGGGATTAAACTCCTTTATCTTTTCCAAAGCTTCTGCCATCTTAGCCGCGGCTTCTGCCACCTTTTGCTTTTTTATTTCTTCTGAAACTAGAGGAAATTCTTCCATATATTTATATTAACATATTAAAATATAATCTGGTGCCCAGGAGAGGACTCGAACCTCCACACCTTACGGCACACCCACCTCAAGGGTGCTTGTCTACCAATTTCAACACCTGGGCAAAACGATTTCGGAGCAATATATTTAAGTATATAACAAAATATGAAAACTATTCCGCCACCGAACCCACTTCCACTTTATCATTCTCCACCTCTACATTTGAAGAATGCATTTTTCGGCGGACGTCTTTAATAGCTTTAGTACGAACATAGTAAAGCTTGCTGCGACGAGCATTTGCTCTCTTAACTATTTCGATTTTATCAATCATTGGGGAATATATCGGAAAGATTCTCTCCACCCCTACACCTGAGGCTATCTTGCGTACAGTAAAGGTAGCTCCGGACTCTGTGCCATGCTTGCGCGCGAGTACGGTACCCTCAAAGGCCTGCAAGCGGAACTTGCTTGCCCCACCCTTTGCGGCGGCCTTTTCCTCTAAAATTTTAGACCAGACACGTACGGTATCTCCAGCTCTAAAATCAAGCTTCTTGCGAGCCTCAAGGTCTACTGGACTGAATTTAATTTTACTGGTTACGCTACCTGCCATAGTGGAAACACTTTAGCACAAAATATTTTTTATGGCAAACTTCCTACTATCCTTTATTTCAATAGTTTTTTAAACTCTATAGGTAATGGGGATTCTACCTTCACAGTTACTCCTTTCAAGTTTTTAAACTCTATGGACTGTGCATGAAGGCCTAGTCGGGTAATGCCTTTAGGGCAAGGGCTCTCGGGGCTATACAGAGCATCACATACCACTGGATGATTCAGATATTTCATATGCACGCGGATCTGGTGCGTACGGCCAGTCTTGGGCTTCACTTCTACGTAAGTGAATTTAATTTTTTTATCTATAAAACGCTTCAGGACTTTATATTCCGTAATAGCTTCCCGCAACTCCCCCCTCGCGCCAC
>Ga0209542_10011135_pt1 | contig 16024 bp, 17 predicted proteins | sample RifCSPhighO2_01_FD_184028 | JGI IMG/M metagenome (GOLD analysis project Ga0209542, IMG submission 184028) | Soil microbial communities from Rifle, Colorado - Rifle CSP2_plank highO2_0.1 (SPAdes) (version 2) | ecosystem: Environmental > Terrestrial > Deep subsurface > Rock core/Sediment ... | reverse complement strand
CCCTAAATTCTTACATAAAGAAAAGCCTCGAAGTTCATTCGAGGCTCCTCAATCCGCTGCGTATATTTAGTTGGCGTTATAACAACTAACCAACTTCACACCTTCGCTGGCGGTGACACTCGCGCCATCTTCAATCTCTTTCACTCGAGTTTCACTCATGTCTACCCGGGCACAGGTAAGCATGGCGTTAGTGATTTCAATTGAAGTATCATTCATTCCCATTAGCTTTAGGGATGCTTGTTGGGCTTCTGGAAGCTTGGTCACATCAATAGTAAAAGCTACTTCCTTGGCCTTGGCCTCATCTGCCGCTTTTTGAGCTCGAGCAGCCTCTTCCCTGGCTAATATCGCCTCTATCTCGGCACTAGTAGCGCTTGAAGAAGCAGTTGATGAGTTTGATGAGGTTGCAGTTGCAGGAACAGTATCAGCATCATCATTCATGGCGCCATAAATGAAGAACCCGATTACGATGATAATGACTGCGATTACGGCAACAAGTACGTTATTGTTCATATAATTTATATTAGTTAAAGGTTGGCTGTTTTGAGACTTTTAGTGCCCTAAAACACTAAAAAACTGGCCGGGTACCTATAGATACAGCCGTGCCAGTTGAGATATATTTCAGATAAAGGAAAACCCTAAGCGGGGCTTAGGGGGTTGACTGTTTCTTACCAGTTGTCACACTATATTTATAATCCCTTATCTAAGCACCATTCTTTCATAATAATCACATCCCTGTATAAATACTGATCTTCTTGAGGGTAAGTCCACTCACTTAGGCCATTACATTGTTCAAGTACTTCGTCTGGATGCGTAAGTACAAAAATGTCTTGCCTTAGTCGGATTTGTTCTTCAGACAACTCAAATACCAGACTCTCGTACATATCGACTACTCCATCACTTTCAAAATCCCATTCCATAGGTCCAATATCGCCAGCTTTACTAAGTGGTATAGTCACAGTAGAAGAAGTACTCACCCCAAACATGATTTGGCTTGTTAGATCACAATTCCCTAGAAGGTCCGAGATGTAGAACGAAAACATATGGGGCTTTGAATCTATATTTCGTATTCTAATGGCGCCATCAACATATTCATCTAACATCAAGATATTGAGGTGCCCATACCCCCTTACTCGCCAAACATTAGAAACCTTTACGTCTTCGTGATTAGTATATGGGAAGTTTCCAGCAACTCCGCCCTCACTATCAGTGGCGTGAATTTCAAGCGCGTCGTTATCGTTTGTACCATCTGCCAAATTAAATGTGAAAGTCAGACCGTGCTTAACGCCTACTTCAACAATTTTTTCTTCTCCGTCCTCAACAATGACGCCAATTGAATCATCACAGACTCTCATTGGCTCAGACCTTCTGACTCCACCCAGACTCGCATTACGTAACTTGTCTCTCAATGAGCGTAGATTATCTTCTTTAGTTAAAACCATCTCTTCAATTTCAACACCATCATCAGATGAAACCAAGGCTTGTTCAGCAGACACATGAGTAACTTCCCCTTTGTAATCAGATTTAAATATGTAATTAAATGCAATAAATCCAGTGACGATGAGTGCAAGTAATATGAGGATTATTATTTTGTAGTGATTATTGAGGAATGATTTCATAACTAATGTGCAAACAGCTCAGAGCGCCCCTTTGCAAGGCATTTAACTTTGCTAAACCTTTAACTTCTTCCGCATCACAAAGGCATACACCACTGCAATTAGTCCCAACAACACCATTCCGTATAGGACAACAACACTTCTATCGACGGACATTATGTGTGAAGAATATAACGGAGTTGTTGCCGTTAGGAAATACAAAATTGGTAAATACCAAGACACTACTCGTTTAAGAAAGCTTGTGAAGATAACTTGTGGGAAGAAGAGAAAGAAAGCTGAAATAACTGAAGCTGGCACACCAAACCAAAAAAGTGGCACAATTAAACCGTCACGAACTTCTGGATTACATCCTACTCCAAAGCACTTTGTCTTAAAAATGATATAGAGCACTAGGGGGAGTAACGTGAGTAATGTTGTGATGATGATAGATAATTTTTTACTAGACATAAATATTTATTTACTTATTAACTTATCAATTGTACTTTTCAGTATTTCAGACCGTTCTTGAGTAATCCAACCCTTCTTTGCATATAACTTAATTGTATCCCTTAGCTGCATCAACAACCTATCACTTATCCGCTTCGAGATTTTTGAATGCACTTTTAGTTTTTGAGCCTTTTCAGCCAAATTTACTAATATCAGCAGGGGCTTTACTCTGGGTTTAGATAAACCTAAGTCCAGTATTTGTGTACGTAGTGAATCAAAAGTAATCTCTGGTTCTGATATCACCTCCCCACTAACAGTCATTTCTAGATCTGTAGTACCGTCCCCGTCGTAATCAGTAAGGATAGTGCTGTATGCACCATCAACGAACTCATACTGAGCAACCATGGTTGGTGTGGTGGTGGCGTTAATTATTTGTGTGTCCGTTACCTGTTCATCGCCAGATAATGTAGCTGTAGTAAGAGTATAGCTACCATGGTCTTCTCCATATAAGTACGTAGTCATATCTTCATCTTTTGGAACAATGACATACTTTGTACCTCCGAATTCAACGTATTCACTTCCTGGAATTTCTTTAACTATTTCAGCTACACCATCTTGGATAACAACTCCAGTTTTGTTACCCAATGAATCTTCTTTAATAATACGTACTGGGGAATCGATTGAAGTTACTTCATACTCTCTTGAAAAATTTGGACTATTTTCAAAAATATACGTAGTTAAACTTGGATGACCATCAACAATAATTTCCTCAATGTAATCCCGAACACCTTCTACCTCAGTAATATTTGCATGAACTTGTCCAGAGAATAAAATATTTTCTGCGCGATAATCTTCAAAATTAAAATAGAATGTCTCCCCTTCTACTAACTCCGATGACAATGACGTGACTGTTTCGTCTCCATACTGAGTAAAGTGAGCGTAAGGACGCAAAAAGTGTACGGTGTCACATATTATTTGACCAAAGAGAGTCGATACACAATTTTTTATCTCTGTTACATTTCTATATTCAACTTTACTGACGGTTGGCAAACCAACACCCACTAAGTTAAATACCTCTATACCCTCTGGCGCTTCCCAATAATCTAACTCAGCATGTAGATCCAAAGCACCTTGGAGCATATATGGGTTTGTCCTATATGGATTGCTGATATCCGCAAAGTCATCTGTTCGACCCTCCACACCGTTCAGGAAGTTTCTATACTCTGTTACTCCTTCTATTTCGCCGTCAAAAGCTTCATACATTGGCTGTGTTGAGACGCCTTCACTGATAGTAATAATCGACTCAGAAGCAAGCTCCAAATATCTTTGACTTGGAAGAAGACCATACACTCCAGGCATGTTTTGGATTATTGCTCGAGCGAGACTATCGTCAATTACTGCCCCGCCAAGCTTTTGCTGGTCATAACCATGAAGGACTGTTGCGATGGCTTTCGGCGTACCTAGATGGGGCGTAGCAATAAAGACTACTTTGTCTACCAAATTCGCTTTCCCTTGTCGCTCCAATTCCTTGATAAGCATTTTGGTAACCAACCCTCCGTTAGAGTGTCCTATCACGGTTACTTTTCCAGAGTATGAATCTTCAGCTAATCGCTCTACAGCAGTCACTACGTTTCGTATCTCGTGCTCATATCTGGTCCCATATGTAACAATGTCATCAACGGCATAGCGCCAATCATATGCAAAGGCTTCATAATCATTGATTGTTTCGCTATCAACCAAGTCCTCAAGCATACCCAAGAAACCCTTGTAGATATTTCCACCAAATATTGGAATAGCGACCTCGTCGACCACATCTCTTGTGTATATGTCATTAATGCTTCCACCTGATACATTCATACGCAAGTCGTTTACGTCGGTATTGGCATTTGGTTCCCAAAGCTGGTTTTCAGTTCCAGGCATTCCGTCAGAATACAACCGGCTCGCTTGAATCCCTGGTAGGAACAGCACACTTGAAGCTCCGACTGGTTCAGGAGTAGGGTCGGCTATAGTAAACGTAATTGTGTAATAGTTTGGCTCTATATTGTACTGGGCGTGGGCAGTTTTTATGAAAAACTCACGAATATCTTGCCAGAGTGAGTTGTATACCACCATGAGTAGCGACTCTCTCATAACCATTGTATACGTGCCTGACGCATAAGCAGGAACGCGTCCATATAAGTAATTATTGGCCGCAGACTGAAAGTTGTAGTACCGGTCATAAATTGATTCCCCAGTATTGGCATCTATCAAATATTCATATTCTTCATCAAAGATGTACTGGTCTATATCGCCCGTCTCTTGTTCTGCAAATAAAATAGTTAAGTATTGTTCTGCTTCTGCCTCAGTCTCAAAGTAGGTAGCAGCAAAGGCACGATACTCGTCTTGGGTCGGTTCTGGTACTGACTCATCTATAAACACATAATCATCTTCCTCATGCTTAAATAGGAACCTTTCAACATAAGTGTCTGGTATCCGTCCCAAAACATCAATTCTCTGGATGGGTTCATTTTTAATGTATGTTTCTCCATTTTGAATCTCTACCCCATCAATGTCTAACGTATACGGTGAGGGCGGATCGATTGTGATATTAAAAGGATCATTGCAGTCAACTATTGGCTCCGTTACGATATTGTCATAATTTCCACCTATATTAAAAAATGATTCAGGACCAACAATATTCCCACACGGCGTGGTCTGTGCTAATGCTGTGGTAATAAAGCTAAAACAACTAAAAGTAACGAAGGTGGCTACGAGTAGGTAGCGAGTTATATTTGTTTTCATGCAAGACATGGTACGCTCCAAATCTAATGAAAAAATCAATTTTTTTTAAAATCTGGTGCAGAATGGGTTTTGTCCACTTTTTATTAAAAAGCCCCGAACTACTTCGGGACTTTTAGTAAACTACGAGCTACCCTTTCTTGGCGTATAGCTTCTTCATATCTAGATACGCTTTGGTGATGAGTTTTTGGAGTACTACCGTATCAACATCAGATAGGCGCTTGATGTATAGACATGATACGCCGGTCTTAAACTTGCCGAGTTTGCTTGTGAGAGCGGGATAGTTTTTTACCCCTGGCATGATGTACACCACTAGGTTTTGTTTGCGCGGAGAAAATGCCGTTAGCATCCAGTCCCCTTTTTGGGCACTACGCTCTGACTCATAATGATACTCACCAAAGCCCACAATAGCGTCGCCCCATAGTACTGGCTTTTCACCAGTAGCTTCCCTCATCATCTTAAGGAGAATCTTGGCGTCTTTCTTTTGCTCAGGCTCACTCAAGCTATCTAAATATGCAGTTACACTAGCTTTGCTCTTTTGAGTTTTTAGTTCTGCCATACTTAAGTAGTATATCAATTTCACTATTAAAAGACTGCTATGTTGATTTTATTTTCTACTTTCTTAGTTTTGCTATACTTCTCTCATGTCCCCTTTCTCTCTTATTGTCTACGAGCTAGCACTCTCTATACCTGAAGGCACGGTGGTAACCTACGGCGACTTAGCGCGCGCAGCCGGAGGTGGAGCCATGGCTTCACGCAGTATCTCAAGCATCCTCGGCAAAGCCCCAAACCAACGCGCCATTCCTTGGCATCGCATCGTCTATGCTGGTGGAAAGGTGTGGCTCACTCCTGAACATGAGAAGAAGCGTCGCGCTCTCTATAAGCGAGAAGGGATTATTGTCGACGCTAAAGGTCGCATCACTAACTTTGAAGACGTTCACCACTCGTTTGATTGATATATTAAAAAAAGAAAAAAGCCTCGCACGAATGCGGGCTTTTTGTTTGGTAGCCAGTTGCTGCTGACTCACACGCCGAGGCCATTAAGACGCTTTGTCGGACGGCATTGTTCGGGAAGGACGCGATTGTCCGGCTTGAGCTTCTCCACAAGCAGGATCTCGTCGACCCCTTTTTCTTGGGACAGGTCAATGCTCGACAGCCGAGCAACGACGAAGACCACAGTCAAAGCAGAGACCACGCCAGAGACAGTGGCCGTGGTCAGGATTTGAACATAATTCATGACAAGAACTCCTCAAAATGAACGTGTTATTGAAAGGCGCCTTTTAGGTAGGTACCACAGAAAGAAAATACCGAAGAGTACAATGTCACACTTTATGTGTTGTGTCAAAAGCTACTTCCCCTCTTTGGAGACTTCCCACAGAGCGGAAAATTGAGCGGTCATAAGCGCAGCGAAGTCTCGACTATGAACCACAAATCCATACTGTTCACCAACTGAACTAAAGAAAGAGACTTTGTCGCCATAGATGTTGTACGCCATATCTGCCGTGTACTTGGCGGGAGCACTTTTGCGTTCTACCTTGAAGTCCCCGCCGCGCCAGAGATGTTGCTTGCCGGGCTTTGGTCCGGTCCAGATGGTCTTCAGTGCAATGTTTTGGCGGATACGTTTACGATTAAAGAGTTCGAGGTCTTCAGGGGTGAGGACTTGGAGCATAGCCTCGTATGGCCAGACGGTTTTGATTTCACTCTTGGTATCCCACAACATCTCCAAGAGGAGCGCGGCTACACCAGCTTTGCCTTCGACAAATTTAATTCTTGGTTCCGCGTGTGAAGTATGTGCTTCGGCAAGTGTGGCTTTGGCTTTGGTGAACTCGGAACGCAATAAGGCCAGGGACTGTTCTTGCTTAGCGACCAACCTATCAAGGTCGCTGATGTCATGGATAGTAAAGACAGCCTTGGTGCCGGTTTCAAGCTCAGACACCAGCGCCAAATCAAGAAGTGGCTTGATGTGGTCGTAGAGGGATGAACGCGGAATACCTAGGCGAAGCGCAATAGTACGAGCGGCTGAAGGACCATGCGAAAGTAGGTCTACGTAGACAGATTGTGAACGCTCCGGCAGCCCGAGCACTGAAAGCATATTTAAAATTGTATCCATGGTTTTTTAATTATTTGTCGAGATTCGACGACACTATAACAAATACCAGAATCTCTGGCAAACTCATTCTCAGATAGTTTTGTTCTTTCCACCACGTTCTTTTCAAGGAGAAATCATGAACGCTCGTAAAGTCACTTCCCTGCCCGTGGTCATCGTGCCGCAAACTCTGGCCGAAGCCAATGTGCTTCTGATGAAGCTAGGCGACTACGAGCGTGAGCTTGCAGCCACTGCCCTCACGCTCGAAGCTGCCATCGCTGGCGCCAAAGATGCGGCCAACATGATCGCTGGACCAGTTGAAGCAGCTCACGCTGCGACAGCCAAAGCGCTCATGGCCTACGCGACCAAGAACCGCAAGGTCTTGCTCGTCGACAACAAAAAGAGCGTCGTCCTGCCGGGCGGTGAGTTTGGCTGGCGCACCACGCCCGCCAAGGTCACCATCGCCAAAGCCAGCGCTGAAGGCCTCGTGGCGAACCTGAAGGATCTCGGTCTCACCCAGTACCTGCGAGTGACCACTGTGGTCGATCGTGAAGCCCTGCTGAAGGGACGTCCGGTGCTCCAAGGCGTCAGCTACAAGCAGACCGAAAAGTTCTACACAAAGCCGGCCACCGAAAAGCACCCGGAAAACTTCCCTGGTGACGCGCGCGCCGAAGCGTAAGTCAGTCCTGTTCCACACCCTCCTTTGTGAGGGTGTTTTCTTTTTTGGCTATGTCATACTATATAGATATGAAAATATCATTACGAAAAGGAATGATTGTCCCACCAGCGCTCGTAGCTAGTGTTATTTTGGGACTCCTTGCAGTGACAGGTATGTACCTGCTACCTGTAGATGACAATAATACAACCATTATGCTGACCCCTAGTACATTTGTGAGTAAGCCTGATGATACGTTTACAGTAAAGATTCTGACCACTTCAGAAATTCCAGTAAACGCTTTTAAAGGGACGGTACGATTTAATGAAGCAGTACTGGCGGTTGAAAGTATCGACTACAACACTTCTCTTGCAGATCTTTGGGCAGAAACTCCGTGGTACGAGAATGGGGCTGGGACAATTGGCTTTGCCGGCGGAACCACAAGACCGGGCGGGTTTATCGGTACTGAGACCTTACTCACTATTACCTTTAAAGCGCACACTGCTGGTGACGGAAATTTAATCCTAGGAGATACCCAGGTTCTTATGCATGACGGGTTTGGTACCGAAGCTCCTCTAAAAGATTATGTTGATACGCTCTTTATTGTGGCAGCTAATGAAACGTCAACCACCACACCAGCTATCAGCGTTCAGCATGAGACTAAATCAGTGGCTGATGTGTTGGTCTTAAGCAAACTACCCACTCCAGACATAAACAGCGATGGCATGGTTAACCTCACAGACATCAGTCTCTTTTTACTGCTTCTCCCAACTCACAACCTTGAAGGTGATTTTAACGACGACGGCAAGGTAAACGCCGCCGACCTCAGCATCCTCCTCCAAGCTCGTACTAATTAGAACCCATCTCAACTTGCAAAAACTACGCAAGCTCTGCATACTACAGATTGCTATTGTTCCCTCCAGTACACGTTTTTCACCTCACCCTAAAGGAGAAAGTCATGCTGACACCAGAAGCCAAAAAGACCTTTCGTTCGGTCGCCGATGTGATTTTTACCATTGGCAGAGGCAATAACCTCCGTGTCTCGCTCGAAGACCTCTTGGATGAGCTCAATCAAACATTACCCACTGTGCTCGACCACGACCTAGGCAAAGACCTGAGGGCGGCCAAAACACAGCTTGAACTCCGTATCAGCGGAACCGAGATAAGGAAGGAAATCGCCCGCCAAACTGCTCAACTGGCAGCTGTGGAAGACCAGATTAAGAAATCACATGAACTAGTTGCCTTGGCCAGAAACATCGAAAGACGTACTGGCGGCTAGCACGCAAAGACACTCATCAAAAAGGCCCCATCATAGATGGGGCCTTTCAATTACCGCATAACCACTACTCTGACGGCCTTAAATAAGCTACAATACTCGCATATGTCACAAAAAAAGATTCTGATAATTGAGGACTCGGCCGACTTGGCGGACTCACTTGAAGACATGCTCATATTTAAAGGCTATAACGCAATCAAGGTTTCAACCGGCCTCGCTGGTCTAAAAATCGCTCCTCAAGAAAAGCCTGATCTAATCCTGCTTGATCTTAAATTACCTGACGTTGATGGCTATGAAGTACTACGCAAACTCCGTAAAGATGAATGGGGTAAAACCGCACGTGTACTCGTACTCACCGCTTCTGACACTTCAGATGTGGTGCCTGGTGACCTTGATCTACCAACTGATGACATCCTACACAAGTCACACTGGGGCATCGAAAATCTCGCGGCCCGCATTGAAGGTGAGCTCCTCCTTAAATAAGCACTACTTAACTTTAGATTGGGATTACTACTGTAAAGGTAGTACCCACGTTTTCGGTAGAAACAAAACTAACCCGTCCTTCAAGTGTTTGGACGGCTTTTTGTACAATATATAAACCAAGACCAGTACCATCCGGTACTTCTTTGATAGCATTACTAGCACGGAAGATTTTTGAAAATACGCGTTGCTGCTCAGCCACTGGAATACCCATACCACTGTCTTTGACCGTAATCACTAAGTCACCACCTTGTCGTAAATACCCAACTGAAATCTCTCCCCCAACACGAGAATACTTTACGGCATTAGTGTATAGGTTGGTGACCACCATACGCAAAAGAGCCATATCGCTTTGAATTTTTACCACACTCGGATCATATTCTTTTTGAATCTTGAGACGATTTAGAGCCACCTTGGCATCTTGCTCAGCAATAATGTCATTAAATAATTCTTTGAGCTCCACTGTTTCCTCCTTGAGAATACGAGTACCGAGCTCAAAGCGAGACACCTGCAAAAAGTCATCCACGAGCGAACTCATGCGCTGGATACTTGAAAGTAATCTGTCGATGTAACGCTTTTGTTGCTTAGTAAGAGACTCCACGCCATCCATCAGGAGGAGTTCTGCACTCCAACGCATACCAGAGATAGGAGTACGGAGTTGATGAGAAGCCAAAGAAACGAATTCGGATTTGGCAATCTCAACTTCTTTTTGTTTGGTAACGTCTACTAGTGTAACCAAGCTGAGGCGTTTGCCATCAGCATTTGAGAATTGAAAGATCGAGAGCTTGGTCCACGAAAATGAATTGCTACGAATAACTTTTACTTCTTCGTCTGAGACCACAATACCAGTTTGGAACTTTTGCTTAAGAATAGATTGATGCTCTTCCCCGCCAGCATTCATAAGAGTAAAAAGATCTCGCTTTTCGAGCTTGTCTGCAGAAATACCAAACAATCGGGCAGCGGCGGTGTTGGCAGAGATTATGTCACCGAGTTTACCAACGATGACGTAGGCTACTGGACTATTGTTGTATACCTCTAGGAAAAGCTGCTCGGAAGATTTGATGTACTTCTCGGCCATTTCTTCAGCTAGTTTCTTTTCACGAGTTGCGCCAGCGTGAATCTCGTAGACGCTTTTGGCAAAAAAGACAATACAAGTAGTCGCCAATATGAACGCGAGGACCTCCATGTTTACGTCGGTAAAGTCGTACTGAATGGTAAAGACAACCAATCCAATAAAAAGCAAAGCAAAAACTATTACTCCGTGAATGAGTGCGATGAGAATTTGTTTATTTTCTTCAAACCAAGACATAAAATAACCAGAAGGAACGTATTACCTAACACTATACCAGATGCAGTGGCAAAAAATTAGCGAAATAACTCACTGTTTTTGAGAATCTCTTCAGCTTCGCAGGTTTTGATTACCAAAACTTTTATCGGCGACCCTTTTGTACTAATGACAGCTTCTTTATTGATAGCAGCATCATTTTTTTCTTTATCCAAAATAATCCCAAGTGGTGCTAATGGCTCAATTAATAGTTGACGTAAGTGTGGACTACGCTGACTAGCGGTAGCGGTAAGGATAATGGCTTCAACCCCGCCAAGGGTAGCTATATAGCCACCAATAGCTTTTTGGAGCTGATAGATAAATGTGTCGATAGCAGCAACAGCCTTGGTGTGCCCTTGAGCCCGGCGCTCTAACAAAATTCGCAGATCAGACTCCCCAGAGAGACCTTTGAGACCACTGTTGGTTTGGAGGTACACAAGCGCATCAGCCGGCTTGAGGTTCTTTTGCTGCATGAGTGACAACATGGCTCCAGTCGGCAAGTCTCCTGCTCGAGTACCCATTAGTAATCCACTACCTGGCGAATAGCCCATAGTAGTATCAACACTCTTACCATTCTTCACAGCGGTAATACTCACTCCACTACCGATATGGCACACAATGACTTTTCGTAGTGGCTCCCTAGCTACCATATCGGCCCGGGCCAGCACCGAAGCCACCGATAATCCATGATATCCAAAGTGATAAATATCAAACTGCTTGGCATCAGATTCTGGAATGGAATAACGCTTGGTTATCTCTGGCATGCTGGCATGGAAGGCGCTATCAGAAACCCCAACCAACTTAGACTGGGGCAAAATTTGTTTGGTCACCCGTATCTCTTGGAGCAGGTGTGGGATATGAAGTGGTGCCACTTTGGATAAATCCTCAAGCTTACGCAAATACTCCTCATCAATTAAGCGGTGTTGCTGGAAATAGGTTCCGGGAGCAACTACACGAAGTGCGACCTTGGCCACATCAGTATAATCAGTCAGCAGTCCTCGCTTAATGGCGCCATCGAGGAATTGTCCTAGACTACCGTTATATTGATCACGATTTAGTAGGTCACATTTTTGCTGTTCCCCACCAATGGTAGTACACATTTCATAACCGTCAGCTAAGCGCTCAACGTACGCTTCCAAGAGTAAGGTGCGCGAAGAAAATAGCGCAAACTTTTTGGAGGAACTGCCTGGATTTATAACTAACGTGAATGCCATACCCAGTTAGTAATTTCAATTGGATCATCACCATTCTCCATGATGTATTCATAGTGCTTATCCAACTTCTCTTGAAGTAATGAAGTGAGGCGCAAAAGAGTATCTTCGTCTATCACGCCGGTTTTTTCGGCAAAGGCAAAGGCCTGCATAGCGAGGTGGTAACGGTCGACGTGGTTACGGACCATCATGTCAAAAGCGGTGGTAGTTGAACCAACTTCTTCATAGCCATGAATACTAACTCGGTCTGAATCACAGCCATAGTCAAACAGGACCTGCTTCATGGTTTGTGGGTAGCCGTGGAAGTTAACGATAATTGGTTTATCTTCAGTAAAGTACTCAGAAAAATTATGAGCCATAACGCGGCACCCAGAATTACCCATTCCTAGTGCGGACAATGAAGTAATGTTAACAAAACGAATACGCAACTCTGGAAGCTCTTGTCTGATAATACTGACCGCCGCCAAAGCTTCTTGGGTTGGATAATCTCCCGCTGAAGCAATGACAACGTGTGGATCCTCATCACTAGCGAAGTTCCAAATTGAGAGTCCATCACGAACATCAATCTTGGCTTCCTCAAGGCTGCGCCAGATTGGCAATGGACGCTTCTCACACACCATCACGTTGATTTCGCGAGTAGAGCTCATCATCTTGTGGAAGGTAGCGAGCGCGATGTTGGCATCAGCTGGGAAATAGACGTTGGTGAAGCAACCTTGGCGTTGGAGTACTCCATCAATAAAGCCTGGGTTCTGGTGAGAAAAACCATTGTGTTCTTGGCGCCAACCAGTTGAGGTCAAGATGTAGTTCAGAGATGGGATTACTCCACGCCACGGCACAGAACGAGCCACCTTCAAGAACTTGGCGTACTGATCGGCCATACTAGCCACAATCTGCACAAAGGCTTCGTACGAAACGAACACACCATGACGGCCAGTTAGTACATAGCCTTGAATCATACCTTGGAGACTATGCTCTGAAAGCATCTCCATCACTCGCCCATCCCAGGCCAGGTCTTTGTCCCACTCCTTGTGTGGCCACACAAATGTACGCTTGGTGTATTCAAATACGGCCTGCAGTTTGTTTGAGTAAGTCTCATCAGGTGAGAAGAGGCGGATGTTTCGCTCCCCTTCATTCATCTTCATGATGTCGCGGAGGTACTCACCAATCTTCTCCATACTACTGACTTCACCACAGATAGGGTCGTCTAGGTTACAAGTGGTAGAAGTGCTGTAGTTATTTAGATCAGGCAAATTAAGGGCACGGTAAGTAGAACCGCCATGTGCCCGTGGGTTATCTCCCATTCGTCTATCTGGTCGCGGGACCAAAGACTCAATATCAGCGTCGAATTTCTCACCATCAAATAATTCTTCAAAACGATATGAGCGCAACCATTCTTCTAGGAGACGAAACTCTTCATCGTTATGCGCAGCACCTTCAGCAATCACCTGGTGTGAATAGTGATTGTCTTCAATTCTCTTTTCGCGAATTTGCTTGATACTATGCCAACCTTTTGGAGAGCGCAAAATAATCATTGGCCAACGTGGGTTGTCCTTGAGAGTCATTTCCCGGGCACAATGTTGAGTGAAGCGGATATCATTAACCGCCTTATCGAGAGCTGCCCGCATTTGGTCGTGCACGTCAATACCTTCGTACGCATCAACAAAGATTGGGTCATAACCATAACCCCAGAAGAGTGATTGAAGTTCATCATTACGCATTCGTCCATAAAAAGTTGGGCCAGAAATCTTGTAGCCATTGAGGTGAAGAATCGGCAACACAGCGCCGTTCTTGCCTGGGTCAATGAGCTTACTTAAGTGCCAAGCGGTGGCAGTAGGGCCAGTCTCAGCCTCACCGTCACCGATTATGCAAGACACAATTAAACTTGGATTGTCCAAGATAGCACCATAAGAGGTAGCGAGCGCGTACCCCAGTTCCCCACCTTCGAGAATAACCCCTGGTGCTTCTGGGTTACTGTGACTTGGAAAACCATACGGCCAACTAAATAATCTAGCCATATCAGCAATGCCTTCTTTGTCACGAGAAATGTTCTTGTAGTATTTCGAGAGTGTCCCTTCCAAAAATAAGTTTGATTGCACCGCTGGAAAACCGTGACCAGGCCCAAGCACAAACATCATATCGAGGTCATGTTCGATGATAGCGCGGTTGAGGTGAGCGTAGGTGAAGTTAACACCCGGGCAAGTGCCCCAGTGCCCAAGCAGTCGCGGCTTGATATGCTCGCGCTTTAGCGGCTCGTTTAATAAATAATTACCACGCAAATAAATTTGGACAGCAGACAAATAATCTGCAGCTCGAATGAACTTTTCAAGAACTTGATTCATATATTGCTTATGATAGCAAAATTAATGAGACTTTCCCTCAACTGACTGTTCAAAACAAAACTTTTTTCGTTATACTAGGGCAATGAAAAAAATAGCAGTCAAAAAATCTTCGGCCGGTCTCGGACTGTTTGCAACGGAAGCATTTAAAAAAGGTGAACTCGTCATCGAATACACGGGTGAAAAAATTACTGAAGAAGAAGCCAATCGACGCGGTGGCAAGTATTTGTTTGAATTAAATGACAATTGGACTATCGACGGTAAAGGTCGCGAAAACAAAGCCCGATACCTCAATCATTCCTGCAAGCCAAACTGTTATCCGGAACTAGACGAGAATGAAGAGCATATCTTTATCTACGCCAAGCGCACTATTGCTCCTGGTGAAGAACTAACCTACAACTACGGCAAGATGTACTTCAATGACCTCATCAAAAAAGACGGGTGTCGATGCGCGAGCTGTATGGAGAAAGTTAAATAAATAAAAGAGCGGCCCGTACGGGCCGCTCTTTTTATTTATCCTCTGTTACTGTGCAGTGACTGGAGTTCCAGCATCTGTTGCTGTCTCTTCTTCTGGCTCAATTGCACTAGATTCATCAGGCTGTTCGGTTGATTCAGTTGTAGTACCCTCCTCTGTGCTAGTAGCCGTAGTAGTCGCTACTTCAGTCTCTGGCACTGGGACCGGATCAGGACGTCCGCCTCCATCGGTACGTGGACGAATACCAGAAATAGCCGCTGGTGGAGTGTTCTGGACTGGGACGGTGGCAGTCTCACCAGTTCCACCTTGTTCGGTATTTGCAACATTAGCTGCGTCCTGGTTTGAAGTATTAATACGAGCCGTGACATCAATTACTCCGGCATCGGAAAAACCAATCCATGAAGCTGCACCGACAACTACAACAAAGGCCACGAGGGCCACTACAAACTTACGAGAAGAAGACTTTGGAGTTGATTCATTTAAATACACTGGGGCCTTGCGTGCTGTGGATACTTCTTCCTTAACCACTCTTGGAGCTGCAGCGCGAGTACGAGTACGACGAACTGGAGCGTCGTCACTACTAACCACTCGACGAACAGCTCGCTTACGAGGGGCGCGCTTTACCGAGTCAGTTGTTTCTGTACTAGCTTTTGGCATAACGAACTTTATTGTAACAGATGGTACTATAAATCTATAGGCATGGAACAGCCGCTTTTCAACAGTACGAGCATTCCAAAACTTCATGTTGTGGTGGTAATTCTCAGTTATATAGTTGCGTAAAGCTGTCAATATGATAAATTTCTGTTACCAATAGTTGCAAACGTTGGAAACCACACACGGTGGTTCTGCGGCATCACTCATTACACGGGGCACGCATTACTTAATAAGACCAATCTTTCTGTTAAAAAACACTTCATCATATTCAAGCAATATCAAGACTCGTATTAACCACGCTATTAAAGCGCCTGAATTACGCGTGGTTGGACCTGATAATGAAAACCTCGGACTCCTCTCACTAGCAGACGCCCTCAAGGCAGCCGAGTCACACAATCTTGATTTGATTGAAATCTCACCAAAAGCCAAGCCGCCAGTAGCCAAAATCATGGACTACGGTAAATTCCGCTACCAGGCTGGACGAAAGGCTAGTGAAATGAAGGCCAAGTCACACGTCACTGAAACTAAGAGTGTCCAGGTAAAGATTGGTACCGGCGAACACGACCAACAACTTAAGGCTCGTCGAACAGCTGAATGGCTTGAAGAAGGTCACCGCGTAAAGGTAGACCTCTTCCTTTGGGGTCGTTACAAGTACATGGAAGAAGCTTTCCTTAAGGAACGTCTTGACCGGTTCCTCCGCGTCATTCCAA
>Ga0209542_10011134_pt1 | contig 16026 bp, 20 predicted proteins | sample RifCSPhighO2_01_FD_184028 | JGI IMG/M metagenome (GOLD analysis project Ga0209542, IMG submission 184028) | Soil microbial communities from Rifle, Colorado - Rifle CSP2_plank highO2_0.1 (SPAdes) (version 2) | ecosystem: Environmental > Terrestrial > Deep subsurface > Rock core/Sediment ... | reverse complement strand
TCTGCTCTCGATTTAGTGATGGGTCAAGAATTGGTGCGAAGTCTTTCGGAAGCAGCACGTCAGGCTTCTCATTCTTTATAGCTAGTAAAAAGTCGGCTTGCTGATCAAGCGATAGATAGTTAACAGGGATTTCTATCTGTTCAGGCTCTACCAGTTTTAAGAAAAGAGACAAACCTCTGGCTGAACGATGCGATTCAATTTCCGCTATAGAGGCGATTGGGGTGCCGGGGACATTAGTTAGACCCAAGAAGTTTCTTGTATGAATCATTGAATCTCTGATCTCAACTTTATGGATCAAAAAGGAATATAGAAAGGCAATTATCGGAATTAGGAGCGCAAAACCTATGAAGAGCGATGATTCAGGAGACCAGGGGTGGGTGAAAACCCACAGGAAAGGCAAAGTCGCCATGCAGAAGTAAATGCCGGCCACCATGAATTTGTAGGAGAGAAGGGAAGCGAAAACGCGATTTTGGCTCATTTCAGTATCTTACCTGATACGGAAGAGCTAATTTTAGTTCTAACGTCGCCCCACACCTCCAGCCAACTCGTGCTAAGTTATCGCGCTCGAGATGCGTCGATACTGGTATACTTATATTTAGGAAGGTTGTCTTGGCTACCCTTATTCTCTCCTAATCTTAAAATATGAAATTATCCAAATTGATGCATGTGATTAGCGTCGTAACAGGCTTTGCAGGAGTTGTTACATTCATAGCTATCGGCTTTGCTTCATTTGGCAATGGTGAGGAGCTTGTGTTTGGCGTTACAAAAATAGATGCTCTACTTTGTGTCGTAGTTCTTCTGCTTATCGCAACCTGGCTCCAGATTGCAACCATTCATCACATGATGCTCGAAAAGAAAGGTGAACTTATCTAAGTGATAAACCTGCCGCTTTTCTACTAATATGTGTTTCTCAGCAACCGCAAGTTTTGTGGCAGGAGCGGCCTTAACTGGAACTGGGGTTTTAACAATAAAAAAGGCAGAAACTAAAGCTGAAATACCTTTCGCAAGCATTCCGCTTTTATTCGGAATCCAACAACTTGTTGAAGGGGTGGTGTGGCTGTCTTTCGGTAATGCCGCAGTTAACGTCTTAGCCACCTATTCATTTTCCTTATTTTCTCACGTACTTTGGCCAATCCTTGTTCCGCTCTCTGTCCTGTTGCTTGAGACTAGTTCCACACGGAAGAAGATTCTATGGGTTTTCTCTATAATCGGGTTAACTGTCGGACTATATCTTTTGTACTTCATAGTTACTGAGCCCATTACATCCGAGATTGTAAATAAGAGCATTGCTTACAATTCCCCGCATCTTTTCTTGTATCCAATGCTGCTCTTCTATTTCCTCGCTACGTGTGTGAGTTGCTTCTTCTCAAGTCATAAGATTATTAATCTATTCGGTATAGCTGCTCTTATCTCAGCCGCAATTGCAGCTTGGTTCTTTACCGAAACATTTCTCTCTGTTTGGTGTTTCTTTGCGGCAGTTCTAAGCGTGCTTGTGTACTGGTACTTTATAAGGAAAGCCTCTAGAGCCTCTTGAGAATCTCATTCATCTGGTCGATTTCCTGTTTTTGACCAGTAATAATATTTGCGCAGAGTTGTTGAATTTCAGAGTCAGTTATCTTTGCTTTCTCACACATAAGTAAAGCACCAGAGTGATGGGGAATCATGGACTGCAGGAAGCCCTTATCTCCCACAAAGGTTTGATACCGAATCATTAGGAAGGACACCACGAGAATAACGAACCCAATAAGAATCACAACCTTATTCAATCTCTTATCCTTATACATCATTCCCATGAGAAGCATTTCGAGAATGAGCATCGGTGCAGTCATCATGAAGCCCATGTATAGGAAGTTGATATTTGGAACGGCGTTCACAAATGTGTTTACCATGGCGTACATGAGCACAAACATGGCCACCACATGGAGTCCAGCCATTAAGGCTAGTAGATGGTATGGTGAGTGTTTCATACTCATAAGTATAACCGAGTCATTTTAATAGAGTACAATTTTATAATGCTCTCTATACTTTTCTTGAAGATAGGCCTTGGGATAACTTTCATACTTACAGGCCTACTTATCTTAAGTAGTAAAGATCGATGGGTCCATATGTTGCCTGCGTGGTTTGCTAGTCGACTGTCTTCTGCACGGGGTTTTATGCTAGTAACTTCTATTGCCGACATTATCCTTGGAGCATGGCTTCTAAGTGGATTCTTTACGGCCGTTGCGGCCACTCTCGCAGCAGTACACCTTCTAGGAGTTCTTATAATTTCAGGCAGACATGAGTTCCATGAAGTGTACCGTGACATAGGGCTCTTATTTGCTGCTGTGGCCTTGGTATTTTCGGTGTAAATGACTAGAGGAGTCTAGCTACCAGAACCCTCTTGATTAGGTATACCCCTAACGGGTATACTAAACTTATGAAGTTAGAAACTAAGAAGCCAATACAGAATCGTCTTCGTCGAATCGAAGGCCAGATCCGAGGCCTCCAAAAGATGGTTGAGGAAAATACGTACTGCATCGACGTCATAACGCAGACCTCCGCCATCAAAAGCGCGCTTTCAAGCGTCGAAGACCTGCTGCTTGAGAACCATCTCGATACCTGCGCCTCTGACCAAATGAAATCAGGAAACGTCACTAAGGCGAAACAGGAGATTCTTGCGGTATATCGGCTTAAGCGTAAATAAATATGAACGACTCTCAGACCTACCGTATCAAAGGAATGCACTGCGCCTCTTGCGCAGGAATCATAGAGCGTACGGTTAAAAAGGTTGATGGCGTAGAACACATTGAAGTGAACTATGGTACCGAAACCGCAAAGATAGCTTTTGATCCAGCAAAGACTGATCCCGAGCAGCTTTCAGGTCATATCAAGCCACTTGGCTATACGCTCGTCGTACCAACAGCTGAATCAATGAGCATGTCTGCGGACGAACACGCCTCTCATACAGGCCTGAACCAATCGAAGACAGAAAAGCTAGCTGAACTTAATGAGATGCGATGGAAGATTCTTTCAGTTATACCTCTGGCAGTCTTCAGCATATTCGTCATGGGCTGGGAAATCCTCGCACAATTCGGCGTGACAGGAGCTATCCCTGAAATCCTGTACGAGTTCTTCCATCACCTGCTCCCGATCTTTGCTACGTATGTGCTTATAGTAGTTGGACAGCCGTACCTCCTCGGCTTCTATCGTTTCCTTCGCTACGGTAAAGCGAACATGGATACACTTATCGGTATCGGCACGTCGGTGGCCTTCGTGTATAGCTTTATACTCACGGCATTTGAAGAACCGCTCCGAGGCCTCCTGAATGTAGACCAAACCTATTACGATGTAACCATCGTCGTTATCGTGTTCATCGCGCTCGGCAAATATTTAGAAGCTCAGTCAAAACTTAGAACCGGAGACGCAATTGAAAAGCTGCTCGGTCTTCAAGCAAAGACCGCTCTGGTAATGAGAGGTGGAAAAGAGATTGAAGTTTCTATTAACGAGGTAGTGCATGGCGACTTAATCGTGGTGAAGCCTGGTGGCAAGATTCCGGTCGACGGCGTTATCGTCGAAGGAAGCCCGTATGTCGACGAGTCCATGGTTACGGGAGAACCAATGGCCGTCGAGAAGAAGGCCGGAGACACCGTAGTGTCTGGAACACTCAACACCAAGAGCCACTTCATATTCAAGGCTACGAAAGTCGGCTCCGAGACCCTGCTTGCAAGCATTATTCGGATGGTCGGCGATGCGCAGGGGAGTAAGGCACCCATCCAGGCACTTGCGGATAAGATCTCTAGCGTATTCGTACCCGTAGTCCTGGTGTTTGCCGTGCTGGTCTTCATCGCCTGGCTCGTGCTCGGCATTCCGGCGCTCGGGCTTGCGCAGGCTCTCTCCCTCGGCCTCACCTCGTTCGTGGGCATCCTCGTGATTGCGTGTCCGTGCGCGCTTGGGCTCGCCACACCTATCGCCGTTATCGTGGGGGTGGGAAAAGGAGCGCAGGAAGGGATTCTCATCAAGGATGCCGCAACACTTCAAAAACTCCAGAGCGTAAACACCATTGTCGTCGACAAGACCGGCACGATTACGAAAGGAAAGCCAGAAGTGATCGAGGTACAGACCTTTCAAGGAAAATCAGAGCAGGAAGTCATACGCATTCTCGCGTCGCTTGAGAGTAAATCAGAACATCCACTGGCCAGTGCCATCCTCGCGTACGCAACAGCGCACTCCATCGAACCTCAAAGCACGGCCGCTTTTGAGATCATTGAAGGAAAGGGGGTTAAGGGTACCCTTAATGGCCAGGAGTATTTTGCGGGAAATACGAAACTCATAGCTGATCTAGGCATCGCCTTTGATAGCGATACTCTCACTGTGCATACTAACAAAGGAAGGACCCCAATCATCCTCGCAACGGCAAAGGAAGTGCTCGGTCTTGTGCTTGTTGCAGACGCTGTAAAACCAGAAGCAGTAGCGGCGATAAAAAAACTCCACTCCATGGGCATTAAGACGGTTATGCTCACGGGTGATAATCAGCAAACCGCCAATGCCATTGCGAACGAGGTGGGCATCGACGACGTCGTTGCTGAGGTTCTGCCTGGCGAGAAGCTCGAAACGATCAAGGCACTTCAGGCAGAGGGGCGCATAGTCGCGATGGCAGGCGACGGTGTGAACGACGCGCCCGCACTCGCGCAAGCGGACGTAGGCATCGCCATGGGCACGGGAACCGATGTCGCCATCGAAACAGCAGGCATAACGCTCCTTGGGGGCGATATTGGAAAGCTGGTAAAAGCGATACGACTTTCGCGGCTCACCATGACTGGCATCAAGCAGAACCTCTTCTGGGCATTCGCGTATAACATTATCGGTATTCCTATAGCGGCAGGTATTCTCTTTCCGTTCTTTGGACTACTCCTATCACCGGTCATTGCGGGACTTGCTATGGCACTCTCGAGTGTTTCGGTAGTGCTGAACTCGCTTCGCCTAAAGGCAGTAAAGCTGTAATCATGGAAGCCTACACTTTTCACATTCAAGGGATGCACTGCAAGTCCTGCACCCTCCTTACCGAGGGAGAACTGATGGATCTGCCCGAGGTTACGCATGCGGAGTCTTCGCTTAAGACCCACACAGTGGAGGTTACAGGCGAGTTCGGAGGGCGTACGCAGGATGAGATAGCTTCATACCTTACGGAACCGCTTAAAAAGCACGGCTACAGCCTGCATCTGGACAAACAAGCGCATAGAGTTCGGTGGGCAGATTTCACCTATGCCATACCGGTGGCTGCAGCGTTCATAGGACTATTTATTATCCTCCAGAAACTTGGCATCGTTAATCTGGCAGGCTCTGGGGAAATGACGTACGCAACCGCATTCATCATCGGGCTCATTGCATCCGTATCTACCTGCATGGCGGTTGTTGGGGGTTTGGTGCTTTCGATGTCCGCGAGCTACGCGAAGGAAGGGCAGGGTGCGCGTCCGCAAATTCTATTCCACATCGGCCGTCTCGTATCCTTCTTCGTTCTCGGCGGCGCCATCGGTGCACTCGGCTCTGCTTTCCAACTTGGAGCTACGGGCACGTTTGCGCTCAGTTTCATTATTGGCATCCTGCTCCTCATACTTGGCCTCAATCTGCTGGATGTATTCCCCTGGACAAAGAAATTGCTACCGACCCTGCCAGCTTCACTCGGCAAGCACATTGGTCGTCTCAAGGGAGCGAATAGTACGCTTACACCGCTGCTTATCGGCGCAGCGACATTCGTACTCCCCTGCGGCTTTACGCAATCGATGCAGCTCTACACCCTCACCACCGGCAGTTTTCTCGAAGGCGCGCTTACCATGACCGTCTTCGCGCTCGGAACGCTTCCTGTTCTTGCACTGCTCTCTTTCAGTTCACTTAGTATAAAGAAGATGCAGACCGGGGTGTTCTATAAAGCCGCTGGCCTTGTGGTGATATTCTTCGGTGTCTTTAATCTGATGAATAGCCTAGTTGCTGCTGGCCTCATTCCGCCGCTCGTTAGCTTCTAGGGTATAATGTCTATATGAAGAATTTGCCTATTGTCGCTTCCGTTCTCTTGGCCGCCGTAATTATTGGCGGAGCGGTAGCATTCGGCGGGAAGCCCGATGGCGCCACTCAGGCAGCTGGGAACGTCTCCATGGAAGGAGGAAAGCAGGTGATCGAGATCAATGTAAAAGGAGGCTATGCACCAAAGCTCACCACCGCCAAGGCAGGGGTACCTACGGTCCTTCGTTTGAAAACCGATGGCACCTATGATTGCTCGTCTGGAGTGTCCGTGCCCGCGCTCGGATTCAAAAAAGCTCTAGAAGCGACCGGCGTCACTGACGTCGACGTATCGCCCCAATTGGCGCGGGGAACGATCGAAGGTGTGTGCTCGATGGGGATGTATAGCTTTTCGGTGCAGTTTATGTAGAAGAGAAAGGCATGCGCTTCCAACCATCTACAACCGAAGGAGCACGCTCGCGAATTCAAATCGCCCTGAAGAAGTCCAGTGCAGTCTTACTTGGCAGCGTTCTCGCACTGGGAATACTGCTTTGCCTCAGTGTAGTCTCGAGCACTTCTAACCACCACGTAGCTCAAATGTCGGGGCATGTCTGCACTAACGAAGGGTCAGGGCCCTGCCCCTCATTCGGCGAGCACTTCTCATACTGGCAATCAATTTCAACGGCAGTGGTTACGGACAGTCTCCTCCTCCTTTTGGTGGGTGTCGCGTTAGTGCTTCTCTGGACTGTCCACGGCAGTAGGTTTGCACATAAAAATCGCGCACTATTCCCTTTGCTCAAGGCACGTATCAACCTCGGCCTCATACTCCCACGCAGCTCGCTCCAAGAGGCGTTTGCATCAGGCACCATTCATAGTAAGGCGTTCTAGGTCCATCCCATTGTTTCGATTAGCGATAAATTATCTAACTATGGACACTAAGACAAATGCCAAAATAATAATATCTGCGGTTGTGGGGATTATCCTTGGTGCGGGAGGCGTCATGGCCTTTTCTCAGAAGAGTGAGACTGCCACCTTAATGGGATCCAATACCACAGCCACGAGCCGTACTATGCAGAAAACTACAATGATGTCAGCTCTTGAGGGGAAAATGGGAGAGGAATTTGATCGTGAATTTATAGTTCAAATGACTATTCATCATGAGGGTGCAATTCAGATGGCAGAATTAGCACTTAAAAATGCGGAACGACCAGAAATCAAGCAGCTTTCCGAAGAGATTATAAGGGCGCAGAACACCGAGATTTCACAGATGCAACAGTGGGACCTGGAATGGTTTGGCTCACCGGTACCTGTCACGTCCGGTGACGACATTCAGCCTGGCAGCGCGGTGCACGAGGCGCAGTAGTAATCCTTAACTTAAGCATATGGAAACAGATAACAAGCCTAAATTGGCTGTAGCTCTCGATAAATATTCCACCCCAGTCTCAGTACTGGTAGGGGCAATTATTATTGCTCTCGCCCTTACCTATAGCGGTGGAACGCTACCGCAGCAAGGTGTGGCAGCCAATCCGGGACAGCCTCAGCCAGACGCCGCGGCAGTTCAAAAGCAGTTAGAGAATATTGCCCCCGTTACCGCAGAGGACCATGTGCGGGGTAATCCTGATGCGCCAGTCGTCATCGTTGAGTACTCGGATACCGAATGTCCCTTCTGTAAGCGATTCCACCCAACGATGCTGCAGGTGATGAATGAGTATGGTGCAGATGGTAAGGTCGCGTGGGTATATCGTCATTTCCCCCTTGATCAGCTTCATAAGAAAGCCAGAACAGAGGCGGTCGCACTTGAGTGTGCTGGAGATCAGGGTGGCGACGATGCGTTCTGGAAGTATACGGATCGACTCTACGAAGTAACACCGTCAAACGATGGTCTTGAAGCATCCCAGCTCCCCAAGATTGCCGGCGAGGTCGGACTTGATGTCGCCGCATTCAACACCTGCCTCACAAGCGGAAAGTTCGACGCGCACGTTGAAGCGGACGCGAAAAATGCATCGGCAACGGGTGGAAGTGGCACCCCATGGAGTGTGATTATAGGCAAGAATGGCAAGAAGTATCCGCTTTCGGGCGCACAGCCGTACGAGTCTGTAAAGCAGCTAGTCGATCTTGCATTGCAGGGTAAATAAGAATGCTGTTCCAAGCGGGTAAAAAGGTCTTTCGGAATCCGGCGTACGTGCTGGGTGCGCTAGTCGTAAGTCTGGCGGTCTTTGCACTCGCCGTGCTGCTCCCGAACAGTGGCTTAATTGGTATTGTCGCCAGCTCACCGGACATACCTCTTTCCCAAAAGCTTGGAATACCGCTCAGTTTGCTCGGTTCTATTATCACAAACTTCACGATACTTTCCGCGCTCTCGACAATTGCTATCGCAATGCTCTTCGGAATAAATGTTGCTCTGGTGGTTTATTTCTTGAGGCGAAAGATTGGCGAAGTAAAACAAATGGGAATTACTAATGGATTCTTAGGTATTACCAGCGGAATTGTTGGCATTGGATGCGCCGCTTGTGGATCGCTTCTCCTGACGAGCGTTCTCTCGTTGTTCGGTGCGTCAAGCATACTCGCATTTCTACCGCTTGCAGGTGGAGAATTCAGCATCCTTGCGGTCATCCTACTCGTGATATCTACCCATACCATAGCCAAGCAAATCCAGCAGCCTGGCACCTGTAACGTCTAACTCTAACCCTATGGAGAATAATCAATCTGATGAAGTTATAAGCAAGAAAGAACGGAGGGAACGTAAACAACAAGCAAAATTGGAAGCAAGAAATTCTGCTGTTCAGAATCGGCGTATGGCAAAAGCACTTCAATGGATCGGTTGGAGTGCAGTCGGCGCTGCGAGTATCGCAGGAGTGACCTGGTTCGTCATATCCCAGCCTAAAATTCCTGAGTCCGAAATTATCTCTCGCAATGGTCTTCATTGGCACCCCAAGCTCGAAATCTATGTCAAAGGAGAGAAGGTGGAATTTCCCGCAAATATAGGTATTGGTGCGACTCATCAACCGGTCCATACACACGAAGATGCCACCGAGGGCGTCGTACATCTGGAAATGCAAGGCCTTGTTCGTACACGTGACATCACCCTTGGTCAGTTCTTTAAGAGTTGGGGTAAGGATATCGGGTCACTGGGAACGAACGTAACGATGACCGTGAACGGTCAGGAAAATACAGACCTTGAGAATTATCAGATGCAAGACAGTGATCAAATTGTATTGCGATATGAGTAACGAAGGATGTGGCGGGTAGAGTCGTACCAACCAGACAGGATAGACCTACGCTCACGTCTAAGATTGCTAGTGATTAATTATGTACCTCTTCCTTAATCCAACGACAAGCCTGGCAGGCCTTATAGGTCTCGGGATTCTTATCTTCGGCACAGCGGCCACAGTCATACTTCGCGGCAGTGATGAGGTAGGAAAGAACGCGGAATCAACACAGACTGTGCTTTCGATCTCTCCGCAGACGCCGACGGAATCGGTGCTGGTCGACCGTGTCGCCATGCCAAGCGACGGATGGGTGGTTGCACGAGGAATCGAGGGGGACCAGCTTGGTCAAGTGATCGAGATCAGCCGCTATCTTGCTGCGGGCATTCATGAAAGCGTGGTCGTCCCGCTAGGGGACTTCTACGATGGAGAAGAAGTCATCGTCATGCTTTACGAAGATAATGGTGACGGCATCTTCAATGATTTAGATCTCCCAACACTCAATGCGGAGGGTCGAATGACGGCCGTGTATGCAAGAACCGGCGAACCGTTACCCGCAACCATTACTGCTGTGAGCGACTCAAGCATGGTTCACTCCATGCCAGGAATGGCGGGTATGGCGCGGATTAGATACACGAACGAAGGGTTCATACCGAGCACGATTGAGGTGGCTCCGGGTACGATGGTCGAGTTCGTGAACGAAAGTGACCAGGACATGTGGGTTGCGTCCGATATGCATCCGACGCATGAGCGGTTGCCTACATTTGACCAATTCCGTCCGTATAAACCTGGCGGCATGTATCGATATACGTTCGACGAGGCTGGTACGTGGCCATACCATGACCATCTACGTCCCACTGACATCGGTGAGATTGTTGTGCAGTAACCTTGTATGCTCAAGACCCTTATTAAAGGAATAGTATTCGTTCCAGCGTTCGCCATGGTCTTTCTGGTGAGTTACGCCATTCTGTTGTCGTTCGATCTTGTTCCAGAAACCTCTCAGCAGGTCTCAGAGCAGATTAAGTCAGCACCGCGTACGCCGGTTGAGGTTGATAGGGTAGAAGAGCCGATGCGCATTGTGGCTAAGGACATCGGTCTTGATGCAACTATTGTGAGTCCAATAAGCAAAGATATTCCCACGCTCGACAAGGCGCTTCTCTCTGGAGCGGTAAGGTATCCAGGTACCGCCGCGCTGGGAACGCAGGGTACTATGCTGCTCTTCGGTCATTCAAGCTACCTCCCGTTCATACAGAATGATGCATATAAAACCTTCAACGACATTCAAGAACTCGAGCAGGGAGCTGTGATAAGCGTGTTCTCAAATGAGCGTGAATATCGGTATGAAGTAATTCGCATTGAGCAAGCTAAAGCTACTGCCGACCGTATTGCGCTTGAAAATAATGGTCGTTTCCTCAAGCTTGTCACTTGTAATTCATTCGGAGCAAAGGAGGATCGGTTCGTCGTTACTGCTCGTCTCGTTGGCGCATATGAATAGTATGAATCGAACGAGGACAGTCACTCGTTGGTACGCACATATCGCCCTGATGGCAGTCGCTATTCTCGGACTTAGCCTTATTTCTCCGAATGCTGCCGCGCAGAGTCCTGAGGAAATTCAAGTACAGATGGAAGAGCATAACCGGAAGATTAAGGCTCTTGAAGAGGAAATTGCCACGTATCAAAAAACGCTGAATGTGCTTGGAACACAAAAGCAGACTCTGCAGTCTGCCATTAAGACCATCGATGTCTCACGACAACAGACGTCTACCCAAATTAGCGTCACACAGAATAAGATTGCTGCTACAAACCTGAAGATTCAGGAGCTCTCAGGAGCAATTAGTAAAAAAGAATATTTGATAGCGCTAAATAAGAAAGCAGTAGCTGAATCCCTTCGGGAAATTGCGCATAGTGATAATCTACCCTTAATCGAGCAGTTATTCTCCAGTCAAACACTCGCGGATGCATGGGAGGCGGCCGATACGCGCGTGATGGTGAGTACAGCGCTTCGAGAAAAGACAGGCGCGCTTTCGCAAGATAAGCAAGAACTTTCCCTCAAACAGAAGGAGGAGGGCAGCAAGAAGACGGAGCTAACCGTACAGAGGAGTGAGCTTACAACCCAACGAAAGACACTCGATGTGCAGAAGGCTGAAAAGGACAGACTGTTAGCAGAGACGAAGAATCAGGAATCTTCCTATCAAGCACTTATCGCAAAGAAGCGTGCGGAACAGAAGGTATTTGAATCCGCCCTTTCGTCTCTTGAAAATGGACTGCAATCGGTTGGCTCCGTCGGCATTCCTGCTGTCGGAAGCGGGATTCTTGTCTGGCCCTTCACTGCTACGTTTATGCAAGGATGTCCAGGAAAGGCAGGCGCTCTCGGTAATAAATATTGTGTGACGCAGTACTTCGGCAACACTGCATTCTCTACCGCCAATCCTCAGGTGTATAACGGTTCGGGGCATAATGCGATTGATATAGGGGCTCCGAGCGGCACGCCGGTCACTGCTGCTCTTTCAGCAACGGTGATGGCAACTGGGAACACGGATGCAGTCCCGGGCTGTTATTCATTCGGGAAGTGGGTCATGCTTAAGCACGCAAACGGACTTTCAACGCTTTACTCGCACCTTTCTTCCATCGCTGTTTCTCCAGGACAATCCGTTGCTACTGGCGAGGTAATAGGTAATTCCGGCATGACGGGGTATGCCACTGGCCCACACCTCCATTTCGGTGTCTATGCAACTGCTGGTGTTCAGATAATGACACTCGGTGCGTACCGTGGCGCAACGTCGCCCTGCGCAAATGCAACAATGCCGGTTGCTCCAAAGGATGCCTATCTTAATCCCATGTCGTACCTTTAGAGAAGTACCCCTTCTACCATAGGAGTACACCGCAACGTAGAAGGTCTCCGCAGTTGCAAGGTATCTTTGCCCGCAAGGATACTGGATTAATGAGGACCGCACTTACTACCTTATATGCGTAAGGGGACGATGACCTAGATGCTTAGAGGCACGTCTTCAGCGGCATTCAAGTTAATCTTAATCGTTGAAATGATAGGACCTCCAAATTTACTCTCCACAGGCAATTCGACTGCAGGTTCAAAGCTAGAATTTCCATTTTTCTCAGCGTGGATCATGACAGTGAGCATTTCCTGGTCACGCGAGGGGCCTGAGAGTGCCACAGAGATATATTTCCAGATTCTGCGGCTACTAGGAGCTTGAATGAGTCTGGGATACTACCATTCTCTAATGTGTGAACAACTACATACCCTGGCTTACTCAACAGCGCCTTGTAAATAACAACGGAGTTGCCTGGCCTTTGCTCGCATGTGATGAGAGCATTTTCTTCTGCATAAAGGGCCGTTGATACAGGTTCGGTCAACCCAGGCGCTCGGTCGACATGCGCCTGCACGTTGATTTTGCGAGGCAGGAATACTAAGACAAGCATAGCTAGAACCATGAGCGCAATAAGGGGGATAAGAATTTTCCGGCCTTGCCCCTATTTATTCGCTCGACGATCCGCACTGTGACGGTGCGTACCGGACGCATGCGGAAAACGTAGTTCAGGATCCTGAGACCGGTGAGATCAAGATGTACGAGAAGGGCATGTTCTCTTTTACCTAATTCTTCTGGAACCACGCAACGATACTTCCGATAACCAAGAGTATTACGCCGATCTCAATAAGACCGAGACTATAGATGCTAGTGGCCTTGCTCATGTCCCAGCCGCCCTGCGGTAGCGCGTTCTGCACGCCCAAGATCGCACCGCCGATGATCATCGCCCAGGCGATCAAGACCATGCGCTTGCCGGTCTTCTTTGCATCGCTTCCGTGAACTGATACCTTGACTCCTCGACCCACCCCAAGGAGCCAGAGGATGCCTCCGGCCACAACGGCACTGGCGACAGCTACGAGGAAGCCTTGCATTAGGCAAAGAATATACTGGAAGGCAAGGTTGATAAAGACCCCTTCGCAAATTCCCTTGGTCTGATAGAGTCTTGGGCGATAGCAGATATGGGGCTATCATGTTCCTGTTAGCCAAGACCTAACCCCTAGGATCCGTCCTAGGATATGGTCGAAAATCCTAGTAGAGATCAAAGGACTCCCAGTCAGAGTCACTCTACTAGGTCATATCTGGAAACAGGTATGGGTCTGGCCGAAAGGTTGGATCGCGATGGCTGGGAGCCTTTTGATTTTCCTTGGGGCTCCCGTTCTTAAAAACCTAGTAGAAAATAATTACATATGGATACGCCAACAGCGTCAGTGAAGAAACCACTACTCAAACGATGGTGGGTATGGGCGATACTCGTAGTCTTTTTCTTCAGTGCCATCGGTACGATTAATGACTCAATGGAGTCCGCCGGCTCTGCCAGCAATAGTTCCGTGAAGGCGGCACCAGAACCGGTCTACACCGTCACTGCGTTAGAGATGGCTGCCGAGTACAAAGAGAACGAAGTGGCGGCAGATGCTAAGTACGAAGACAAACTCGTCGAGATCTCGGGCACCGTCGACACCATCGGCAAGGACGTCCTCGACACACCGTATATCGCGTTTGCAACCGCGAATCAGTACGAGATCATCAACCGCATCCAGTGCATGTTTGAGAAGAAGTCGGACGTCGAAGCTCTCTCAGGCGTTAGTAAGGGTGAGAAGATCACGCTCAGAGGTACTGTCTCGGGTGCTCTCGGTAACATCATCGTCAAAGACTGCGAGATCGTTCCCTAGAAAGTCATGTCCTGAGACATACGGAAGTCATTAAAGTCATCGTCGTCAAAAAAAGAACTTCCACTGGAGAAAAAGAGTACGCCCGGTTTTGCCTTGCTGTAGTGCTCGAGACCGTGATGCGCGACGATAGTAAAGGCATCCACCAGATCGTCATGCCGTTCCGTCCCGAATCCAACGATCTGACGAATAAGCTCCTCACACCCATGCCGGGCGAACTTGATCTTGCCTTGCTGGAGGAGTGCAGACACGGTCATAAGGCGCGAACGCTTGTCGCCTGATACGTTAATACCTTCGACTTGGAATACGTCATGCGCGAGCTGCTGGATGACGGCCTTCTGATATCCCACATCCTCTACGAGAATCTCGACACGTGAATAGATCGCCTTGTTAGCGTTATGCACGTTCTTGATCTGCTCAATAGTCTGCGGGAACGTAAGACGTTTGTTGATGGGGCGCGGGAATATATAGAGACAAAAGCTCTCTTCGTAGCCGGTCACGACGCCTGACACGATAGCAGTATAGTCGGCGGTTTCTTTCTGGGAGATGGCGAGATCGACACCCACTGCGATGTTGACGAAATTGCGAGTCGTCTTCGGGAGTTCCTCATAGTACTGAATCCAATCAGGATGAATGACCTGATCCTCATCAGGGACGATGTGGAGGAGATACTCACGCTGCCAGGCATATTCATTGCCACTTTTCTTTCGCTCGACTTCGATAGCTGCGAGTGACGGATACTTACCGAGCCATGCAATCTGACCACTCTCAGAGAGAAGTGGAAACTTCCGGAATATGCCGTCTCGCTGACCCTCGTCGATATCGCGCTTGAGGTGCATCACAAGCGAATCTTCGTGGAGGAGGTTCCCGATGACGATGAGGCGAGTATTCAATCCGCCGCCTGGTATCACTTCGCCAGTCAACCACTGATACGTCTTCTGGCGAGACTCATAGGTTTTCACTGACTGAAGATCCTCCACGTCGTCGCAGATGATGAGATCAGGACGGTACTGGTTGTGCCGCAACCCACGGATACTCTGCTCCATCGACGCGACGGTGATTCGTGCGCCAGTGTTAGAGAACACTAGAGACGATGAACCCCATTCATCGCTCTCTTCCTCGAATGGCCCGAGATCACTTTTGAGCAGCACATTGCTTTCAAGCTCGCGCTTTAGGTTCATCATGTGCTGCTTCGCTTGAGTACGAGTCTGGAAGAACATCAGCACAAATTTCTTTTGCTGAATACCGAGAATGGACCAGAGTGAGTATGAAAAGGTAACGAGCGTGGATTTGCCCGATCCACGGAACGCGACGATTACGGCGAGCTTGTTCTCGCTGTCCTCGGTTATACGGAAGATATCCTTTTGGAACTCCGCTATGGGATATTGAACGTAATGCGAGAAGTACACGTAGAAGAACATAAGGTGCGATTGTCGCGTGACGTGCTGGCGCACCGTGCGATTCCTCGTTATCTCAAGGAATGTTTCATCCTCAAGCGGATTAATTAGGATATTTGTCATTGGCTTTAAGAATGAGACCTGCGAGCGTTAATGCCTTTTCCGCCCGCTTCGCTTCCTCTGGCGACATTTCATTAATCGTATTCACCGTCCCCCCGATCTGTACCTTGGTCTTGTATGACGGATGGTGGTGTTTCAGCCAACCGAGAATGGCCGTCATATTGCGATCTTTGATTGCACCAATAAGTTGACCCTCTGCGAGGTCGTTCACCATGAGACGACCCTCAAGCAGGGCTTCGTCCACGTTTTTTGCAAACTCCGGATGCTCAGCTCGCCACCGGTACAGAGTCACGCGGCTGATGCCGATCTTTTCGCATCCGATCTGGAGAATCGGGGTCTTGCGAAGTTGCTCAAGTAGGGCTGCTTTTGAGGCGTCAGACTTTTTCATGTTTTACAGCCTTCTGTCCGGTGAGCTTCTCAAACCTGCGAATGATGAGATCTACAAAGATTGGTTCACGTTCGACCAGGTATGCAGATCGCTTCAACTGCTCGCATGCGACCAAAAGGCTCCCTGAGCCACCGAAGCAGTCGAGGATGAGGTCAGAGGACTTAGTACAGCGCCTGAGGGCCTTCTCGTGGAGCACAGGCGGCTTCTCGGTCGGGTGCTGGTACTCAGTGC
>Ga0209542_10011131_pt1 | contig 16028 bp, 15 predicted proteins | sample RifCSPhighO2_01_FD_184028 | JGI IMG/M metagenome (GOLD analysis project Ga0209542, IMG submission 184028) | Soil microbial communities from Rifle, Colorado - Rifle CSP2_plank highO2_0.1 (SPAdes) (version 2) | ecosystem: Environmental > Terrestrial > Deep subsurface > Rock core/Sediment ... | reverse complement strand
GCTGATGTTTAGCGTCAACGATGCGCCGGCCTTCCGCCTTCTGCGCGATGGCCCTGTAGACCGCGTTCGCGATCGATTCCTCCGCGGTCTTTCTCAGACTCATGTAAATCTGGTTGGCGGAGATGGAAACCATCGCCACGCCGTAGAGGATCCATCCCAGCACGAACAAGAACTTTTTTCGCTTGCTCATGTAATACTCTCCAACCCCGCACCAGCCGGGGCGCGCTTTTCGCTCCGACCATCGGAACGAACACTACACACTAGCAAAGAGAGAGAGTTGTCAAGAAGTGGGGTGTGCGGTAAAATGGAGTGGTTATGGTATTAGGCATTGAAGCTGATCACGCTAACAAAGAACCGCGAACAGGAGTCGAAGCGGTGTGTTGGCAAATAATTGAACATTTGAAAAAAGTCGTACCAAGTGAGGTGCGCGTAATTTTGTATTCCCGGTTTCCTTTAAAGGGCGAATTGGGGATTCTCCCTCTAAACTGGGAGTCAAAAATATTACCTTGGCCGCTTGGAAAACTCTGGAGTCAGACTAGACTCACGTCTGAACTTTGGAAAAATCCACCAGACATATATTTTGCTCCTGGGCAGTTAGTGCCTTTTTTCTACACCCCCAAAAACACCGTTACCTTTTTACACGACAGTGCTTTTCGAGTCTTTCCCTCGGCATATAATTTTTGGGGGCGGCAATACTTAAAATTAATGGATCGTCAGATTATTCGAGCGAGCAAATTCATTGTTACTTCATCCGAATTTAACAAAGTCGAAATAATGCGTCTTTATGGAAAGAAAGCAAATAACAAGGTCCGTGTCGTACCTTTAGGTTTTTCTACTGAATTTAACGAAGCTAAAAAGGATCAAGCGGTGTTAGATAGGTATAATGTTAAATCACCATATATTTTGTATGTGGGGCGGGTAGAGGAAAAGAAAAACATTATTCGTTTGGTCCAGGCGTATAACGAGGTTAGATCTAAAACCATCTGCCAATTGGTTTTGGTTGGTAAACCGCGGGTTGGTCATGATAAGATAGCTAACGAGATAACTAAAAGCCAATACCAGAAAGATATTAAAGAGTTAGGGTTTGTTGCTAAGGAAGATTTACCAGCTTTTTATGCCTCGGCAACCGTCTTTGCCTTTCCTTCGCTTTACGAAGGTTTTGGTTTACCAGTATTGGAAGCGTTTGCCGCTGGCATCCCGGTTTTAACTTCTAAAGGCACTGGTGCCGCTGAAGTCGGCGGTAACGCTGTACTTACCGTTGATCCGGATAGTGTCATAGAAATAGCCAATGGTTTATCTAAACTGCTTGGAAATTCTGGTTTGCGATACGAACTGGTACAAAAAGGCCGTGCTCGTCTTAAGGATTTTTCGTGGGACAAGACTGCTTTAGGTATTTGGGAAATTATTCGCAATTGTCAGCCTTAACTTTTTTTGCTATAATATACCTGTTTTAAGCTAAAGAGCTGTGATCATTGGACACGAAAAAATTTGGGAGTTTTTTAACCGAGCGGCTGAAGAGGGTTTGTTGTCTCACTCATATATTTTGTCTGGACCAAACCAAGTTGGTAAAAAAACTTTGGCTTTGAATATTGGCTCTAAACTCTTAAACACCCCAGTGGAAAAGCTTTTTACTAATCCCGACTTCTATTACCTTGCTCGTGTTGAAGACGAGAAGACTGGTAAATTAAAACAAGATATTTCCATCTCACAAACCAGGGGATTGCGCGAGCGACTGGTGAACGGTTCTTGGCTTAAAGGCTACCAAGTGGTAATAATTGATGAAGCCGAAAAATTAAATGAAGAATCCGGTAATTCACTCCTTAAGCTTTTAGAAGAACCGGGAGCAAAAACTATTTTTTTCTTAATTACCACTGACGAAGAAATGGTTCTTCCCACAATTCGTTCTCGATCGCAGTTAATGCGTTTTGGCTTGGTCAGTGAGGAGATTTTAAAAAATGGATTAAAACAACTTAATTTTCCCAAGTCCGCCACAGCTGAAGTTGTGCCGCTCTCGCTTGGCCGACCCGGGAAGGCCATCGAACTTTTACAAGATGCCGAAAAATTAGCGGCGCTAAAGCAAAGACAAGGAATGTTGCGACAGATGTTGGGTAGTACTTTACAGGAAAATATTTCCACAGTTGAAAAAATCTTTAAAGACAAAAAAGAAATGACACGAGAAAAGGAAATGGTTAAAGAGCTTATCGATTCTTGGCAAGTAATTTTTCGGGGGATGCTCTTAAATCCGAACGAGCAAAACTTTTCTAAAAGCACGTGGAACAGCGGAAAGATAATTCAGGCTTTAAAAATTTTGCAACAAACCCGGGGTTTGTTAAGAACCAACGTCCAACCGCGTTTATTATTAGAACAAATTATTCTCAATTTTTAGATTAAAAATATGCCAAGAAAATATTTCTTAGGACTGGCCATTCTCTTCTTAGTAATCTTAACCGGCCAGGGTTGTATTAGCCGGGGTGGTAGCGCTAAAGGGCCGATGGGAATTTATCGTTCGACTAATAAGGGGGACACCTGGCAACCGACCGCGACTGTTTTGACTGCTCAAGGTATTAAAAGTCTTTCCACCTTGAAGGTTTACCGAGTTTTCCCCGACCCCTCTGATCCAAATGCGCTTTATGTGACCTCGCGCCAGCAGGGTTTGTATTATAGCTATGACCGCGGAGATAGCTGGCAAGCAGTTAGCGCTATGAACGGAAGATTTATCTATGGCTTTGCGATTGACCCTAAGGACAAGTGTAATCTGTATGCGAGCGACGGCCCCAATATTTACAAATCTATAGATTGCTCACGAACCTGGAAGACTATTTACACCGAGGAGCGTCCCGACCAACGTTTAGTGGGAGTTAAGGTGGATTATGGTAATTCCAATCTTATCTATGCCGCCCTTACGGGTGGAGATATATTAGTCAGTGAAAACGGGGGTACTAAATGGCGAGTTGTCCAGCGGTTTGGTTTCCAATTGCGAGAAATTGAAGTTGATCCGAATAAAGGTAATCGGCTGTATGTCGCGGCTTACAACCAGGGACTTTATCGCACCGATGATGCTGGTGCGAACTGGATTGACTTAAATGAAGGACTAGGAAGTTATAGTGGTAGTTTTGAATTTAGCCGTTTGAAAATTAACCCCACTAAAAAAGATAGTCTGTTCTGGATTTCCACCTATGGTATTTTACAGTCTGACGACCTTGGTAAAACTTGGAGAGATATTAAACTACTGACTCCGCCGGGTAGCGTGAAGATTTATGGTTTTGCTGTTAATCCGAAAAACGAAAAAGAAATGTATTATACTGGTACAATTTTAGGGGAAGAGAATGCCCATGTTCGTTCGACGTTTTATCGCACTGTTGACGGTGGAGTTAATTGGGTGACAAAGAAATTGCCAAGCAATACGATTCCTGTTATTATGGAAATCCATAAAGATAATCCAACCTATTTATATCTTGGCTTTACTACATTATAATAATTAATTTTAATTATGAATGTAAAAGATTTTCAAGGAGATTTTGAAAAGGTGGTCGAGTTCTTAAAGCAAGACATTTCTGGCCTTCGGACTGGCCGGGCCACGACTGCCATGGTGGATAGCATCACGGTCGAAGCCTACGGCACTAAACAACCTTTGAAAGCCGTGGCCTCAATTACGGTCGCCGATGCTAAATCACTGGCCATTGATCCTTGGGACAAGAGTCAATTGGGAGCAATTGAAAAATCTATCCGTGATTCTGGTCTTGGTATTAACCCTGTCAACGACGGTCGGCTTATCAGATTAGTGTTGCCCGACCTCACCTCGGAGCGTCGTCAGGAGTTGTTAAAAATTTTAAACCAAAAATTAGAACAAGCTCGCATTTCGGTTCGCAAAGTACGTGAAGAAGCAAGAGATCTGATCGAAGCCGAAGAAAAAGAAGGCGGTATGAGCGAAGATGATAAATTCCGTGCTTTTGAAGAACTGGAGAAGATGGTTAAAGATTATAATGATAAAATAAAAGAAGTTGGAGATAATAAAGAGGCGGAGATTAATACGGTCTAGACCTGTCTTGACAGTATCTAGGGAGAAGAGTACGCTAGATATAGCGTTGATGAGGGAAGGCACCCTCGGAGCTAAAATAACAAATAATACTTAAAGTGCTCGGGACTAGCTGGTTAGACTGTAAATCTATCTTAGCTAGTTCCGGGAACTTGGGTGGAACCTCCTCCGCTGTTCTCGGGGGACCCAAGGCCAAATTTTTGGCCTTTTTTAATTACTTAATTATTGGTATACTTAACCCATACGCATATGACTAATGACTCCTTAGAAAAAATAGTGGCTTTGTGCAAGCGCCGTGGTTTTATTTTTCCGACCGCCGAAATTTACGGTGGTCTAGCGGCGAGCTATGACTACGGCCCTTTGGGCGTCGAACTTAAAAACAACCTCAAGAAATCTTGGCTGAAGTTTATGGTTCAATCCCGCGGGGATGTGGTTGGTTTAGATTCCTCTATCCTTACCCCGAAGATTGTTTGGGAAGCGAGTGGTCACATGCAAAGTTTCCACGATCCGTTAGTCGAATGTAAAGTTTGCCATCATCGTTTTCGCTCCGACCATCTTTTGGAAGCTAAAGCGGCCGAACCCGGGTATTTGAAAGAGGAACCAATCGAGTTAAAAGATATTGTCTGTCCAGATTGTGGGGGTGTTTTATCCGCCCCGCGCAATTTTAATTTGTTAATGAAAACTGAACTTGGCGCGGTCGAAGGCGCAAAAGATGAGGCCTATTTGCGCGGTGAAACTTGTCAGGGTATTTACTACAATTTTTTGAATGTTAAAGATACCATGCGTAAGAAACTACCGTTTGGTATCGCCCAGGTCGGTAAGGCTTTCCGGAACGAGATAACCGTTAAGAATTACATCTTCCGCACCCGTGAATTTGAACAGATGGAGATGCAATATTTTGTCAGACCCCATGAAGCCGAAAAGCATTATGATTTTTGGAAGTCGGAAGCTTGGAAATGGTATACTAGTCTTGGTATTAAAGAAGAAAAGATGCGTTGGCGTCAGCACGCTCCAGATGAACGTGCCCACTATGCTAAAGATGCTTGGGACATTGAATACAACACGCCTTGGGCTGGTTGGAAAGAGATGAGTGGATTGCACAATCGTGGAGATTGGGATTTGAGTCGCCACAGTGAATTTTCACGAGTCGACTTGTCGTATGTTGACCTGGAAAGCAAGGAGAAGTTTATTCCATATATTATCGAGGCCTCCTTTGGTTGTGATCGCAGTCTCTTGCTCTTTTTGGCCGACGCCTACGAAGAGGTCGAAGCCCGAAGCGGCGAAGATGATGCTAAACATGAAAAAGAAATGGTTTTACGATTGCATAAAGATTTAGCCCCGATTAAGATCGCTATTCTGCCATTGTCTAAAAAAGAACCCTTGCAAGCTTTAGCCCAAGATCTACAAAAAGACTTGTGGGGCAACTGGCTGACTCAGTATGACGAAACCGGTTCGATTGGTAAGCGTTATCGCCGGCAAGATGAAATTGGTACGCCATATTGTGTGACCGTGGATTTTGATTCGCTTGAAGACAAGAAAGTGACCGTGCGCGATCGTGATTCTATGGCGCAAGACCGAATCGCGGTTGGTGAATTAAAAGATTATTTTTGGGATAAATTGGGTTGCTAAATTATGTATAAAGTTAAAAAGTTAAAAAATAATTTAACTCTCATTACCATCCCGGTCAAAGGGACCGAAGCGACGACTGTTATGGTCATGGTCCCGATTGGCTCGCGTTACGAGACGGCTCGTCTATCTGGTGTATCCCATTTTATTGAGCACATGTTATTCAAAGGGACTAAAAATAGACCGAATGCCTTGAGTATTTCCGAAGAACTAGAGGCTGAAGGTGCTGACTATAACGCTTTTACCGGTAAGGATTATACGTCTTTCTATGTTAAGATCGCGGCGAAAGAACAGGGACGAGCCTTTGACATTCTTTCGGACATGCTTTTTAATTCCGTATTTAATCCTGAAGACCTAAACAAGGAGCGAGGGGTCATTGCCGAAGAGCTACGGATGTATGAAGATAATCCGACCATGGCGATTGATGCTCTTTTTGACCGCCTGATCTTCGGTAACCATCCCTTGGGTTGGGAAATTGGCGGGACAGTCAAAAGCGTCAAGGAAATGACCCGAGAGGAAATCCTCGGTTATTACACCAGCGCTTACCGCCCGGAAAATATGGTTTTAGTGGTCGCCGGAAAAGTTGAAGAAGCAAAATTAAAAAAATTTCTTAATTATTTTACCCAGGTTAGTCGAGAGGATAATTTCAAGAAGATATTGAGCGTGAAAAAGTATTCTAGTTTTAAATGGCCGAAGCGGTTGCCTCTTTGGAAAGATCGAGTAAAGGTGTCTACTCGAAAAGTTGATCAATCTCATCTGATCCTCGGTTTTCCTGGGTTATCTAATAACCATCCGGATCGTTACGCCCAGGCGCTCATGCTACGAATCTTGGGTGGGGGTATGAGTTCTCGACTATTTCAGGAAGTACGAGTAAAGCGTGGTTTAGCTTATATGGTCGGTGCTGGTAGTTCCTCGTTTCGGGAAACCGGAACTGTCCAAGTTCAGGCTGGTTTAGACAGTAAACGTTTAGCCGAGGCTTTAGCGGTTATTAAAACAGAATTAGAGCGTCTCACTACCGAATTAGTTAGTGTCAAAGAATTACACGATTCCAAAACTAATTTTACCGGCCGCTTTAGCTTGGCCATGGAAGATTCCAGTAGCCAAGCCGATTGGTTCGCCCGACAATTTTGGTTTTCGCCAAAAGTGGAAACTTACCAAGATGTGTTGAAGAAGATTAATAAAGTTAGCCGCGAAGATATTCGTCGTTTGGCTAAAAAACTGTTAGTTTGGAAAAATTTACATATTGCCATGATTGGTCCAATGACTAAAGAGGAAGTTATTAAAGCTTTACCAAAAATTTAACTCTTAAATTAATCCATATGAACAACCCAAAATATTTATTTGCTAACTGGAAAATGTATTTGGATTATGACGAGAGTGTGGCACTGGCCAAAGAGTTTACCAAGTTAAAAAAGGCCTTGAATGGTAGTATCGAAATGGCGGTATTTCCCAGTGCCCTGGCTTTTAAAGGGGTGGGGGAAGCATTGGAGAAAAGTGAAGTAAAACTCGGTGCTCAGAATGTATATTGGGTAGATAAGGGAGGATATACCGGCGAGGTATCCCCGGGAATGTTTAAGGCGTTGGGAGCTCGCTTTGCTCTCGTTGGCCATTCTGAACGGCGCCATGTTTTTAATGAGACTAATCATGAAACCAGACAGAAAATGGAAGCCGTCATACAGGCTGGTCTAACACCGTTATTATGTGTTGGTGAAACTTTGGGTGAACGCGAAAAAGGCCAAGCGGAAGAAGTAGTCGAAGCCCAGTTGCGTTCTGGTTTGGACGGTTTAACATATTCTAATGGTTTCACTTTGTTTATTGCCTACGAACCAGTCTGGGCGATTGGTACCGGTGAATCGTGTGACGCGGCGGAAGCCGAAAAGATGCATTCGTTTATTAGCCGTATCGTTCAAGGTTTAGTACCCGACCATCCACCGGTAATTCTTTATGGTGGCAGTGTGCGCGATACCAATGTGATGGAATATTTAAAATATCCTCTTATTCATGGGGTCTTGGTTGGTGGGGCGGCAACAAAAATAGAAAGCTGGACAGAAATTGTAAAAAACGCTACAATTATACCTCGCTAGAATTTTTTATGATTTTTTACATCGCCTTAGGTATAATCGTTGTTTGCCTCGTTGCGGTGGGGTATATTGTGGTTAGTAAATTTCCTCAACTGGCCAATTTAGATGTCCAGAATTTACCAGAGGAAAAAGAATCTAAAAAGAAAAAAGAGATTTTAAACCAGCGGATAGATGAACAGGGTCGGCGTTTACAAAAAAGATTAGGTCCCCTGTTTCGACCGATCCGTCACGGTTGGGGGTTGTTGCAACTTAAATTCCGTGTGTATGTGGGGAAGATGGAACGTTTATGGCACCACGAGCAGCGCTTGGAAGAAAAGAAGGCTCGAGCGGAAATGAGTAGCGAAGAAAAAGAAACACGTCTAGAACAAATTTTAAAAGAAGCGGAAATCTGCCGCGGGTCAGGCGAATTAGACAAAGCCGAAGAGCTGTACATTGGGGCGATTAAAATTAAACCGAATTCAGTAGTTGCTTACCGTGGTCTAGGCGAAACCTATCTCGCCAAAGAGTCTTTAGAAGAGGCGAGACAAACTTTTAAATACCTTTGCCAATTAGACAAGAACGACGAACAAGCCTTGGTAAAGCTGGGTGAAATAGCGGAAAAAGAAGGAAAAATAGAAAAAGCCATTGAATATTACGAACGAGCGATTATCTTAAACGACTCCTTATCTCCTCGTTTTTACCACCTAGCTGAGCTCCTGATGAAGGTTAATCAGCCCCAGGTGGCTAAAGAGGCGATAGTCCAGGCTGTTGAATTAGAGCCAAAGAATCCCAAGTACCTTGACTTACTCATAGAAATTGCTATAATATCGCTCGACAAAGCGCTGGCGACCAAGGGCTACGAGGAACTAAGGCTTGTGAACCCAGATAACCAGAAACTTGTCGAGTTTAAAGAGAGAATGGGGGAGATGAAGTAAATTATTTTGGGCAGGTACCGAAGCGGTCAAACGGGGCAGACTGTAAATCTGCTGGCTCTGCCTTCCTAGGTTCGAATCCTAGCCTGCCCACTAATTCATGCCGGGATAGCTCAGTTGGTAGAGCAGCTGTTTTGTAAACAGCGGGTCGCGGGTTCAAGTCCTGTTCCCGGCTCAGCGTTCGCGCCGTTGTAGCTCAGATGGTAGAGCGTCTCCATGGTAAGGAGAAGGTCTCGGGTTCAATTCCCGACAACGGCTCTAGGTCGTGAATTAAAATATAATTGTAAAAATATGGCCTCAAAAGAAAGAGAAAATCTCATAAAGTTTGAGTGTGGTGATTGCAAGCGGACCAACTACTTCAGTCGTAAGAACAAAAAGACTTTGAAGACCAGATTGCTCCTCAGCAAATATTGCAAACACTGCAAGAAGCACACCGAACACAAAGAAACCAAGTAATGAATGAGGCAGAAGTTATTTCTGCCTCGTTTAATATGGGCCTGTAGTTTCAATGGTAAAACATCGGTCTCCAAAACCGAGGTTCCGCGTTCGAGTCGCGGCGGGCCTGCTAATAATAGTTTTATGGGTGTGAAACTATCTAAAAAAGAGGCATTAGAATTTACCGGCCAGGATAAAAAATTTTTTGATAATTATCTTGGTGCGTGCGAATTTTCTTGTTTAGAACGGAATAATGGACGAGGCCGTTTTTATTTTGATCAAGATGTTTTGAAAAGTTGGATGAAAGAAAGAGAATGGAGGACTGTACAGTTAACCCTTGAAAATTATGCCTTATGTCTAGATTTTGCTTTGGCACAACACTTTAGAAGTTATGTTACTTCAGATTTTGGAACCGGTAGGCAGAGAGAGTTTGGCCAGAAAATAACAAACTGGGTAAAAGGTCAGTTGGGTGAATTAGCTGTGCAAAAATTTTTAAAAGATAAATTTAATGTAGAGGTGGAATTAGATTTTGATTTACATGATGATATTGTGCCCCAGGATATAATACGAGTAAAAGAGAAAGGTAAGATAAGGAATCCTAAAATTGGGGTCGGTATCAAGTCGTCTAAACCCAAAAATGTTTTTCTTGTATTAGGTGAAAATGAAATCAAAATCGCAGTACGAAGATCAGATGTTTATATTTTTTGTAGGCCTGACATTCCGGATGATCATATTTTAAGAATAGCTAAAAATGCAGTTCAAAAAATTGTCCAAGGAATGCCGTATTATAAAAGTTATAAAGAACACATGCCCGAATTTACAAGCATTCCCTGTGAGGTTGTGGGTTGGTGCAGATATACCGATCTAGAAGAAGTAAGAGAGATACCAGGGCAGACCTTTGATGGTGTAAGATTTGTTAAGGCTAGTGGTAAACTTAATAATACCCCAAAAGATTGGGAAAAATTGGCACGAATGATCTAGATCTCCGTCGAATTATCGCCGTTTGCTACTGTTGATTCTACCCATTTATATGGCACTCCGGCGAAGGTTTTAAGTAAAGCCTCAATAATAGCCTTGGCGGCTCTTGGAGGAACTGCCATACCTATTTGTTTACGAACTTCTTCTTTTGTACCCTCGAATACGAAATCGTCTGGAAATGTTTGTATTCTCGCACGTTCACGGTTAGTTAGAGCGCGCGGTTCTTCCCAGTGATATCCATGCGTTCCTCCTCCGCCACTGCCTGTAATAGTGTAGGATGGCTTATTGGGGTCGAGTCTTTTATAGATTTGGCTCATTTTAGCACCTTTCACATTTAGGCGTAGATGTTGTGGAATTCCTTCATACCACGCATTTTTTCCTGGCGGGATAAATTTTAATCGTTCAACTACTAAGTTAGCTTGTTTTGTTATTTCGTTATTCATAGCCATTTTTGTAATAGGTGGATTCTCGAAAGCGTCTTTAACTGTTACATATTTTTCTGATGTTGTTGGTGCTGGTACTTTAAAAGTAAGTCCTAGATCTTTTCTAATTCCAATGATTACAACTCTGTGTCGGTATTGTGGCACGCCGTATTGTTCGAATTTGTATAAATGAGCAGTCAGACGGTAACCTCTCCCAGCATTTTCAAGGTCAGACAATATTTTTTTGAAAGCTTTACCATCGTTAGCACTTTGTATACCACCTACATTTTCAGCAATAAACCATTTTGGATTATGAGTATTTATTGCCTTTACACCGTATGTATATAATGGGCCAAATTTACCATTGAAACCTTTGTGTTCACCGACAACACTAAAATCGTTACACGGAAATCCAAAAGCAAGAGCGTCAAATTTAGGCACTTTTTCAAAATCAATTTTTTCAACAGGGCCACAAATAGTCGCAGTTTCATCACCAGCGTGTATATTGCGTGCGTAAGTACGACACATTGATTGATCTATATCATTCGCCCACACAGATTTTACTCCGTACCGCTCTCCTTTTTGATTATACGCCGTTGCAGATGTGGCGCCCAAAGCTAAACCGCCTGGTCCACAAAATAACTCAGCCAATTTAAATATTGTATCCCGTGTCGTTTCTTTAGGCGTCGGCACATTATAGTTTCTGATGGTTTTAACTACTATGCCTCTAATTTCTATTTCTGTTCTATAAAGAGGAAACAGTGTAAGATTGGCGGGTTGCAAGCGCCAGCGATTTTTTTCCCTGTATATTTTTTTTAGAGTAGCCTCGTTTTCATCTATGATAGCGACAACTGTTTGTCCGTTTTCTGCGGTCGATTGTTGTCTTAGTATCACAGTGTCGCCATCAAATATCCCCTCGTCTATCATGCTGTTGCCGACCACCTTAAGGGCATAAAGTTTCCCTGATACTGGAATTTCAGTTCTGGTAAGCGTGATAGTGCCACCAGGTATTTCCATCGCCTCTATTGGTTGTCCTGCTGTAATAGTTCCCATAATGGGAATTTCTATTATATCAGGAGATCCTTTTTTCAGCTCTAAACATCGTGCTCCATTTTTATTTTTTACAATTAGGCCTTTCTCGACCAACGCCTGGATGTGTTGATGGACTCCGGACAGAGCTCTAAGTTTAAATTTTTTTCTTATTTCTTCAAAAGTGGGGGAGAACTTATGTTTATGAATGTAATCTTTTATGTACTCAAGCACCTCCTGTTGTTTTTTTGTTGGAGCAGACATATTTAATACTGATTTTACGGGTTAGTTAATTGTATGCTTATATTATACCGAATAAAAACTGTTTGTGAAATAGCCCCACTTATCCACAGCCCATAGATTTTTTTACTAAGAAGAAAAGTAGTAAAATAATGTCGCATATAAAACAAGGTTAACCCAACCTTGTTTTATTGAAATATATATTTACACTTACATCTTAATATGTTAATCTTATTAAAATTCTAAACATTAATTTGTGGCAAAAAAGATCGTTTTCACCGGCGGATTTTCAGTTGGTAAGACAACGACTATCCAAATGTTGCACCATCTTGGGTATGCGGTGGCACCAGAAAGTTCAGAATCTGTAGTTAATGAATTTAGGTTGAGCAAAGGTTCGTATCCTTGGGAAGATGAACAATCATTGTTGCGTTTTCACGAAGATATATTTAATAAACAAATAGAAAGCGAAGAAAATATAAATAGTGATATTACTTTTTTTGACCGAGGTATTCCTGATCGTCTTGCTTTTCTTAAGTTTGACAATCTACCAATACCTCAAAAAATGTTAGAGCATGCAAAATCATGCGGTTATGATAAGGTTTTCTTTTTGGAAGGGGATAACTCTTCCTACGTCACTGCGTCTCACCGGCCATATGGTTTGTCAGATTCACTGCGATTTGTCGAGTTAGTAAAAGAGATCTATAGTAACCTAGGTCACGATCTAATAGTTATACCGTTTTGTCCAAAAGAAGAACGACTAAAGATCATACTGGAAAAAATAAAATAATCCCCGATTTCGGGGATTATTGCTTAGTACTTCTTTAATGTTCTGTTTCGGAGGGCCTTGGTCGTTTTCTTTAGTCTTTTACCAATTTTGGTGTTCTTTTTAGAGTGCTTGATGCGGCTCTTAAGAGCTGAATTCATAGGAATTGCGCTTAGATTTAAATAACAATCATAGTATACATGATTATCTAAAAAAGATCAACCCTTGACAAACGGCCATTTTCCTGTTATAATGCGGAGTCCTTAACTTAAGTTACGGATCACGTTCCGTAACGACTCGAATCTCATTGTGTCATAATTGTGTGGCCTTGTAGAAAATCGGGTCACTAATTTATAAATATGACACATTTAACTGCTACTTCAGGTAGCTTTAGCGATTTACCAATCGCTCCGACACTTCTTTCGATCTTGGAAAGCTTGCATTATGACAAGCCAACCCCGATCCAATATCAATGCATTACCCCGGCTAATGAGGGTAAAGATGTTGTTGGTATTGCTCAAACTGGTACCGGTAAAACCTTGGCGTTTGCCATCCCGCTTATCCAGCGTTTATCCGAGACTAAAGGCCAAGGCCTTATTCTTTTACCAACTCGCGAACTAGCTTTGCAGGTTAATGAAGTCCTGCAAAAGGTTGGTCGTTCCATTGGTTTAAAAACTGCCGTTATTATCGGTGGCGCCTCTTCTTACGAACAAATTCAGTCTTTACGTCGCGAGCCACATATTATTGTTTCGACACCAGGTCGTCTTATCGACCATTTACAACAGAAGAATTTTAATCTGAATAAAGTTTCGGTTATCGTTTTAGACGAAGCCGATCGAATGTTGGACATTGGGTTCATGCCAGCAATTAAACAGATTTTAGCTTGGGCGCCGAAAAATCACCAAACCATGATGTTCTCCGCGACCATGCCCGAAGCTATCGCCGAAATTGCCTCAAGGTTTATGAAGCTACCAATTAGAATCGAAGTGGCGCCATCTGGTACAGCGGCGGAGAATGTTAAACAAGAGATATTTATTATCTCCAAAGACGCCAAGATTCAACTTTTAGATAAGTTATTGGAAGAGAATAATGGTACGGTCTTGGTTTTTTCTCGTACTAAATTTGGTGCGAAGAAAATTACTGCCAACATTCGAGCCATGGGTCACACGGCGGCGGACATCCATTCTAACAAGTCTCTTTCTCAAAGACGTGCGGCGCTGGAAGGTTTTAAATCCGGTAAATTCCGTGTCTTGGTTGCCACAGACATCGCTTCTCGTGGTATTGATGTAAAAAATATTTCTTTAGTTGTAAACTACGACCTCCCCGATAATTCTGAAGACTACGTTCATCGTATCGGCCGAACTGGCCGGGCTAACGAGTCGGGTAAAGCTGTCTCGTTTGTCACTCCTGAAGAGAGATCAGATATCCGCCAGATTGAACGTTTAATCAAAAAAACTATTCCTGTCATCGCTCTGCCAGTCTTACCACCACGCCGCGCCAAAGTAGAAGTATCTCGTGGTGAATCCAGGCCAGTTGGCCGGAGAAACTTCGCGAGGATGAAGAAGGAACTTCACCATCCACGCCGGTATTCAAGACAAGGTTGATAACAACCTTGTTTTTTGTTAAAATGCCGTAGTGGACTAGATGAAAATTTAAGCCTAAATATATGCAACCATGGGAAATGGCCTTAGAAAAATTTTTAGCAGAGTGGGAGAAGAAGGACTACTTTGTTGGCGCCCTACTTTGTGGTAGCCATGCCGTTGGCACGGCGAACAGCTTGTCGGACGTCGATTTACATATTATATTGTCTGATCAAGTCGATTGGCGAGAACGAGGTAATAAAACAGTGAACGGTATTCAGATCGAATACTTCGTTAATCCTAAACACAAAATACGGGAATATCTGAAAGAGCAGTACGCTTGGAACAGCTACATTACCGTTCGCATGTTTGCCACCGGGAAAGTCGTACGCGACCCAGTAGGTGAGATGGTTAAACTTCAAGCCTGGGCGAAACATGAGGTAAACCGCAAGTTTAAAAAAATGACCAAAAGCCGTATTGAATTAGAGAAATACCATCTCTGGTATATCTTAGATAATCTCAAGGATTTACATTACCACAATTCTCTTGGTTTTATTTTCCTTTACCACAATGCCTTAGACAAGGCTTTCCATGTTTATGCCGAATATCTCCAGATGGAAATTCACTCGGAAGCTAAATTGTATAAATATTTAAGCAGTGACCGATATCGTCATAAATATAAAATGCCAGCCTTTCCCGATAAGAAATTTACCGAATTATTTATCTCGGCTTTAAAAGGCCAGAATTTTCCTCATATAAAAAAATTACTTGACCATGTCATAATGAAAATGGGTGGTTTGAAAGTAGAAAATTGGAAATTAAGAACAAAAGTAGATTAATTCCGGTTTTTGAATATTTGACAGCCGGTCTTTTTATCGGTATATATACTACATTAGTATGTTTTTTAATTAGTAAATTATGCCTGCTTTAGAAGTAAAAAATGTATCAAAAATTTTTAAGACTAAAAAAGGTGAAATCGTTAACGCTCTTAACGAGGTTAGTTTAAAAGTCGAGCCCGGTGAAATCCACGGCCTCCTTGGTCCAAACGGCGCGGGGAAGTCAACTTTAATTAATCTCATTAGTGGAGTGTTGCGGCCGACCGCTGGAGATATCTTGGTACACGATTTGAGTGTGTTATCACAAACGGAAGAAGTAAAAAAGTTATTGGGAGTTGTACCGCAGGAGATCGTGATTGAAATGGCTTTTACTGTCGAAGAAGTACTGTATTATTTTAGTGGTATGTATGGCGTGCCACATCGGGGTAGAAAAGAAAAAATAGATAAGGTTCTCGCCGACCTTCATCTGTCGGAAAAGAAAAAAGACCGGGCCCGTAATTTGTCTGGTGGTATGAAGCGCCGTCTCATGATCGCTAAGGCTATTTTACATGAACCAAAAATTTTAATCCTGGATGAGCCAACCGCCGGAGTTGACGTCGCTTTGCGGCAAAAGATTTGGGAACTGGTGCGGGAACTAAATAATAAAGGAACCACCATATTGTTTACCACTCATTATCTGGAAGAAGCCGAGCAGTTGTGTGATAATATTACGCTTATTAATCACGGCCAGATTGTCAAAGAAGGCAAGTTAAAAGATATTTTACAAGAATATTCGACTAACGCCATTCATTTCGAATTGCACGATCGTAATGTCCCGCATCTTCCTGGCGTAAAAAATTTAGGCACCATTTGGGAGCTGGCGTCGAAAAACTTAGGAGAAGACCTTGGTCTTTTGTTAAAGCACTATGATGGTAATATTAAATCTATTCGAAACGAGTCGGTTTCTTTGGAGCAAGTCTTTTTACAACTAACTAATAATTAGTTATGGGTACTTACATGTGGGCGCTCTATGCTCGGGAGGTAAAACGCTTTCAAAAACTATGGCTGGACACTCTCTTTAGTCCAATCGTGTCGATGGCCCTTTACCTTTC
>Ga0209542_10011130_pt1 | contig 16028 bp, 17 predicted proteins | sample RifCSPhighO2_01_FD_184028 | JGI IMG/M metagenome (GOLD analysis project Ga0209542, IMG submission 184028) | Soil microbial communities from Rifle, Colorado - Rifle CSP2_plank highO2_0.1 (SPAdes) (version 2) | ecosystem: Environmental > Terrestrial > Deep subsurface > Rock core/Sediment ... | reverse complement strand
GCTGATTTTAAATCCTTAATATGCTCTAAAACATGAAGTGACAAACTCTTATCAAAACTATTAGCTTTAAATGGTGGGTCAATTAGGTCTCCCACTACAGTTCTTGAAACTTTAGCTTTTTCTATTATGCTTTGGTTAATATCCATTCCAACTGTTTTTGGGGAATATTTTCTTAAAAATGGCAGCAAACTGCCACCAGCACAACCTATTTCCAAAACTTTATCTTGTGGTTTTAAATCTAACCATTCAGTAATTTTAACTTTGTAGTCCTCAGGGATTTCCCTGACCTGAACCTCACCATATTCTTTTCCATATAATTCTTTTACATTCATAAATAGTTGCCATTTTGATCACGGTCGTAACTATTTTGGTATGCGTATATAAACCTACCGACCAATATTGTTTGACTCTACAACCATTACCCAATCTTCTATCCCAACACTCTTGATAAATTTGCGTAGTTCATTAGTACAATTTTTCTTAGTAGCCCAAACGCTTTGCTGAAACTTAATAAAGCTCCATTGCTTTAACTTTGATCTTAACAAATCTCTAGCCGAACGCCTTTTTTCTGGCACATCAAAGAGAATTAATCTCCATTTGCCATCCCATTTATCATCCGGAGCTTTAAATTTTGCCAGAAGTGCTTTGTCTCGGCCCTTTTCAGTTAATCGAAGAGCTAATTTATCGTCATTTGTTAGTTCAACTAAACCGCCTTCTCTTAATCTTCTGAGGGCTTTAGAAAGCGCAGATTTGTTTACATTAGGATAGCCATAAGTATATCTGAAACTGCGATGGCCAAGATCTTCTAATCTAACATAACCGTCAACAGATTTTTCTAAACCCAGCAAGATTAAATTTGTTAAACTATTTTTCGTTCCCATATCCCAAAACTATCACGGTCGTGATATAAATGTCAACTATGCATTAGTTCTTGGTAGACTGTAATTTGACAATTATGAGGAAGCCTTGCGATTCTTACGGTCTAGAAACCCCGAAATATCTGCGGCTGCACATTGATATTATAGGTCACCTGTGATATAATTGTGGGCATGGAAAATATTGAAGTTCGAGGATCTCTCCAGAATTTTGAGGCTAATGTCTTTAACCTTATTGCCCACAATTCTCACCATGCTGACATTTATGCATCCCATCGAAACATCTCCAATTCCAGAAAAAACTCCTATTGAATACTCACCAGTTGACCTGATGGTACTTAATGATAGAATCATGGCTGGAAGTAGAAAGACAGATCTACAAAAAAGTATTGACAGAGTTATCTATAGACTGCTCCTCCCCTTGAACTTAGACTAAAAACCAGTTTGACTTTCAAAGGCTAATCAATTATATTATCCTAAATTGCCCCACAAAAATGGAAACTATTAGAGTAGAAGTCATAAGAGCTGGTGTTAACCTAATTGCTTATTCAGAAACTGAAGAAAAAAATGTAGCTACTCCTTTAGAACAAGATTGTGTAATGGAATTCACTGATTCTAGAAAATTTACTTATAATGGAGCCTCTCTAGATATCGGACACAATCCTGGTTACAAAAATATTTTATGGATAAACTACAAAGCACCAATTAGTGACTCTTTTGCGCTAACCGCATCTGTAAATGCTCCCAGAGCACACCTCTCCTATCACCTTGGCCATCCTGAATTTTCATCTGCTGAATTTGGTAAACCCGATGCCTTAATCCGGGTTAGCTTTTTGGGGCATGAATTAAGAGAAGTAGCGGCACCTTTATTTGAATCAAACTTATCCGAAAACCCACTTGAATACCAAGATAAATATCAACGCCCACATCTACTAATCCCAATTGGCCCAGTTATTCATTCACATCATCTCTACAATTTAGAAAACCATCAGGTAGCTAAAGAGGGATTTGCTGGTCAGGCCAGGTTTTACGCTGAACTAGAACCAGCATACCACGGCGAGGAGGTTAGAAAGCTCACTATCGCCTTTGCTACTAAAGATGGCATAGGAGGCCTAACTAGAATAAAAGAGAAAGAGATTATCGGTGAATCAAGTTACGATCAAATGAGTTTTGTGAAACTTAGTCAACTTTACAGCACTAGGCTAGCCGAAATTGGTGGTTTTTTACAAATTTTAGCTGATGTCCCTGAGTATTATCCAAGACTAGAAAGAGGCTTTAATCTTGAGTTACTAGAATTATTTGCAAAACCAGATATGTATGACGATTCTAGAAGTTCAGTTTGGCGATCTGATATACCTTACTATAAAAGGAATAAGGCCGCGAGTAATTTTATGTATTATGAAGATATTGACTGGGAACAGGTTTTAAAAGATATCCCTGATATTTCCGAAACTGCTGCCAATTTAAACAGACTAATACATGCCCACAGATTTTCCATGACAACACAACCAGTTGCCTCCTAACCCCTTGAAGTAAAACCCAGATTCAGCTATGGTTAGATAGTATGAACTTTTTGCTGATAGCTATTTTGGCCTATTCTTTAAACGGCCTAGTGACTATAGTTGATAAGATCCTAATCCAAAAATCGATCCCCAACCCTTTAATTTATGTCTTTTACATGAGCATTTTGGGTAGTTTAGTACTCTTTTTAATCCCCTTTGGGGTTATTTTCGAGCCTACCACAATTATTTTTGGGGCACTATCAGGTATTTTTGCCAATCTAGCCTTGGTTGCTTACTTCCAAGCCTTAAAAAAGGGCGAAGCTTCGATCGTAGCCCCTGTGGTTGGTGGTATTAATCCTCTCTTCTCTTTGATAATCGGCGGAATTTTTTTAGGTCAAATTCTAAACCCTCTACAACTAATTGCTTTCTTTTTAACCCTGTTTGGGGCAATAATTCTGACAGCTAATATTTGGAAAGAAAAGTTGGGAATTAATCATCAGCTAATCTTAATGATCGCTTCAGGATGTTCATTTGGCCTGGCCTATGTCTTTTTAAGGGAGACTTTTTTAGTCTCAAACTTCTTCTCGGGTCTAGTCTTTTCCAGGTTAGCCGGACTAATTTTTGTAATAACTTTTCTATTTAGCCCGAATTTTAGAAAACAGCTTTTTTCCAATAAACTAACTCAGCACAGTTACATTAATGGAACCTCTTTTCTATTGCTCGGCGGCCAAGCTTTGGGAGCTATCTCAGCCCTTTTAACTAACTTTGCTATTACCTTGGCTAGCCCTGCCTTAGTCAACTCTCTTTTTGGCTTCCAATATTTAGTCATTCTGGCAGTAGCTTTGGTCTTGGCCAAAGAACATCGCGGCAAGCTGTTGGATGAGGATCTAAGCAGAAAGGCTTTAGCAGAAAAGGTTGTTGGAGCAGTTATTTTGAGTATTGGAGTATACCTTTTATCAAAATAAATTTTAAGCACCAAGCACTAAATTCTAAACAATATCAAAAGTTCAAAATACAAAATAAGAAACATTTAGAATTTAGGTCATTTGGATTTGGAATTTGTTTAGGATTTATGATTTAGAAATTAGAATTTATGAGAAAATATATCATTCACCGCCATCATATCTATATCCTAGCTAGCCTGCTTGCTTTAGTGGTACTTTTTACCGTAGTCAACATCACCCTGGAAAATATTTTTTCCCAGCAACCGGCTACTTTTGGAGTCTCCTACTCACCTGAATTTGCCGTGGAACTTGGCCTTAACCCCAGAGAAACCTATTTAGATATGCTAACTAATTTAAGGGTTAAAAACATCCGGCTTAATGCTTACTGGAATGAAATTGAACCTGCAAAAGGCCAATTTAATTTTACAGAGTTAGATTGGTATATTTCGGAAGCTGAGAAAAATCAAGCCTCAGTAATTTTAGCGGTTGGTTACAAGCTACCTCGCTGGCCAGAATGCCGAAAACCTGAGTATCTAAGAAACTTAAGTGACCTAAGCTATTTAAGAAACCTACAACTAATTATGGTCGAGGAAGTCATCCGCTACTACAACCAAAACCCCACTGTTAAAATCTTTCAAATTGAAAATGAACCTTTATTGCAATTTGGAGCGTGTCCCTATCCAGATAAAGCTTACTTTGAGAGAGAGATTGCACTTGTAAAAGCCTTAACCCAAAAACCAATTCTGGTAACCGACTCAGGAGAACTGGAATCTTGGATTACTCCAATGCAAAAGTCAGATATTTTCGGCACAACTCTTTATAGGAAAGTAAATAATCCAGTATTTGGGGAACTTTTTTACCCACTCCCTCCAAGCTTCTACAGAATTAAATCTGAGCTTGTCAGAAAGATCTTTGCCCCGCACAACCAAAAAACCATTGTTGCCGAGTTGCAAGCTGAACTTTGGGCTGGACAGGAGGTAGCTGATATTCCAATTGAAAAACAACTCCAAAAATTTACGCTAACCCAGTTTCAAAGTAATGTTAACTTTGCCGAGAGAACTGGCTTTAGCGAATTCTATCTTTGGGGGGTTGAATGGTGGTATTATCTAGCCAAAAATGGCCACCCAGAATATTTAGACTACGCCAAAACCTTGTTTTAGTTACCAATGAAACTGAATTTAGAACAGCGAAAAGCTTTATCTTCATTTTTCATTGGTACTGCAGTGGCATGGGTTATTGCAGCATTTATCACTCCAACGGTTGCACCTCAATTTGCCCCATTGAATATTTTAAGTTACTTTGTTAGTATTATTCTTGCTATACTAATTGCATTAATATTGCTGAAAGATTAATTTATGAGTACTGGTGAACTCTGGCTTAAGAGTCTTGATCTATCCTCAATCGCTTTCTCACTTTCTATCTTAACTCTAATAGTGTTAATTTATGTTTGGAATAATTCCCCCTCCAAATCCAAAAAGAAGGACTAGGTATTAGAGGATGTCAGCAACCAACCACCATCAACTGGGATAAAAGCTCCTGTAACATAATCACCAGCAGATCCTGCCAAAGCAAGAGCTACTTTAGCCACATCATCTGGTGTGCCTCTTCGGCCTATTGGTATTCTGTCAGTTTTCAAATCTTCTAGGGAGAGGCTGCCGCCACCTGAACCTGGAGTTACTATGTCTCCTGGGCCAATAACATTTACTGTAATCTGGTGAGGAGCCAATTCTAAGGCCAAGTTTTTACTAAATCCCAATATAGCCGCTTTTGAAGCATCGTAGGCAGCCATGCCAGCTCTCCATGGACGAACTGAATCGACAGAACCGATATTAATAATTCTGCCACCATGACCTTGTTCTATCATTTGCCTGGCAACACCACGACTAGTAAAAAATGTGCTGTCTAGATTAGTTCTCAGGACTTTATGCCATGTTTCATCAGTCATACTAATTGTAGGCTCAACTGGATAGATACCAACATTATTTACTAATCCGTCAATCCTGCCGAATTTGCTTACCACCTTCCGGACAACTGAATCTACTGCTTGTGAATCCGCTACATTAGCACGATGAAAATGGTCAGTAATATATTTCTTTGTAGCGCCAAAGCTTTCGAACAGCCTTACTGCCTTAACTTCATTATTGTCAACAATAACCACTTCTGCACCGGCATGACGAAATCTTGTGGCAATTCCCTCTCCGATTCCCATAGCTCCGCCGGTCACAATAAAGACTTTATCCTTTAAAGAAACTAGCTCCCCATTTGGAAAACGTTCTCTCATCTTATTAGTGAATTTAACACAATGAATATCCATAGTCAACGGCCGTGGAGTATGATGTTATATAGTTATGTTTTTTTTGGCTTCATCACTTAAAGCTGCTAGACCCATCAAGAGTGTTAGCTGTTGGGCAATAGTATCAACATTATGTGGATATAGTTCATAGCCACTCTCAGTTAGGTCATAATCCATTGGGTTAAGGCCACTCCTATCTCCGGGACAAGATAGATTCATTTTACGATTTCCCCGAAACCAAACTCCATACTGGTCATCCCTAGGGAATTCTGGAACTGCCATCATATATTCATGAGCTTTTTTCATCACCGTCGCCACAGTAGGATGTTTAGAATCTTCCTGTTGCTGATCTAACCAAAGCAGTAAACTCCTCCCCAAAGTAGCACTAATGGAATTATTATCAGGCTGTGTCTGCATATTTATAGCCAGTAGTTGCTTTCTAGGAGAATTTTCAGGCTCGCCTCGCGAAGAGGGTAAATCTAATTCATTTAAACACCTAAAAACTAGGGACAGAGATGCTGAGATACTGCGGGCAAAATCCCAACTAACTTCATTATTCCAAACTTCGTAATCAACCATTCTCTGATCCCAAAACTTCTTCCTTAACCCCCTAGCTACTGCCAACTCATAACCTGGTGGTCTTTTTACAACTCGAGGTAATGGACACTCTATAGATAAAAAATCATCCTGTACAATCTTTGTGGATTCAAAAACTGATCCAAAACCCCAATAAAACCATTTGGAATTTGGTCTCAGAAAAGTGGGCAAATTTAACTCTCTTTCCAGAAAAGTAATTTGGGGAACATCAGAACTTTGCAAAATTTCCGCCATTTTCTGAAAACTATCTTCATGAATGTTTAAGATAAGGCTATCAACTTTAGATCCAACAGATAATTCATATACGGCCACTGGATTTCCTTCTTTTAGAAAATACTCTAACATAAAATTAACTCTTTTTATTATAACATGCACTTCAACAACTTGACTATCTATGATCTTTTATGACCTATTAAGTAGTACTTTTTAGGTTCAGTTAATTGAATTACAATGCTTTTAGAACCTGGTTTTTTAGAGCAAGATGCCAAGGAAAAGAGCAACTACCCATTCAAAAAGATCGCCATTTTTAATAGTCCTCCTTTTGGTTGAAATTTGTCTCATTAGAATAGGCCAAATACCTGGTAAGATAGTATCCGGGACTAAAAAACGATTTCCCATAATACTTAATACTTACCCCTTTAAACAAAGTCGCAAGCTTAGCTTAATACTTATTTCGTTGGCCATTTTCCTCTTCGCTTACACTTTCCTCACTTTCCAACTTCCTCAGATACTTCCTGACCCATTAACCTTGCAGAATCCCGGTAAACCTCTAACAACCGAATTCTACGATCGAGATGGCAAATTACTTTATCGATTACACGGAGACCAAAACCGCAGTTTGGTCAAACTAACAGATCTTCCGCAAACCTTAATCCAAGCGACAATTGCCATTGAAGACAAGAATTTCTACCACCACCACGGTATCGACTTCCTGGCCATATTTCGTGCTCTCCATACCAATCTTGTAAGTGGCGAACTACAAGGCGCTTCCACCATCACACAACAGTTAATCAAAAACACCTTGTTGACCCCTGAAAAAACTTATTCCCGGAAGATTAAGGAGATGATCTTAAGTTTTTGGGCAGAGTCAATTTATTCCAAGGAGCAAATCTTGGAAATGTATTTAAATCAGACTCCCTATGGAGGCACAGCTTGGGGGGTGCAAGCAGCTTCGCTAACTTATTTTAACAAGCCTGCCAGCCAGCTTAATTTAGCCGAAAGTACTTTTTTGGCTGGGCTGCCATCAGCCCCAATAGATCCAAAGCACCGCCAAAAAAAGGTCTTAAATCGGATGCAAGATGAGAACTTTATCACCCCAAGCCAAGTTCAACAAGCTTATGATACACCTCTAAACATCCAAACCCCCACTGCTGAGATTAAAGCGCCACATTTTGTCAGGTACGTAGCCGAATATCTAACCCAAAAATACGGCGCCAAGTTAGTCTCTGAAGGCGGCTTAAAGGTCACCACCACCCTAGACCTCAACTTACAATACCAAGTCCAAGAAATCGTCAAAAAAGAAGTTGACAGCCTCGACAGGCTGAACGTTGGTAATGGCGCGGCGATGGTGACGGACGCCAAAACAGGCCAAATCTTGGCGATGGTTGGCTCAAAGGATTACTACAACTCTCAGTTTGGTAACTTTAATGTGGCAACTTCCCTGCGTAACCCTGGCTCTAGCATTAAAGTTATTACCTATGCCACTGCTTTTAAACAAGGATTCAGCCCGGCTACTACAGTTTTAGATATCCCCGCTAAATTTCCAGACGGCGACAAGCCCTATATTCCAGTAAACTACGATGGAAAATTCCATGGACCAATTTCACTCAGGACAGCGTTGGGAAGCTCCTATAATATTCCGGCAGTCAAAATCCTGGATTCAGTCGGCATAGCCAATATGCTCTCAACTGCCCATGATTTAGGGATTACTACGCTGCAAGATCCCAGCCAATACGGACTTTCATTAACTCTAGGTGGTGGTGGAGTTAAGATGGTGGATATGATGGCAGTATATAACACTCTTTCTCAAAATGGAATTTACCAAGTACCTACTCCAATCTTAAGAATTAGTGATTCCTATGATAATATTCTAGCCGAGTACCAAACTAACTCAAAAGAAGTCCTGCAGCCAGAAATAGCTTATCTAATCACTCACATACTTATGGACAATAACGCCCGCTCCCCAGCTTTTGGATCGAGCTCCCTATTAAATATTCCCGGGTTTCAAGTCGCTGTTAAAACTGGGACTTCTGATAATAAACGCGATAACTGGACATTTGGCTATACACCCAATTACGTAGTTGGAGTATGGGTTGGCAACAATGACAATTCTCCGATGAATCAGAGCTTAACCTCGGGTATTACCGGTGCTGCTCCAATTTGGAATAAGATTATGGTTAATTTACTAAAAGATACCCAGCCTGTTGCCTTTGAAAGACCAGAAGGCATTATTGATGTGGAAAATCGTGGCAGAAGAGATCTAGCAATCTCTGGGTTACTGCCAAAAAACTTAGTTCGGTTCAAAAGAGAAGCTGATAAACTAACCTTTACAGACCCTTATACCACCTATGCCACAGATTCAGCCACAGTTGCCAATTGATTTCTCGTGCGATTTATGACGATAATTTGATATGCGTTTTATCCTTCTGTTAGCAGCTATTTCTATTCTCTCAGCCATCCTAGCTCTACCTTGCCCAAGCTTAGCTGCAAACGCTTCCGGAAAGCAGGCAGAAACTATTTTTAAGCTCACACCAGATATAATCCAAACTAAGGCTGGAGAAAAATTTGAAGTTAATCTATCAGTCAACTCACCTTCTAATCTAGATGCAGTTGAAATTGATCTTGCTTTTGACCCTCAGAAACTGGAACTTACCAGTTTCGCACCCACTACCAACTTTAATGCTGAGGTTAGAAATGAAATAGATAACAAGGCGGGCAACCTGCTTTGGACAACAGTTGATATTCAAAAACCTCGGAAAATTATTTCAGGTGAGATCAATTTGGGAACTCTCACTTTTACCAGTAAAGAATCAGGTCAATCAGCCATCAGTTTTAAGCAAGCTCAAGCAGGCAGCATTGACTCCCCGGGCATCCAGTCAAAAAAGAATACAGTTCAGGTAACAGTGACGGGAGACATAAGTATTTTTGAGAGAATCATTAGCTTCTTCACGAGAATATTTGGTAGATAATTTTCAGTTTTCCTAATTCGATTTATCAAATTTGGTATGTCATTCTCAATTTTCCTAATTTGATTTTATCAAATTTGGTATGTTATCAATGTCACAATGATTATTGTTCTGCCGTAGGCAGTTTGAAAAACAAATTCATTGTAAATTGCAAAATTGGTACTTGAAATTACTCAAGCACTACCCAACCCCTCAAATCTTTTTTAGTTAGGGTGATCGGTGAAGTTATAAGCGGTATCACTCCCTCAATAAAAATCAAAGTCCCATATCTACAATCTCCCTTCTCTCCCCAAAACTGTTCTGACGCCTGAATTTCCTCACCGTATTTTTCCCTGATCTCCCTAATCTCCTCTTCTCCTAGCCCTTCAAACGAGTAGACTTTTTTTACCCTAAACTGGCCGATTATGTCCTTACCAGAGAGCTTAACGTAAACTAAATCTCCAACTGAAATCTGACCATACGGCGCGATTTTGGATTTGGAAAACCGGGCATCAATAGTTTTCTCCCCACTTAAGATTTTTCCAGCCAAGCTTAAGTCAAATATCCCCAAATGCTTTTGCACCCCCTGATTATACACCCATTGACAATATGTACGTTATGTACTAATATGTAATTACATCAGCAGATCCGCACTCACAAGTCGTGCAGGCTCCTCTGATATAATTTTGAGGACAAAATTATGACATTTACTGTTTCTATTAGTGAATTTAGAAATAATCTATCAGAGTATCTAGAAAAAGTGTCTCATGGCACTACTATCCTAGTTCGTGATGAGAAGAAAGATCGGGTGGTCGCAGAGGTGGTAGGAAAAAAAGAATTTGATCCTGTCGCTTTTCGAAGATCGCTTAAAGCTGCCGCTGGTGTATTCACCGCTAAAAATCATCCTGAGTGGAGAACCAAAAAAGATGTTATTAAATGGCTAGAAAAGGAAAGGTCAGCTGCTGATCGCACCTTCTAAGAATGTACCTCCTTGATACTGATATCATTATTTGGGTACTCAGAGACCATCAAAAATACCTTGATTTGTTCGAAGAGTTATCCAACCGCGGCTCCCTTTTCATCTCCACCATTACGATAGCTGAAGTATATAAAAATATCTTCCCACAAGAGTTGATAAAAACGGAACGATTATTAAATGACTTACAGGTATACGACATAACTAGCACTATCGCTAAGCAAGCAGGTCTATATTGGAAGGAATATTCAAAAAATTTGAAAAATTTAAATATTACCGATTGTTTAATTGCTGCTACTGCCACTGTTAACGATCTAACTCTAGTCTCTTTAAACCTGAAACATTTTCCGATGGAAGATATTAAAATCCTAAAACTTTAATCAAAATGTATGCCGAAGCTGGTCTCCCCATACTAAATCTTCGCTTATTGCTTATTTCTTTTTAGTTTGTTATACTTGACAGGTGGGTCCTATTATTAGGATCTTTTTTTGTAGTTTGTGGTAGAGTTAAAGAATGAAAATAATTAATTACTTCAAAGAGGTTCAGGCAGAGCTAGCCAAAGTAATTTGGCCAACTAAGGAGCAAACTATTAGGTATACAATTCTAGTTATAGTAGTAGCTGTGGCTGTAGGACTTATTTTAGGAGGTTTAGATTATCTATTAACTTTGGCTACAGATTATTTAGTTGAAAATTTTGCGAAATAAGCAAAGCTTGCGATCGCCAGATGGCGATCTGAGAAAGGATAACACATTGGACGCAGATGAACAGAAAAAATTAGCTAATACAGAAGATCCGGCTTTAGAGGCGGAAGTTGCTCCAGAGTCAAAAATTGATGATGCGCCCGACCAAACTGCAACTGACAACCAAGCGACTCTGGATTCTATACAAGATGATTCTAACCCTGATGCTAAATGGTATGTGGTCCACACTTACTCTGGGCATGAAAACAAAGTAGCAGCTACTTTAAAACAAAGAATCGAAGCTGAGCATTTTGAAGATCGGATTATTGATGTTCTGGTACCTACCCAGGATAAGATTGAAATTAAGGGTGGCAAAAAAACTTCAGTAAAAGAAAAGATCTTTCCAGGCTATATCCTGGTTAAGATGGTTTTGGATGATAATACCTGGGCTGCAGTTAGAACTACTCAGGGAGTCACTGCTTTTGTGGGTATAGGTAATAAGCCAACCCCAATCCCCAATTCTGAGGTGGCCTCGATCGTTAGATTTACTCAGATCCAACAACCAACTTTCAAACAGGTCTTTGAAGTTTCGGACACTGTCAAAATTGTTGACGGTCCATTTGCTGAGTTTATTGGAAAAATTGAATCGGTTGACTCTGAAAAAGGCAAGGTCAGGGTCTTGGTTTCCATCTTTGGTAGAGAGACCCCAGTGGAACTAGACTTTTTGCAGGTACAAAAAATCTAATAATTTTCAAGTAACAGTTTTCAATTTTCATTGAATTCTCAATGTTACATTGATCATTGCAAATTGATTGTAAACTGAAAATTAGAAAATGAAAATTTTGTAGTATAATATCGAACTATGGCTAATAAAAAAATCAAGACATTTATCAAACTCAATATCCCTGCTGGGGCGGCTACTGCTGCACCTCCAGTTGGTCCAGCTTTAGGCCAACATGGTCTACCGATCATGGAGTTCGTGAAGACTTTTAATGAGCGCACAGCAGATAAACAAGGTGATATTTTGCCAGTAGTCATTACTGTTTTTGAGGATCGGACCTTTACTTTTATTACTAAACAACCCCCAGTAGCTGAGATGATCAAGAAAACTTTAGGCCTCCAAAAGGGTTCTGGTAAAGCATTAAAAGAACCAGTTGGATCCTTAACAGTTGACCAAGTCAGAAGTATCGCTGAAGCTAAAATGCCAGATTTAAATGCTAATGATATCGAGGCAGCTATGAAAATAGTTGAAGGCACAGCCAGAAGCATGGGGGTAAAGACCGGTGGGTAAACCAAGAGTTAAAATTATTGATGATGCACAACCAGTGGAAGAAGGGAAAAGTGCAGGAACTCGGAGTTCCACTGGAACTCCTCCGGCAAAAGTCAGTAAACCTGTAAAGCAGGCTGATTCTCTTATTGCTCAGCTAAATGCTGAATTAGGGATAGAAGAGCCCAAAGCTACCGAAACTGTCATTCCGCCGACAGTGTCGGGCGTATTCCGCGAAGTCGAGGAATCTTCCAAGCCAGAAGAAATAACCCAACCTAGGAAGATTGCCACGTCGTCTTCGACTCCTCGCAATGACAAAGATGCAAAAATCCGTTCTAAAAAATACCTTGAAGCCACCAAGGATCTTGACCGCTCCCTAGATTATTCTATTCTCGAAGCTATTGAGCAAGTTAAGAAAAACTCCATCTCTAATTTCTCTGGCTCCCTAGAAGCTCATATTAACACCCGTTTCCCCAATATCCGAGGCATGGTTTCTCTGCCATTTGTTTCTGGCAAAAAACGGATTATCATAGCATTTGGTAAAGAGGCTTCGGACTCAGGCGCTGACCTAGTTGGCACCGATGAGACTTTGGAAGAGATCAGTAAGGGCAAAATAAACTTTGAAATCTTGGTAGTGACTCCTGAATGGATGCCTAAATTAGCTAAACTGGCTAAGATTTTAGGGCCTAAAGGTTTAATGCCAAATCCTAAAAATGGTACTGTGACTACTGACCTTAAGAAAACAGTGGCCAGTTTTCAGGAAGGCCAGACTGAATATAAAACTGAGGCCAAAGCTCCAGTCATGCATATCATGCTTGGAAAATTAAGTCAGCCTGACACCGAGCTGGAAAGCAATATTAAGTTGCTACTTTCTACTATCGGAAAATCCAGAATCAAAAAAGTCACCCTAGCCCCTACTATGGGCCCCTCAGTCAAGCTAAATTTAAGCTCTTTTTGAAAGCTTATTAAATATTGCTCTAACATCAATTTTTAGAAAGTAAATCGAGACAACACCAAAAATTAAGGCAGTCACTATGGTAATAAGATGATTTAGTACAGTGGTACTTGAAGCCAGATTGACATCAATTCCCAAAATCCCCGAAAATACCAAGATCCCGGAAGCTTCAGCTGAGCCAACATAGCCCGGAGCTGCAGGCACTAGATAAGTTACAGCTGACAACATTTGAGCCAAAAACATTTGTACTAAGTCTTGACTTGACCCTAAAGCCAAAAAACCAAAGTACCAGGCCAAACTGTCTCCGAGATAAGCTAGTAATGTTAGTAGAAAAACTAGGCCAAAATCCTTAAAGCTACGCTTAAGTACTACAAAACTTTCTAGGAAAGAATTAAAGATACTTTTCAAGTTAGTTTTAATCAAGTTAAAAACCAACAGCGGTTCTAAAAAGTTAAACAGCCTACTCGCCAATTTAGGCTGATAAACCATCAGATAGGTTAATAATATGCCAACTGCAAAGATTAAAATTATGGATTTAATCACCGCCATGCTAAGCGAGGTCGGAACTAGAAGTAGCAAAATAGCCCCAGCTACTAAAACAAACAGAAAGTCCAAGAATCTATCCAGGAAAATCCAGGTAATTGACTTGGTAAAAGGCAGGGCAAAGTTTGTATTCAAATAAATTCCTTTTAGTAGCTCTCCGGCTCTAATTGGAATTAAGAAATTAAATAGAAGTGCTGCTCCATTTAATAAAAAAAGCTCTCTAAATGGAATCTGTTTAATTGGTTTTAAAAAGTATTTTAGTCTAAGAGCCCTAATCCCTAAAGACAAAATTATCAAGGCAGCTACCGGTAAAGTGGCCACCGGGCTAACGCTGGAAAGACTTTTCCAAAGTAAATTTAAGTCAATAAACCGCAGCCAGATGAGGATCAGGACTAGGCCCAATATGGAGTTAAATATAATCTTGAGCACTGTAGACTTCGATAACATAATTGTTAGATTGCTCTATTGTTACATTGTTTTTTCAGTAATTCAACAATTTATCAGTGTAACAATATTTTAACTAGACTCTTGACTCTAGACTCTGTATTATTAAAGTATGTTCTCGTCCTTAAAGACCAAACTGCTCCTGGGGGTCTATGTATTTCTTCTGCTGTCAATACCGGTTGGAGCTTTCCTGGTTAGTCAAACCCAAAATCCAAACACTTCAGCCAAACAACCAGCTAAATCTCCAAAAGCAAGCCTACTACCTCTTAAAAATGACTCAAAGCTTTCTCCAGTTGATGAGATTAAACAATTAACATCTCCTGATGACTCCGGATCTACCAACCCGGATGCCTCTGGTTCAGGAGCAACTACTTTTGGACCCACTCTTAATTTAAAAATTGACATAGAAGGCCGGCCGGTTGGACAAATGGCTACAAAGTTATTTGTCGGCATTGCAGACAATACTGCCTCTACACTGAAATACCTGCTAAGTTTTACTGTTGATATACCGGCAAATGGGGTATTTAATGGTATCTCACTGGCGGGGCTTGAAGCCGGCAGTAGCTACAAGGCTATACTAAAAGGCCCTGCTCAACTGGCTACCTCAAGTGCCTTTGTAATGAGCCCCGGTACCACAGAGTTAAATAGCAGTATCCCAGTTTATTTATTTAGCGGAGATCTTAATGAAGATAATTTGGTTAATTCAGCCGATTATTCAATTATTAAGTCAGCTTTTGGTAGCAAATCCGGCGAAGCCGGATGGAATGAGAATACGGATTTAAACAAGGATGGGGTTATTAATGCCATTGATCTAAGTATTGTTTACAAAAATTTCGGCAAAACCGGAGCCTCAGGGATTTGGGTATCGACTCCCCCAGCCACCTCTTCAGGCACGATAAGTCCAATCGGAGGCCCAGATTCAACCTCATCAGGCGGACCTGCCTCGCCGCCAGGTGGGTCAACTCCTCCGCCACCAGGAGCCCCCACCCAAACAGATGGCTACTGGTTCTGGATGCCAAAACTCTAACTTCTCCTTTTAGCCAGAAAGGCCGCTTTCCTATCTTTTAGCATCTGCACTTGATCCTCAGTTAAAAGATGGGGTAGGTTTAATTCTGCTCTAAGTTGCCTTACTCTCTCCCTACTAACACCAAGTTGCTGAGCAGTTTGATTACCATTATAAGTGGTACAGACTAATTCTTTTTGCAGACTTCTCACCCTCCCACCTAACATGATGCCATTTTTATATTTGCAACCCTTTGCTATGCCTTGTTCAATTGTTTGAGCCACTGCTTCAACTAAAGATTGATAATGCTCTGAATCTAAATTCAAGGATTCTGGTGCTCTATCCAAAATCTCATAGTAGGATTCTAAGCTAATTCCACTTGATTGTCTTAAGGTGGATCTTAAAAAGTTTAATTTTCCCGCCACATATCCAAGAGTAACATTGTTTTCTTGGCTATAATTTTCTAACCAATGATTCCAAGGTTGATCTATTGACTTCATATTAGTTTGACCTACTGCTAAAGCTCTTTTCGAACCTTTAGTTGGGACATTATTACCTTTACCATCGGCAATTCGCTCTGCGTAAGGATCGATTACCTTATCAAGTTCTTCGTCTGTAATTGGCTGGCATAACTGGCATAATATTAAAATCCTACCCATATGCTCTGGAGTTGGCGCACTTTCACCTGTAAACCAAGCACGGATTGAATTATGAAATCTCATTCCCAAGGCCTTAGCCAAGCATAATTGAGACTCGAAACCTCTGGATTTAACTAATTGATATA
>Ga0209542_10011126_pt1 | contig 16032 bp, 19 predicted proteins | sample RifCSPhighO2_01_FD_184028 | JGI IMG/M metagenome (GOLD analysis project Ga0209542, IMG submission 184028) | Soil microbial communities from Rifle, Colorado - Rifle CSP2_plank highO2_0.1 (SPAdes) (version 2) | ecosystem: Environmental > Terrestrial > Deep subsurface > Rock core/Sediment ... | reverse complement strand
CTCGCCGATGCCTGCTGCAGCAATGGCTTGATGCCTTCCTCAATGGCATCCCGGGTTTCCGGTGCCTGTTGCTGCGCACTGGGCGCTGTCTGCTGCTCAGGCGCTGCTGCTTCATCCTGCGGCGTTGCCTGCTGCTGCACGCATGCCGTGAGCATCACGGCGGACAGCACAAAAACCACTACCAATGGGAACAATCTCATGCCATCACCCCCATCCCCATTTAGGCATTTCTCCTATAAAAATTTTTCTCCTCGAAAGGCTCTGTCCCGAATCTCCGTTTCACTCCGGGTTAGCGGCTTCGAACGCTCCGCTGCCGGATCCCATAGGGCTGCATGCCACGCAACCTTTTCTTTGCCTTATCTACGAATCGGCAAAGAAAAGCTTGACCAAAAGAAATGCCCGCGTGTAGCGGGCCTGTTTTTGGTAAAGCTTTTTGGAGGCGTAACGAAGTGGAGCCGAGAAAAAGGTTTGGCGCATCCCCTACGACGCCCTTGATGTTCGCATGGCCAGCGCTCGACTGATGCCGCTAACCACATTCGGGACAGAGCATCCTCGAGATGGAAATATTTATAAATAAAAATTCGGTTCTGTTGCGCTAAAGGGTGGTTTATAAGTCGGTTATTCACGGATAAATGTATCACCTCCCGACAACGCACCACTACCGGTGAAATTAGACTTGATGTCGCATTATGGCAAAATATAGGATAACACTCGTGGAGCCTCATGGGGTGAAAACCCGTGACCTGGACGGAAGGGTGCTCGGAACATTCAGGCCGAATACGCCGCTACATACACAGCCAATCGTTGCCGGAAGTCTGATACGGGAAGTGGGAAGAGATTTTGATGTCCGGATCTATAACCCCAAAATCGTGGCCCCGGAGCACGAAGAGCTTTACCGCAAGACCTCCTCTTATGGGAATGGCAGCCTGTCCACATTACACCATTGGAGGGTGGGTGAAAGCATCGAAAGCGAAAATTTCAGGGAGATTTCCTTAAATTCCGACATAATGGGAATCACCGCCAACCACACGCAATGTGCACATAGTGCAATCGCTTTAGCAAAAAAAGCGAAAGAGGTCAATCCTGGAATAAAGGTAGTGTATGGGGGATCTGATGCCTGTTCACGTCCGCATTTTTATCTGTCTGAAGGGAGAGGGGAAGTTGTTGTTCCCAAAGATGGCGAGACGACCGGGCCGCGCGTGGTTTCTGCCTTGGTGGGAAATGGCAGGCTGGAAAACATTCCTTCGATAGCCTACCGCTCTGGGGAGGGAATAAGGATAAACAGGCCCGATAAATCCCGTGGATGGGCGAACAGAATGATATCCGTCCCTTTGCCCGCTTTTCAACTCGTCAAAGAACAAATCCCGGACTGGACTGAGGATTATAAAGGTCCGCCCACAGGCGGAATAAAGGCGCCCCTTGCTTATGCCGAGTTTGCGAGGGGATGCCCTGAACGATGTGGTTTCTGCACCACCGCCGGAACAAATTACAGCTTTATGGAAACCGGGCAGGTAAAGCAGTATGCGCGCCATCTTAAGGCGTATGGCATCAGCACCTTATTGCTCATTGCGGACAACGAATTGGCCCAGTCCCTCGTCCCTCATGGGAAAATCGAGAAAGGCGCAACAGGAAGGGAACTGCTCATTGAGAGGTTCGCCATTTTGAAGGGGGAGGGGTTCAAGTGGAATTTTTGGAATGGGCTCCAGATCTCCTTGCTGAGAAAGCAGGATGGATCATTGGATTCCGATTTGATGCACGCAATGTTTAGCGGGGCGTATGAAATGTATATCCCGTCTGAAGGGCTGATAGGGGACATCTTTTACGACAAACAACGGGGCAATCCAAAGGTAAGAAGAATGGATGGGAGGAATGCAGACGAGGTGTTTGAAAGCAACATGTCCATTCTGGAGGAAATCGCCAGAATAGGCGTCCCAAAAATGACGTTGGGGTTCATCGTCGGCTACCCCCATGATTCGCTTGAGAGAGTGCGCTTGCTGGCGAGGCCATTCTCAAAGGTGAAGGAACGACTGAAAAGGGCCAATCCCGGCATAGAAGTGCTTTTCACCCCTCTCCTGCATACCCCTCTTCTGGGAACAAGGGATTATCAGGAGTATAGCTCCAGACAGCTGATAACTTGCGATATACGCAAGGATCCGGAATTATGGCAATTCGGATTGACGACGTATGCGCAGCATGAAATGGTCGAGGAACGGCTGAGACTCATTGAGGTTCTCAATGGGCAGTCCGCCCCGCCCACTGGACGCTAACGGGGAGCCATCCAAAAGCAGGGTGACGCTGCCTATATGCGGGAGCGCAAAATTCCTCAAAAAGTCCCCATACCCTCCTTTTGACCACAGAAAGATAGGGGATGGCGGCAAACAGCGCGGAAATGATGTAGGAAAACAGCGTGCCGTAGAGTATCCCGTACGGCACAACCAGATACCTTATCCCCACAGCATAGACCATGACATTCAGAGCACCGCTTATCATCAACACTTTCATGACTGCTCCTGAGAATTCTTTTCCATGTGCCCAATAGGTGATGATGGCGGCCGATAAAAAGACCGCGGGAAACGCTGCAAACATGCCTCCAATCAATGGCCCTCCTATTTTGGCCATGAGAACCGCAAGCGTGACGATTGCCCCGCTCAAGGATGCCCTGAACAGCAATGTAGGCAGGGTGTACATCGTGGCAATAGCGCCGAATGATTTGATCATTAATTTTTCTCCAGAACATAGCATGAGAACGCCAGAAAGACGGCAAACCCTATCAGTGAAGCTCCAAAAGAAGGGCGAGCATAGACAGAAAGAAATGCCAATGCCGCCCACAGTGCCAAAGCGCCAAGCAAGCCGATAGAGAGATTCCTCCTCGCCAGCAGGACAAACGCCGTTATGAACAAGCTGTCTATTCCTATAATAATCGGGATGATGGTGGTAGCCTCTGCCGCGATGGCTGTCGATTGAGTCCATGCAATGAAGAACAGCGCCACCACAACCGTCGAAGGAAAGCCGCCTATGACTCCTCCGACTTTCGTGCCCAGTTTTTCCGTAAGTATCGTCGCAAGAGTGATCCAGGCGCTGCCTACAACAAAGGTTCCTCGAAACGGAAAAATTTCCCATGAAAAAAAAAGAAAAATGGTGCGCCGGCCGGGATTCGAACCCGGATTAACGGCTTGGAAGGCCGCAGTCTTAGCCATTGGACCACCGACGCGCATCCGGAAGTCGGAAGTCGCCTTCCTTGTTTTATAAACCTTTGCGCCCCCTTTCCACCCCTCCCGTACCTGGAAAAAACGCCATTGCAGACGGAAAACAGCGAAACATTTTAATAATCGTCCCTTCAGGATGGCAGATTGGGGTGGGTAGCATGGAGAAAGCGCCGTACAAGGAGAGTGTTCCTCCTATCGATTTCAGCAGGGATCTCGACCACATAGAGTTCTTCGAGTTCAGGGGCATGGATGATCCCGCTGTCGCGGATTTCGTGGAAGACATCGAAGGCAGCAACGACTCCATCGAGCTGCACCTCGTCCGCACCAAATCCTATAGGGAAGCGCTGGTCCTCACCCTGCCCACATCCGGCCACCCTGCCCTGTGGGAGCAGTTCCTCCGCGAGGAGCAGAAGACCTTCGGGGGGTCGAAGATATTCTACCTCAGCAGGGACGGCCGCAGGATACTGGTATTGTCGGTCAAGGACGAGACCATGAACAAGCTCACCATGGTCATCACCCGCATCAACAAGGTCAACGAGAAGATCCACCGCTACAACTCCGCCGCGAAGAGGGAGAACGCAGAGCTGTTCGCCTCCAGGGCGAAGGCCAAGGCCGCGATGAGGAAGGACGAGGTCATCAACTTCATCCAGCAGAACCTGAAGGTGTGACACTACTCGCCCCTCAGCACTACCATATGGCCTAATCCGGAAACCCTTTCTAAGAACAACGGCCGCGCCCACCAGGCACTAGACGAAAAGGCCGGAAATTCTCGCTCTCCTGCAGGCATCGCCGAAGTCGCTCCTGACGTCCTCTTCCGGGCCATCATCAGGGGGATCATGGTGCCTTGTTGCCACTACCATGCTCTGCGGAACCTGTGTCAGGTATTCGTAGATACATTCGACGGCATACCCTTTGGATTCCAGGTATTCCACCACCCTGTCCACCAGCGGCAGCACCTCGCCCAGCCTCTCAGGATGCCCGTCAAAATTCTCGATGAGGGCATCGTGGTCCAGATCGAACTGCTGCTTCACCAGTCTCTCCTGTAATAACTGCTGTTCCATGCGGCGTACCTCCTTGGGCCTATGTTTTTAAGTCTAGATGATGGTGTGCGTAATGTGTCGGCTCTGAGAAAAAGGGAGTCACATGCAGAAACCCTTCATGAATCCCTGCTCAGATGATGTCAATTCATCATCCTCGAGCAGGACTTCCTGGCCTTCGTCGGAGTAGACGCCTTCCTCTTCCAGGTTCGTACTCCTGCCGTCTCCCGCGTTCAATATCACTTCGCCGTATTCATCCTTGTACTCGACAACATTTTCTCCCATGGTTTCACCTCCGGTTTTTCAATAGTCTTCGCGCAGCGACTCCCTCGGCTCAGGGCGCACCTGCACGTACTCGTTGTCCTCTTCCCCTTCCTCATAAAACCCGTGCCATCTCATGGTGCAGCCACCTCGTTCCGTTTTTATGCTCAGATCTCCTGCTCAGATCCTGATGCGCAGCCCGCCGCTGGAGCTGGCGCTCGTGGAGCTCTCGGCTGATGCGCCGCCGGAGCCTGAAGAGGAGACACTCGTGTGCGACTCTCCCTGGGCATCCCCTGACTCTGATGCAACGTGGGTGCTCATATCGACGGATGTCACCATGCCCGTTTCGGAGTCGACCCACGCCCCGAAGTCTTTTGTGGTGGTGAAGCCGCTCTCTGCTTTCGTGTCTGTGCCGGACACGACATAATACGTCGCTCCGCCCTGCTCGACCGTCATGACCTCATTTCCCTCAAGGCCGAGCTTTTCCTTCACGAGGGTGCGGGCCTCGGTTTCGCTGTCCACGCCGCCCTGGGCAGACGCCCCTGACTCGTATTGCACGCTCGTCTCGGAGCTCATGCCGGCGCCGGACCCGTTGGAGCCGGACGTGCCGGAGGCTGCCCCTGACGCATCCGAGCTGCTGCGTGCTCCGGTGGTGATACCTACTCCAATGGAAATCCCGAGCAGGGTTCCGTTGTCCTGGACGGACGCGGCTTCAGCCTGCGCTTGGGTCTCCAGCTCAGTGTTGCCCTCTGCCTGAGCCTGCACCTGCACTTCCCTGATCTTGGTCGTCAGCTCCATGCTGTCTTCGATGAGGGCGTCGTTCTCCGTTTCCAGTATGGTGATTATCTTCTGCTTCTGCTCGGCTGGCATGCTGCTTTCCTGGACACCTGCCATTGCCTCTTCCCTGGTTTCCACCCAGGCCTGCTGCCGCGCCTGGAGCTCCGCGTTTCTCTCCTTCAGCAGCTCAAGCTTCGCGTCATTGCTGAACGTAAAGGCGCTCCTGACCTTGAACGTCAGGTCGCTGAATGCCTGGCCCACCTGCTTGAGGCGGAGATCCAGCACGGATACGCTTTCTGCTTGGGCGTCCGCCCGGGCATCGCTGCTGGATTGTACCTCTGCCTGATTTCCTGAATCAGCCTGGTTGCCAATCTGCACTGCGGCCTCGTCGCCCGTCATCGCCTGGTTGCCGACCTGCAGGATTGCCTGACCTTGGTTGTCAGCATTGATCTGGGCATTCCCGCTTGCGTTGTTTTCAGCATCAATTTCAGCATCAATAGAAGACATAGAAGGCCCATTGCTGTCACCACTGTTAACTTCCGCAGCTTGGTTTGTTTCCGCCGCCGCATTCGCCTGCAGATTTCCGTCGATGTCCTGGCCATACGTCTGTGCCAGCGCCAGCGGCATCAATAGCAGTAATCCGGCCAAAAGGCCGGCAATCGCTTCTTTCATGGGACTCACCTCACACCCATTTTCAGGAGATGCAAATTATAAATACCCTGTGAAGCCCTGTTCGGGAGGGAACATATGGAACTTCCCTTCACAAGTTTTATAAATTCATAGACGGAAATTTGCCGGATGGCGGGGGTATTGTTTGGCCCGGAATGGTTTTTCGGGGAAGGGATCATCATCGACATCTTCAGCGTCTTCGCCCTGGCGCTGGTCACGTTCTTCAGCCTGAAATATTACCGGGTGCGGAAGAGCAGGAGCTACCTCTACCTGGCCATCTCCTTCGGCCTGCTGATTGCCTCCTTGGTCCTCAAGAACCTGATCAGCACTGGCATCCATTATGATATCTTCGGCATGGGGCAGTTCGGGTTTGGGATGCTTGGCTATTACGCGCTCAAGTCGGCAAACCAACTGATCTTCTGGGCGTATTCCCTCTACTACCTCATCGCATTAGTGGGGCTCTACATCTTTTATTCGATATACCAGAAGCAGTCCCCGTACACCATCGCTCTGGTCGTCTATCTCCTGCTGATATCCACTTACTTCAGCTATCCTTACGTCACCATCTTCTTCCTCTCCTCGTTCATGATTCTCCTCCTCATAACGGTGCAGTGCACGCAAAGGTATATAAGCAAAAAATATCCTGCAACGAGGCTGCTGGTCGTCAGCCTCGGGCTGCTCACGCTGAGCCAGGTATGCTTCATGCTGATGGGCATCGATGCGGCCTTTTACATCGTGGCGGAATTTGTCCAGCTGGCGGGATATACCCTCCTGCTCATAACGCTCATTGCGGTGCTTATCCATGGCAGAAAAAAGGACGAAAATCGATATTATTGGTGATATGCTTGTGTCCATCATCCACAAGGAGGGCATCATAAAACCAACGCATCTGATGTACCGGTCCAACCTCTCCCATGGCCAGATGAAGGTCTACCTTGAGGAGCTCCTCGAGAAGGAATTTATCAGGAAGATGAAAAGGAACAACTGCGACTACATCATGATCACCGACAAGGGGCACGAGTTCGTCGCGAAGCTGCGCGAGATCAAGGAGTTCGAGAAGACATTCGGGTTCTGATTGCTGGAGTAGGACATTCAACATTTACAATTATTTTTTTCTTGGGCAAGAAGCCAGAATTGGGCCTTTGGGAAGAGTAAATAAAAAATAAAAAAAGAAAACTATCTTGCTGCTGCCGTTCGCTTACTGCCCAGCCGAGCTGTTTGAGCTATTCGAGCTGTTCACGAATACCTCAGCGACAGCTGAAGCAGTGGCCTTGACGGAATCGAAGCCGCCCTTGACGATGGCCTTCACTTTCGCCATGGCGCGGACGAGGATGTTGCCCCCGTCCCCGTTCACCTCGGCTTCGGCGTCGGCATCCGCTGCAGCGCTGGCATCAGTGCCGTTCCCTTCCACGCTGCCCTCGGCATCCGCACTGGCCTTGAGGCTTGCGTTTCCGTTCGCCTTCAGCTTCGCGCTTGCCTCGCTGAGCACCTTCACGGCGGCATCAGCACCCGCCTTCGCTCCGGCCTCTGAAGAGGCCTTCGCAGCGGCCTTCACGGTCGCTTCCGAGACGGAGGTTCCCCCGGCCTTCACCTTGGCAACTGCCTTTGCCGCTGCCTTGGCTCCCGCCTTCGCTCCGGCCTCGGTGGAAGCCTTCACGATTGCCTGCGCAAGGGCCTCTGCCGACAATTCGGCTCCGCCAGACTTCACTTGGGCCTGGGCATCAGCGAGGACTTTCGCGGCGGCCTTTCCGCCTGCCTCAGCTCCTGCCTGTGCGGCGGCGTTCGCAATGGCGCTCACCAGGCCGCTGTCCACCTCGACGCTCGCGCTGGCATTGGCCTGTGCTTCCGCGCTCACGTTATGCTGCGGCTTCGGGCACGCACCCAGCGTGTCGCCATGGTTCAGGTGCGCCTCGACTGCGCTTTCCCCCACTTTAAGGGTGTACGCAGCTTCGGGGTTTCCCGGAGGGATGTGGCAGATGGTCACCTTGTGGTGGCTGCCACTTCCGCCGTTGCTCTCATTCCCATCGTCGTCATGGTCGTCATCCCCGTTGTCGTTATCCTCGTCATCCTCGGGAGGCTGCGTCGTGTTGTCGCTGTCTCCCGTGTCCCCGTCCTCATCTTCTTCATCATTCGACCCGAAGAAGATCTTCACGAGGGTCTGCACGAAGCTCGAGGATTCCGCCCCGTTGGCATCCGCACTCGCGCTGGAGGAGGAGCTCACGTCCACCTGGAAATCCTGCTCATCATCCAGCCCGAAGAGCTGCACGATGGTCTGCGCATACGCAGTCGCGGATGCGGCCACCCCGTTGGACTCAGCCTCGGCCTGTGCCTGGCTTGATGCCTCGATGGTGTCGCTGTCGACAGTCACCGAAGAGCCGGCGCTTGAGCCCGCGCTTGCATCGGTGCCGTTGCCCTCAACGCTCGCCTCCGCGCCGGATTCGACATCAACGCTGATGTTGGTCATACCCTCCGGTTCGGTGCTGTTGGTCTCGTTCAGCCTCTCGAAATCTTCCGGCTGAATCTCGACGTCCGCTTCTGCGCTGGCATTCGCGCTTGCGTTGACCTCTGTCTCAGCGGTCACGTTCGCGTCTGTCGTCTCATTCGTCTCGCCTGCCTCATTCGTCTCGTTCACATCTGCATCTGTTGAGACATTCACCTCACCGGAAGCGTTCGTCTCAACGTCAATGCTCCCGTTTTCCCGGGCAATGGCCAGGGGAAAGAGCGCCATAATCAGGATCACGCCCAGCACCCCCAGACTGATGCCATATCGCTTGTGTGTTACCATTTACTCCCACCTCGTTTGTAGAACTGCTGTGTGTAGCCGCTTGCCATGCTCGCGCATGCCGGCACACGGTATTGTCCACGTCCAAAACACGCCATTTCCCTTCCACCTCCGACGGTGATTACGATCGGCACCCTGCACATGGCAGTTGCCAAGGCCAGTGTTTTGAAAATAAATTATTAATATCCTGTGAAGCGCCAGTACAGAACCAAAGCACGGAAGTGCGTTCCACAAGTTTTATAAGAAACTGCCGGGATTCGGTTGACTTGCCCTTTCTGATTCCGATGATGGCTGTCCCCGGCGGCGGGAGAACAAGTCATGGCAACATCAATATCTTAGGTATCTTAGGGGAAACGATCAAACGGTCAAGAAACGAGCACACTCCCTGCAAGGCCGCAACGCCTTTTATCCGTGCCGCAGGGCATACAGGAGAAGGAGCAGCAGCCCGTACAGCAGGAAATAGCCGCCCACGATCAGCCGCAGGAACTTCGGATAGGCCAGCACCGCAGCCCCGAACAGGATGCTGATGATGGCCAAGAGTATGTCAGTGTCCATGGAAACCATTGTCCTCACCATTCATTGTCGTGCGGACTGTTTGTGCGGGAATATCCAAATGAAAATAAAAAAAAGGGAGAGTCAATAGCTCCCGCTTCCTCCGACCACCACTGTTGCGCCGGAGTCCGACCAGGCTGAGGCATCCGCGCTGCCTCCCGCCTGCCCACTGGCCTGGCCGCCCAGCCCAATGCCGAGCCCGTTGCCGATGGATATCTTGCCGTTGCCCCCGATGGAAACATTGGCATTGGCGGGTATGCCAAGGCCGACGCCGATGTTGCCGTCAGCGTCCATGCCCACCTTCACATTCGAGGTGAGGGATCCGCCTTTCACCTCGACACTGCTGTCGCTCTTGACCGAAACGTCCGCGTTGCTTCTGGTCTCGAGCTGGATGACCGGCGCCATGATGAACTGGCCGTTGCCGGTGACGTGCAATGACTCGTCCGCGATGAAGTCGAATGTTGCCGTGGATGTCGTGCCTTCGCTGACCTCAAGATTCCCGTTGATGATCAACTGGTTGGACGGAAGTTTTGCCTCATGCTGGCCTTCCGCGTCCACGACGACCACTTGGGAGATGTCCATCCGCAGCTGGTCGTAGGTTCCCGCATCGAGCTGGGCGTTGGCAAGCAATGCCTGGCTGCCCTGCGCCTTCAGCTCCAGCAGGTCATAGGTCTGGGCCTGGTTGCTGACCGTGACCCACCCTTCTGTCTGGCTGTGCACTTTGACAGAATCCACGGTGACTTTTACCTCGGAGACGCTGCCCATGTTGGCCGCGGCGTCGGTGATGGTGAAGACCGCCGTCCCTTTCCCGCCGGCATTTCCCGCGTTCGTGTTGCCGCCGGTCGTCCCGGTCTGCGCCTGGCACCCGAGCAGGAGCACGGACACCAATGCTATGCTAAGAATCATCAACAATTTTTTCATGACAGCCACCCCCTAAAGTGATTCTGTCTGGATTGGGTAATATATTATATATATTTTTCTATGGTGAAGAATACGTAAAAGAGAAGTCGCCACCTTGACAATAATCATATCTCCTTCTTCAGCCTTGCGATGAACTCCTCGAAATGGTGCCTGTGCACGTTGATGCCGCACGCATGCTCGTGCCCGCCGCCGTGGCCGTGCAGCCCCAGGAGGCATCTCTCCACGATGGGCGGCAGGTTGTGCGTCCCAGACCTCAGCGAGCACTTCATCTCCTCGTCCTTCTCCCGGCAGATGAGGACCACCTTGTCCGGGTATTTGTACGTGAGCTCGTTGGAGATGTCGGAAGTGAAGCTCGTCTTGTCATCCTCGTACGGGAAGAGGATGAAGTTCTCCTTGGTCCCTTCCGCCGCCTTGAACGCCGTTTTCATCAGCGGCTCGAACTGCCGGTTGATGGCCTCGTAGCGCTTGTAGATGAATTTTCCCCGCGGCGTGCTGCTGTCCAGTATCTCGTACGGCGACTCTATCTTCATCATGGTGCGGACGGACTTCATGACATCGCTTGACTGCCCTTTCAGGTTGAAGGAGAGTATCCGCGACAGGAGGCCGAGCTTCGTGCCCCCGTAGAGGATGTCTCCCGGCTCCTTGTAGGGCTTATCGACCATGCCCGGGTATTTTTCCTCGAATTCCTTGAGAAATTCCGGGATGAACCAGTCCGAGACGCATCCAATGGCCGCGAGCCACAAATCCTGCTTCACGGTCCGGTAGCAGAGGTAGGAGGTGGGAAAATTGTCATGGATGTTCTCCACCTTCGGATTGAAATATTTGACCTTGTGCTTCTTGAACGGGCCATGATGGTCCACCCAGATGATGGGCACGTGAATGGCGTCGATGAAGTCATCCTCCAACACAGCCAAATCCAGCACGAACACCTTGTCCGCGCCGTACTCCACCGCCCGCAGCGCGAACTTCTGGTCGAGCCTGGGGGTGGTCTTGACGATGTGCCCCTTGCCTTCCTTCTTGTACCGGTAGAGCAGCAGGAACGAGCAGAGGCCGTCCTGGTCGTCATCGAAGAAGATGAAGGGCTTCTGGCACTCGTCCAGCTCTTTCCGTATCTGCTGGTATTGTTCCTCGGTGAGCGACATGGGGAGGGGGTCTTCACCCCTTTTTTAATGATTTCCTATTTTAAAGAGGGAGGAATGAAAGAAGCCAAGTCGAGGAACAAAGGTCTTGAACCTCTCACTGCCTTGCCATTAATCTCGCGCCATAAGCTGCAAGGGTGCTATTATGGGCCTGCAATGTGTTACAGCGTTGTTGTGCTTGTCCTGGAAAACTTACCGTATCAGTAACCTTGGGGGGAAAATGTTCTTTGCGGGCACGAATCTCAAAAATGGGGATGCCTCTCTCTTCACGAAAGCCATAGTCCACAGAGACAGCGTATTTTAGTGCGCCTTCAACGGCTCTGTTAAAAGCATCGACCCAGTATAGGCCGCCGGATTGCCGGATATGGTAGACGGATATGTCATCAGAGAAAGCCTCTCCCGCCAAATATTGTCTGAAATCGTCCAGTAGATTTCTAAGAGACCGTTCTGCCGAATCTTGAAGTTCACGGTCTGTTACGCCTGAATCAGAAATGGCGAATGTTCCTTTGATTGTTGTAAAGCCTTCGCGGCCTTCTTCGCAGGTTATTGAACCAGCTTCTAGCAATTCATTGAGAGTCATTGAGATTCACTCGCATAGGTGAAGAGATGGCGCTTTTAAATCTTTTGTTTTTTACTACTTTAAAGAAATGACTTCAAAATCCTACATACGCCCCCGGTCAGCAGTATGGTCTGAAAGAGCAGCACTAGCTTCGCATCGGGAAATTGGGGGTATTGTACACGGTGCAGGGCAGCAGGGCATATGCGGAAGCTCTGGTCAAAGACCGCGGCTATGGGGATGCCTGAATCCACTGGCCATCTTCGTCCTCAACCATTTTAAACTCTTCCCGCTCTTTCTTCGCCATGAACATCCCCTTCAGGAAGCATTCCGGCTACGACCCGTTGGGAGACTGCGGGAAGGGCCGCTGCCCCGTTTGCGCCAGGAACAATGCCGTCTCCAGGGTGAAGCAGACCCTGACTTCCGTCAATTTCCAGAGCGAGGGAGTGGCTCCGTTTGTGGGCAGGTATGGCTATCCGCACATCAATGTGGGCATTCTCGCCCCTCCGCAGCCTGAAGAAGAGACATGGCTCTATGACGCCCCCAAGTACTGGTCATACAAGAATTTCGGGATTCCCAAGATTGTGGATTTCCGCTCCTCTCTCCTGAATTCCCGCTCCGCCATCAACGTCAAGTCCCGGCCTCAATTGCTTGAGCTGTCGCAGGACGTGGGCATGGCGTCCGCTCCCGCCGATGTTGAGATCCTGCTCGAGAAGGTGCCTTCTTTCCGGCTGAACGTGGACTCCCATGCCGCTCCCACCGGTCCGGCCGCCGCGCTGAAGAAGGCGAAATTGACCTCCAACCCTTCCATCCATACGAAAGTGCAGAAGGTGTTCTCTGATACGGACATGAAGGCCGGGGAAGGTCTTGTCTATCTCTACGAGAACAACTTCGACGAGAATTTCCTCTCGCGGATGTTTTCCATTGGGACGATGGGGCTGAAGTCCAACAGGAAACTGGTGCCGACGCGCTGGAGCATCACGGCCACCGATGACACCCTGGGAAAGAACCTTGTCTCTGAGGTGCGCGATTATCCCGTATGCAATTACCAGGCCTTCTTCGGCGGCTATCTCGGCAATTATTACGTGCTGCTCTTTTTTCCGGAAGTGTGGGGCTATGAGCTGTTCGAGACCTACGTGCCTCCTTTCCATCAGTTCGGCCAGGCATTGAGGCATTCCACCGACCACGAGACCTACGCCGGGAGGAAGGACTACGCTTCAGGGACTGTCGGAGGGTATTACACTGTCCGCCTCGCCATCCTGGAGAAGATGCGGGAATTGAAGCGGCAGGGGACGGTCGTGGCATTGCGCTTCATCACGGATGACTACACCATGCCGCTGGGCGTCTGGGTGACACGGGAGGCAGCGAGGAAAGCGCTGGAAGGCAAGGGCATCGAGTTCGCCTCGAAGGAACTGATGGCGGAGTACGTCAAAAAGCTGGTCAGGAGGAAGTTCAACGCGGATGCTTCTTACTTGTTGGATAGGAGTGTGCTGCTGAAGGGCATGAAGGAGCAGAGGAAATTGGCGATGTTTTTTGCGTAGGAAGTGCGTTTAACTTATAGAATTTTACGAAGTTTTTTCCCTCGAAAATTTGCCCTCGAAGTTTGAGGCAACCCACAAACTTCAGAGCTGGCAAATTTTCAGAGTTGGAAAAAATTTGGGAAAAATCGGGAAATCGCTTGGCAATTTAGCGTAAGCGACCGATTTTTCCGTAAAATTCTTGTTAAACTCTCCATCAGTTACGTAGTCCTGATGGATTGCGTCCGCAGAGTCGAATTTTCACTTATATCAATTCGAGCGTAGCGAGTGTAAATGTCCGAAGGACTAAAGAGTTGGGGGCGTTTCATAGAGATATTCATAACAAAATTAATATAAACGACTATATTTATCCGTTATCCTTATTAATCAAAGTAGGTTATTGATAAAAATGAGAGTATTACTAGACACCAATATTATAATCCACAGAGAAGCTAATACGGTTATTAATAAGGAAATTGGTTCTTTGTTTGCCTGGCTAGATAAGCTTCACTACGAAAAATGTATCCATCCTTTAACTCTAAGGGAGATTGAAAAACATAAAGACCCGAAAGTTATCACCACTTTTAAAATAAAATTAGATAATTATGTTCTATTAAAAACAGAAGCTCCACTAACTCCTTTAGTTACTAGCTTGAGTCAAAAAATGGACAGCTCTGCAAATGATGTTAATGATACCAAATTACTAAATGAACTGATAAATAATAGAGTTGATTTTTTGATTACTGAAGACAAAAAAATTCATGATAAGGCACTTTTATTAAATATTGAAAGACAAGTGTTTACAATAGAATCATTTTTAGAAAAGGTAACATCAGAAAACCCTGATTTAACTGATTATAAAACATTATCAGTAAAAAAAGAATACTTTGGAAAGGTCAATTTATCAGATTCTTTTTTTGATACTTTTAGAAGTGACTACCGAGGATTTGATAGTTGGTTTAATAAAAAATCTAATGAACCCGCTTATGTTTTTTTAGATTCTGGACAAACCTTGGCATTTTTGTATGTAAAAAAAGAGGATGAAAATGAAGATTATAGTGATATATCTCCAGTTTTTCCAAGGAAAAAACGACTAAAAATTGGTACATTCAAAGTAGAGCTAAATGGTTATAAATTAGGCGAGAGGTTTCTTAAAATTATTTTTGATAATGCGTTAAAGCAAAAAGTTGATGAAATTTATGTTACTATATTCAATAAACGTCCTGAAGAAGAGAGATTGATCAGTTTATTTCTTGAGTGGGGTTTTAAGTATTGGGGCACAAAAAAATCATCTTCAGGAGAGGAGCAGGTTTACGTGAGAGATTTTGGCAAATCCTTTAATGTTTCAAATCCAAAATTTACGTTTCCATACTTTTCTTTAAACTCAAATGTGTATCTAGTCCCAATAATTCCAGAATACCATACAAATCTTCTCCCAGATTCAATATTAAGGACAGAATTACCGGATAACTTTGTGGAAAATGAAACATTTAGAAATGCTTTAAGCAAAGTTTATGTTTCTAAATCTTTTGTACGTAATTTAAACTGTGGTGATATTCTTGTATTTTATAGAACGGGCGGATACCATATATCGGTGATTACTACTATAGGAATTGTTGAATCTGTAATCTCAGATATTAAGGATGAGCGTGAGTTTATATCTCTTTGCAGAAAACGAAGTGTATTCAATGATGAGGAATTAATTCGTCAATGGAAATACTCAAAGAGCAAACCTTTTGTTGTTAATTTTCTTTACGCATATTCTTTCCCCAATAGAATAAATCTAAAAAAAATGATAGAATTAGGAATCATTCTTGACGTCTTCAGTGCTCCAAGGGGCTTTGAAAAAATATCAAAGAGCAATTTTGAAAAAATATTAATAAACACAAATACGGATAGAAATATAATTGTGAATTAAAAGTATAAACGTAACATTATTAAATAGCAATCATATAGGATATTACAAGAGGTGCAAAATGGCTAAATTATTTTCTATTAAAGAAAAATATTCTAATAGAATTTATTCAAAAGAAAAATTAGTTGAATTTAGAAGACAAAATGTGAATATCCATAAAGATGAATTTTGTTTAATCTATACTAGTTCGCCTGTTAAAAAAATAACTGGTTATTTTATTGTAAAAGAAAAAATTAGAACCTCAGTAAGAAAATTATGGGGACTGACAAAGGAATTTGCAGGAATTTCATATGGGGAATTTATGGAGTATTTTAAGGATTGTAAATTAGGTACTGCTATTGTATTTAAAAAAATACAAAAATTCACAATAGCTTTGGGGTTAGATGATTTACGGAAAAAGGGAGATTTTATTCCTCCACAATCATATTGTAATTTAAATGTTTTTTTGATAAAGTTATATGATGGATTGATTCCCCAGAAACACAATTAGTAATTTTAATCTTAGAAAGTGGATATGTGCGGAGCACCGCCCCCAACTCTTTTTTTTAGTTTTTAAGTGAAAATTCGATTGAGTTTAACTAAAGTTAAACGCACTTCCGCGCAAATCACTCCATCCCCAGGAACGCGTCGATGTAGCCCATGATTCTCTCTTTCATGGAGGCATTGATGGAGACCTGCTTCCCGTAGCCGGTCCTCTTGA